>JAABUS010003881.1_pt1 | contig 22954 bp, 25 predicted proteins | sample 5560161 | NCBI WGS metagenome assembly JAABUS01 (sample SAMN10711885, study PRJNA513376) | rock metagenome | isolation source: Antarctica rocks | place: Antarctica: Victoria Land, Trio Nunatak nord | collected 2016-01-04
TCCGGCCAGAGTCCATTCTCTACACCAGCTGCATGAGAATCAGACAACTGATGGTGTGACCAACGATCAAAGATCATATAGATCATAGTAGAATCGCCTGAGCTAAGCCTTAGAAAACTTTCCTCCGGTGGGACTATTTGGGCCTGTTGGAAACGAAGTCCTTCGAGCGTTAACCTTCGAGCGGGCATTCATTACTGCTTTTGCCAACTTCTGCTCGTGCTCCTTTTTCTCCAACATCCCTTGAACCCAAACACGAGAATCCGCAAAGAGCGCACTGCCTTGATGAAGGACCACAGTTTCACTCCGTGAGGTTGTTTGAAGAACGGTTGGAAAGAGACAAAGTGACTGAATTCCCATTGTGTTCACCGTTTCGTCTGGTGGAATCGGGGCCTCCTCGAAATCCTCAATATCTTCGGCATGTCATTTCTCTTTGCTATGAAGATCGGGGTGCTTTTCAATCATGATTTTCATCTCATCATTTCGTGCAGCTTTCCACAATGTGGCTGACGATTTGGCAATGTCAATCAGACTCTTCTCAAGTTCTGTCGATTCGAACGGAACAGTCAATGCCGCGCATTGACAAGGCGAAAAGATCATTCGAAAGATCGACAGTTTCGTGAAACGAAAGAAACTGAATATCAATCAATTCGCAATCGTCGCGTAATAAAGAAGAGAGAGTGTTAGAACTCAGACGAATTCATGGAATGCAGATAAGCAAGCTCTCTCATGCTCGCATGACGCATGAACACAGGTCATTTCGGGGTAGCCTGAGCAGCAACGTCATCAATCGAGGGAAGATCGCTGCGACCGTGTTGAGGCATTTTCTCCATTGATTCGTTTTCCTTTGTAAAACTCGATGACGCCTTCACCTTCACCCTCACCCTCAGCCCCTCTAAGGTCGCGTCACCATATCACTGCGGATGTGGAATTCGTGTCGACACGGCCAGGCAGACGTGGGGAGACTGCTGCCAGCCGCAGTGAGGCATTTCCCTCATTGAACCGTGTCGCAGCAATCTTCGATGCGGTGGGTTCGCCTCTGCCGGTCCCCACTAAAGGCGAACGCTTCGAACCAATGTCACGGCAAGCTCAGAGGTCAGCTGAGTCAAGATAAAATGAGGGCGGCGAAGAGGGGCTGAGATGGAACGTTCTCAGACAGGTAGATTTGACCGAGAAGGATTCAGCTCGCTTCAAACCGGGATCATGCGCATTCGAGCCGGGGGCCTACATCGATCTCGGGAAAGACGCGAGCAGCGAATGAGAAGGCACAACGGTGCCGTTGGCTCGGGGTGTGAAGCAGGACTTGAGGGGAAGACGTGCAACCGTGAGGCAGACTATGCGAAAAGAGGGGGCAAATAAAAATGCCTCACACAGAAGCGAATCAGTCGGTTAGAACGGCTGACGAATGAGGAGGGTAGAGAGAGCGGCATTGCAAGGGCGAGACCGAGTGTTGAAAAGAAAGAATGAAGGAAAGATGGAAAAACAGCGAGGGAGGCCGGTACTTATAGCTTGGTCGTCGAAGAGAAAGCGGCGAATCGGTCGATAAGGGGCGCCTTGCCCCAAACAGGCCAGGCCAAACTCAAAGGGACGGACGTCAAACCCGAAGTCGGAAAGGGCGAGCATTTCATCGGGACGAAGTTTATTTTTTATTTTTTATTTTTTATTTTTTATTTTTTATTTTTATTTTTAATTGATCGACAACGAGATTCATCTGTACATGATGTCGACTACGAATCTTTTGATTCTATTTGTTAGAGATCAGCATAAAGCGAGTCATATGAATGTCATTTAACTAATAAATAAATGCTAAGAAAGAAAAGTATCTACAGAAAAGAACTCAATTTTTATATGTGTATTTCTTAGCTCTGTGCTAAACTCAATTGAATTGATGTCTTACACATATGATGCAAAGTGTTACGATCCTAGCTACGCATCTATGTTGATAGCTATGTTGATGACTATGTTGATGACTATGTTTCTGACTATCGTCGATCGCTCGTCACTAGACTATCGAGTTGTTTCGAAGTCAACTCTATTCAGGGTTAGCTTATGTTCTTCTGAGTCATATAGATAGTCGATTCTTCTCTTCTAGATACTTTTCTTCCTTAGCATTTATATACTCGTTACATTACATTCATATGACTCGCTCTATGCTGATCTCTAACACAAAGTTTCAATGATATCATCTTTAGATCAGATTCTCGCTAGACTCGATTAAAATGAAATCAGATGAAGACTAGATGAAGAATAAATGAAGACTAGAATCATAACATTATCTTCTTTTCTTGACTATTCATGTTTGCATGAATGTTGTTTCTTAATGCGCTTTTCTTGAATATCTGATATGAAATTCATCAATCATCTTTTGAACATTCATAAACTCGTTGTCATCAGCGTTATATCAGTTGAGATTATTGTCATAACTCTTTCATTTGACTTGATATTGAAGTCATCTTTGATATCATTGAAAGTTCAATATATTGTTGATTTTTCATTCATTTTCATCGTTTATCACTATTGATCTTAAGAATTCATTCTTTTAATCAGACAGAGAATCATCAACGACAGAACGAAGAAGCTCTGAATGAAATACATCATGTATATGCATAGTCTCTGATAGTTTCAACTTATAAAATGAGTCAACAGAATCTGTGATCTGAAAAGAATTAAGCATCTTATCATTTAATTTCTTGAAGAGTCTCGCTGTAATGATGTTTCATTCATTCAAAAACATCTTTGATTCAATCTTATAATTGATTTTCTTTCTATGCTTATTAGCTTGATTCATCATTGTTCTCATGTTTTGATCAAAGCTTTGCAAGCAAAGATCAATGTCTTATTCATGTGATTGAATATATTTTCAACTTAAGTGATCTGCAGACGTTTGCAAGTGCTTTCATACTTGATGATGTTGAGATCAAAGTTCATACAAGAATGAAAGCTCTTGTTCATGAAGAAGAGAATCAAGAAAATGATTGAAAACAAAATGTTATTATCAATAAACTTAATCATAAATAATCACTTGAATCAATCATTCTGCATGTACAAATAAAAGAAATGAAGATATCACTCAATATTCTGATTGACTTATTCGCTTTGATCATTGATCTGAAAGTGATAAATTGTCAGAATCATGTCTAAATGATACAATCAATGAAGATCAGAATTGATAGTGCTTGATCTTTAAAGATAGCTATAATTGAATATTAAGAATACAGAAGAAGATTGATACAAAAGCTTCTATTTATGTAATATTCAGAGACTGCGCTAGACTTGAAAGAAATGTATTTGTGACATGAACAGAAAATGATGTAGATGAACAAAATGTTGGTGAAAGAAAAGAGTGTTGAGAAAGAAAAAAGATGTTGAGTCATATCTGAGTCAAATCTGAGTCAGATCTCAATCAGATCATTGACTAGCTTTAATCATTACACAAAGTACTCGCTAGCGTGCATTGCAAATTGATTAGAGCTTCAGTCTTGTTCAGTCTTATTAATCTTGATACACTTGTAACATTACTTCTTTCTTTGAAAATTCATGTTTGCATGAATGTAGTTTCTTTGCTCACTTTTGTTGATAGTTATTTCGATATTTAGCGCGATTTGCTTGAATATAACTTATGAAATTCATTCAAAACTTTCTCTGAGTTATTGAATTCTTCTTTATCGACATAGTATCATTCGTCGTTTCTATCTAGATCTTTTCATTTGACTTTGTACTGTATTTGATCTTGATAACGTCTGAAGTTCAATATATCATCTATTTTTCAATATTCATCATCTTTAATAGTGATTGATCTGAGTGATTCTGAATGTTGTTCTGATAGAGAATCTTCTGAATACGATTGTAGTAGCTTCGAGCTGAATATCAAATGCAGATGCTTCATGCTGACTGATAAATGAAGATGATAGAAGATATTCACTTTAACAGTGATTTGATATGAATCTAGCTGTTTGTCTTTCAAATCTTTGCAGAGTCTCGTTGTCTTGATGTTTCTGAAAGATAGTCAAACTCAGTCATTTACTTCATATGTGACGTTTCATTTATGTTTATTGATCTGAACTTTGATGATCAGCTTCGTTTTTTTCAATTGTTGATGATTGAAACTCAGTAGCTTTTTCATTTGAATGACAATATCATCTGTCTTTCTAGCTTCAAGTCGTTCACAAGTTGTTTCATAGTCAGTAGTATCTGAATCAAAACTCATTTGAAGATGAAATTCTTTATTGAAGTAGAAGAAAATCATTGAAGTGATTGAGAAAATATTGAAATTGTCGCTGAATTCTATCATAGATATTCATTTAACTCAGTCATTCTGCATGTAATTGCAGTAGATTCTAAGTTCGCATTTAACATTCTGATTGACTCGTTTCGATTAATCATCAATTTCAGAATGATAGACTGTGAATAAACTAGCTGTGATTCTCAGTCACTTGCAAAGACTTTTTCACATAGTCAATATGAATTGAAAGTCTTTGTTTGAAACAATAGAACTGAGTAAATCATGCAGTCGATAAACGTTTCATAGCATGATTCAAACCGTTTCTTCAACTGAGATGTCATCATCTTTTCAATGACAGAAAACATAGTAATGTTCTTTAATGAAATGATATATGATTGTGCAAATGATGTTATAGTCTTCTGACAGAGATAGTTCAATGATGAAGTTCATAATTATATCTTTTCAGCGTTTCTATGAAATTGATAGAGAGTGATGAAGTTCATTAATGCTATCTTTAGAGACTTTGCTTCGCTGACAAGCATGACAGTTTCAAATGTATCATTGAATAGTAGTTTAATGATCTGATCAATAGTAGAAACGCTGAACTAGATCGATGATTCATTTATTGTCGAGATGAAAGATTGAAGATTGATCATGCACTTCTTGTAGTAATTTCGTATGCATGTTCTCAGAGATTCACAGTAGATCTTTTCTAAATAGAACGTTGTCAATGATTTCGCAGTTCTTCAGTTTAGTGATATGAAATTTGAGCTTGTTATCATTCATAGCTTGTTTATATTCGCTGCAGAGCTAATCTGTTTAATTGATCATATATACTCATTGATAGAGATTTGATTTCGATTCAACAGATAAAACATCAACTTTATCAAAGATCAAAATAGTCTGAAAATGATCTTCAAGACACTGAGCTGATTCAGAGATGTTCACTAAAAGCATTCTGATTAAAGCATCAATCTTAATGTTCATTTTGTCTGATCTAAAGATGATCTGAAAGTTGAACTTCAATAGAATGTTCAGATAGTTGACTTGTTGTCGACTTAACTGTTTGTTTTTCATGAAGATCTTCAAAGTCTGATGATTGATGAACATCTGAATGAGTAGTTCAGTGCATTTCAGCTTGAGTCATAAGTGTTCAAAACATTGAATAATGATTAGCAATTTCTTGTCATAAATGTGATAATTGATTTCAGCAAGAATCATGCTTTTGCTGTAGAAAATCATTGAATGAAAAACTTTTTCATCATTGTACTGAGATAATATTTCATCTTTTACATAGTTTAAAGCGTTGATCTTCAGAATAGCTTGTCGTTTGAGATCAAAGTGACGAAGTACTAAGATTGAGCTGACTTGTTTCTTTAGATTGTCAAAGACTTGAACACAGATCTCATTTCATACAAAAGACGTGTTTTTTCTAGTCAGCTGAGTGAATGATTTAACTAGCTTCGAGAAGTTCTTAATGAAACAACGATAGAAGTTAACAAATCTCACGAAGTTCTGAATTTCTTTTAGATTGATTGAAGTAATTCAGCTGACTATGATTGTCATCTTGCTGAGATTCATACGAAGATCTAGTTCTGATATGATGACTTCTAGAAAGACAGTCTCTTCTACATTAAATTTGCACTTTTGAATATTCATCTGCAGTTCAGCTTCACGTAGTCATCTTAATACTAGTTTGACGTGATCTTTATGTTTCTTTCTTGTTTTGCTATAGATGAGAATGTCATCTAGATAAACTTGACAAAAGTCGTTCAGAAAGTCTCATAAAATGTCATTCATATATTGCTGAAAAGAGATCGATTTGTTAATCAGTTCAAATGATAGCATCTTGTATTTATATGCTTTTAAAGCAGTTATAAAAGTGATGTAATTCTTGCTATCAAGATGCATTCAAAGTTTGTTGAATACTGATATGATGTTCAATCTAGTCAGATGCTTGCAACTCACTATGTTATCAATGATCTTGTCTATTAATGATAAAGAATATCTATTTTTTTTGAAAATGACATTTAGCTTTTGATAGTTTACGCAGAATCAAAGATCTTCATTTGCTTTAAGAATGAATAAAACGAGAAAGAAATAGAAAGTCTGACTGAGAGTGATGAATCTCTTCAACAAGTTCTCATTTAAGTACTTCTTTACTTTCAGAAGTTTGACAGAGAACATTTGATAAACTCAGCAGCGAGAGAATGTTGAATCACTGATGAGCTCAATTTTATGATTGTAGAAGTAATGAGAAAGTAGTTTATTCAATTGAGCTTGATCAAAAACATCTAGAAAATCATAATATTCTGAAGACAGCTTGACTTTAATAGCTTTCAAATTCTGAGTAGTTTTCTCAACGAAAGAGACGTTCAGAGCGTTCAAATTGCACTGAGTGTTGTACATGATTTTTCTATCAATATTCTTTATGAATAAAGCGAATACTTCAGTCTGATTCTTCTTTGAGCAATTCAACAGTGTTTTGAACGAAGCGACGTTTATGCTTTGAATTGAGAATGACTCTTTCTGAATTGTAGTTGAAACAGATCGTTTGAGCATTCTAAAAATCTTTAACTGAAAGATAGAAGTAAATAAAGTTGATCATGATCAACTTGAGTGCTTTGAATTGAAAGAGATTGAAAAAATCGAAATGAGAGTATCTAATTGATTCGAAAAAACGATGACGTCGATTTGCATATTCAGTAATATTTCATTTTTGTTCATTTATGATTTTTCTAATATGACTTCGTGATGATTGATGTCAGCTATTAACATAGAAACAGTCAATTTCTTATGACTTTCAATGATGAGATTCAATAGAATTTTATGAGTGATAGTTTTCTTAAATATCTTTTCATCATATTCTTTTATTAACTTCTCTTTTGTCAGTGATATAGATTGAATTTTTAGCTCTTTACATACTTTAGCGACTAGATTGATATGTATGATCGTATAAACGGCTGAATCACTGTCTATCAAAGAGCGAAGACTGAATGATTTATTCTGCGAAATGAGAAGAGCATCGACTAGAAATGACTTATCAAAGTAATTCTTTTTCGATAGAATTTCATCTAGATTGCACAAAGATATAATCTGCACTTCAGTGATTGTTGAAGAAATGACTAGTTTTTTGACTCGAACTCTGATTCAGTATCAGATTCAAAATGATCATAGTTCTCGTCAACTGCATTGACTTTGACAGATTGATTCAAGCATTCTTTGAAACTATGATCTAATTTGTGACATATGAAACAGATTTTAACTAGAACGTCTGCATTCTTGACGCTAGTTAAAACTGCGCTGCGTGACTTTGATCAGTCAGACTTCAAAGCAGAAGACTGAACAGCAATAGTTGCTCTAGAAATGATGATTTTTGAATCATCATGTTTGAGTAGTTTGTTCTTGATCTCTTGAACTGCTCTATGTTCATTGTTCAAGTGAATCAGATAGTTTCAAATATCTAATAGCTTGATGAGTGACTTCATCTGAGCTGTTCAAAAGATTCAAAGACAAGAGTTTATTTTATTCTTTAAATTAATGACTAGTACGTTCTTCTGATACTTTAAATAAATGTATAGTCGTTGAAACTGATTAAAGAAATCGCTGAATTTCTTTGATTCTTGAACCAGATTAATATATTCTCTACGATAGTTGTCTTTCTTATCAGAGTCATGAAATGATTGAGCTAGTTTCTCTAGAAGTTCATTGACAGTCAGATAGAAATTGTCACAGTTGAAATTGCATCTGACTTGAGTGACTTCGACGACATCATCTGCTAGTTGAAAGTGAATGTAGCTCAGCTTGTAGAGTTCATTTGAAAAGATGTCGACGTTCATTGCTAGCTTCTCTCATATGTCAAGAGATCAGTTCTTTCAAGTAAAGTTCTTTTCATCAATGAACATTGAAGAATCAAATATTTTGTGATATTTAGATTGTTCAAAGTAGATGACAATCGAGAAAGCAGTGATGATTACATTAACTGTGATAGCAGTGAAAGCTTGTAGTTTTGCTTTCAACTGTTGAATTTCGCTCTTGTCTCGTTGTTTTATCTCGACAAGATAATCTGTTTCTTTATTAAGAACATAGATACGTTTCTTTCATACTTTCATATCATCATGTATGATGATTTCAGCATTTGATTTGTTGAAAGCAATGAATGAAGAAGCATGTTGTGAGTCGATGATAGAAGAGAAAGCTTGTGAACGTGTTTATTGCAAGAAATCAACGAAAGCTTTATCTTTATCAGATGTGTTCTTAAATGTCATAGTGAAGAAGATGAGAATTGTTTGAAAGAGAGTTGAATGAATGATGATGCTTGATGATTGAAAAAGAAAGACGTATGTTTGTTCAACAAAGAAAATGTTTCTGAGAGTGATTGATCTTGAAGCAATTCACGAAGATTCTTTATCGTAGATTCTATTAATCGATTTTGAATGAATGTATACTGAATAAGCGATAAATCTTCTAGCAATTCAATGATTGTATGTTTTCGTTGATTCTATGAATTTTCTGATGTTGTTCTTGTCTTTCAAGATTGAATCATCAAATAAACAAATTTCTTGAGACTCGATTCGTCTGTACGAGTTGATTGAATGAATAATGAGATCAGTATCATGTGATTAACGAATTCATAATATAATGTCAGAATCATGTCTAGATGATACAATCAATGAAGATCAGAATTGATAGTGCTTGATCTTTAGAAATAGCTATAACTGAATATTAAGAATACAGAAGAAGATTGATACAAAAGCTTCTATTTATGTAATATTCAGAGACTGTGCTAAACTTGAAAGAAATGTGTTTGTGACATGAAAAGAAGATGATGTAAATGAACAAGATGTTGATGAAAGAAAAGAGTGTTGAGAAAGAAAAAAGATGTTGAGTCATATCTGAATCAAATCTGAGTCAGATCTCGATCAGATCATTGACTAGTTCTAATCATTATGCAGAGTACTCGCTAGCATGCATTGCAAATTAATTAGAGCTTCAGTCTTGTTCAGTGTTATGAACATGTCTGAATCGATCAGAGTTCAGATTTAACTTTAATCAATTTGATTAAAGCAAGTCATGATGCTATGTCTAGTTTGAATCTAGCGCATTTCTTTGAGCTCTTCTCAGCACTTCTTCTTGTTGTTCAGCGCTTTCTTCATTCATTTCTTTCATCATTCTTTTAGATAAACACATCTGACATATTACATCACATCTGTATCAAGTCTAGCGCAGCCTCAAGTCATTATTTATAGAAGAGCTTGCACTCTTTCTCTTCTGTATTCTTAATGTCTTGTTATAGCTATCTTTAAAGAACAATATATACATATCAGCTCTGAGTCTCTTTGATTGAATGATCTAGACATGATCTCAACATTACATTAAGAATTTCGTTTATCATACAATACAGATACTCATTACTCGTTCAATATACTCGTTCAGGCAGATCGAGTCTAAAGAAATTCATTTACCTGATGATCGACGCAATCGAAAGACAGAACAACACTAGAAGATTTATAGAATCAACAGCGAGACTGATTGAATTGCTAGACAACTTACAGCTCATTAAGTACACATCGTTCATCTTGATTAATAAAATCAACGATAAAGAATCTTCGTTGATTGCTAGAGAATCAAATCGATCAAGAGAATCAATCAACTCTCAAATCAAACAACAAAAATGACTTTATCTTCTATTGTTGAGCATCATTCTTCGCTTGATCTCTTTCTTTTAAAAAAAAACACTCGTTCAATTCAATCTCTTTTTTCTTTCTCATCATGTCTCGTCTCTTCAAAGAGCATTTCGAAGCTTCATTCTTCATTGTCGAAGATAATGACTCATTCGCTGAAATCATAACATCTTCTATGACTATGAAAGCTTTGAAGAAACGATGCAAAGAGCTGAAAGCTAGACTACAAGCTAGAAAGATTATCTCGTCATCGTCAATTTACTCTGAGCGTTCTAGATCTCAGAAAATACTCGATTCTTTGTTGTTTACTGATGAAAAGAATTCTATCTGAGAGAACTGATATGAAAAAGTTCAGAACAAGCTGAAAATCAACGTTGATCTCTTTTCAAGTGAATGAGTCAAGCTGAGCTATGTACATTTCAGATTATTCAATGATGCAGCTGAGATCACTCAGTCAAGACGCGAACGTGACTGTTTCAACTCATACAAGATCGTTGATGAGCTTTTGAAAGAGCTAGCTCAGTTGTTCAATGACTCAGATAAAGAAGTCAACTTTCGTAGAAACTACTACAACTTGATTCAAGAACAGAAGAAATTCAGCGAGTTTTATACTCAATTTCAACGACTATTCTTCTATCTAGACTATCAAGAAAAACAGCTGATCATCGATTTAAAGAATAAAATAAACTCTCGACTTTGATTTGCTTGAATAACTCAATTGATTCAATTCAGTACTCTGAAAGAAATTCATTTCTATCTCATTTGATTGAATAACGATCAATGAGTTATTCAAGAGATCAGAAATAGAGAAGCAATGATCAAAGCTTAAACAATTAAACAGATCATCTTCGTTGAAGAATCAGTCAAAGCTATTCGTAGAATCATAGAAATAAAGATAACTGATCAGTCAAAATCACGCGACGCTGTTTTGACTAGCGTCAAAGAAAATGACTTATTAATCGAAAACTGCTTTCTTTGTCATAAGTCTGATCATACTTCTAAAGAGTGCTTGAATATGTTAGAGATCGATCTAGAGCGTGTCATAGAGATGTCATTTAACTAATAGATAAATGCTAAGAAAGAAAAGTATCTACAGAAAAGAACTCAATTCTTATATGTGTGTTTCTCAGCTCTGTGCTAGACTTGATTGAGTTGACGTCTTACACATATGATGCAGAGTCTCAATGATATCATCTTTAGATCAGGTTTTCGCTAGACTCGATTAGAATGAAATCAGACGAAGACTAGAATCGTAACATTATTCTCTCTTCTTGACTATTCATGTTCGCATGAATGTTGTTTCTTAGTGCGCTTTTCTTGAATATCTGATATGAAATTCATCAATCATCTCTTGAGCGTTCATAAACTCGTCATCATCAGCGTTATATCAGTTAAGATTGTTGTCATAGCTCTTTCATTTGACTCGATATTGAAGTCGTTTTTGATATTGTTGAAAGTTCAAGATATCGTTGATTTCTCATTCATCTTCATCGTTTATCACTATTGACTTCGAAGATTCATTCTTCTGATCAGATAGAGAATCATTGATGATGAGACGAAGAAGCTCTGAATAAAATACATCGTATATACACATAGTCTCAGATAGTTTCAATTTATAGAATGAGTCAACGAAATTGATGATCTGAAAAGAGTCAAGCATCTTGTCATTCAATTTTTTGAAGAGTCTCGCTGTAACAATGTTTCGTTTATTCAGAAACATTTTTGATTCAATCTTGTAATTGATCTTCTTTCTATGCTTGTTAGCTTGATTCATCATTTGTTTTCATGTTTTGATCAGAGCTTCGCGAGCGAAGATCAGTGTTTTATTCATGTGATTGAATATATCTTTGACTTGAGTGATCTGCAGTCGTTCGCGAATGCTTTCATACTCGATGATGTCAGAATTGAAGCTCATACGAGAATGAAAGTTCTTGTTCATGAAGAAGAGAATCAAGAAGATGACTGAGAACAAGATGTTATTATCGACAAACTCGATCATGAGTAGTCACTTAGATCAGTCGTTCTGCATATACAAACAGAAAGAACGAAGATATCGCTCGACATTCTGATTGACTTGTTCGCTTTGATCGTCAATCTGAAGATGATAAATGATGAACAATCGAAGAGAAATGCTCAGTCGTTTGCAAAGAAACTTTCAGAGAATGAAGATGAACTGAGAATCTCGATTAAATACAATGAAGCTTGATAAATCGTGAGTTTAATATACTCATTGAAGCAACATTTCAGCTGTTTTTTCGACTGTGATATCTTTATCATCAATGATGCAAGAGATATAATGTCTTTCTTTTAACAATCTGCAGATGATAGTCAGAATAGCGTTGTAGTCGTACGAATCAGATAGATTGATAATGAAGTTCATGACTATGTTCTGTCATCGCTGTTCAGATATAAATAGAGATTGAAGCAAGTCGTTTGATTTATTTCTTGATGTCTTTGAACGTTAACATACATAGCAGTTTTGAATATATCGATTTATCGTTTTTCGCATAGAAGATCAATAGTAGTTTCATTTGATGATCTTCATCGTTCTAAGAATATTGAAATGATCTATTGAGAATTGATCGTGCATCTCACGAATCAGATTCATTTGCAGAAATTCATTGAACGAAACTCATAGCTGACTGTCTTTGTATAAGATTTCATTCTGAACTCGACAATTCTTCAGCTTGATGTTTTTGCATTGTGCTTCATCTCTTGCTATTGCTTCGCGAAGTAGCGTACAATTCTCGTCGATCTCATTAGTCTCAAGAATCTGTTTATAGATTGATTGATCATTATTCTTCTCTAGATCAGCGATCTTCATTTGATTCAATGTCAGAATAGTAGTTCTTTGATATTGAATGCGTTCATCGTTGAGATCTCTAGACATGAAGTCAGCTCGACAAGTTAATGCATTGATCTTAATGTTCTGTTTATCAGATCAATACATTATCTTGAAGTTGAAGTCAGCTAGCTTCTGAACTCAGCGCATCTGTCGTCGACTCAACTTCTTGTCTTTCATCAATGAGATGAGCGCTTGATGATCGATGAACATCTTGATAGAAATGTCGATCAGCTTCAGTTCGAGTCATCAGTGTTCAAAAGCTCGAATTATGATCAGCAGTTTCTTATCATATATCTCGTAGTTGCATTCAGCAGAAGACATGTTCTTGCTATAGAAGACAATCGAATGTAGAACATCTTCATCATCATATTGAGACAGAACTTCATCGTTGACGTAGTTGAATGAGTTGATTTCAAGAATAGCTTCACGAGTTTGATCAAAGTGACGTAGTATAGAAGTCTCGATCATACGTCTCTTCATATGGTCGAAGACGATCTGATAGACTTCATTTCATTCAAATATGATCTTCTTTTGAGTGAGTTGAATCATTGAACGAACAATCTTTGAAAAGTTCTTGATGAAGCATCAATAGAAGTTGCAGAAGTCAATGAAGAACTGAATCTGAGTGAGATTATTGAGTGTAGATCAATCAATGACTGCTTGTATCTTTTGAGAATTCATCTTAAGTTTCTTGATTGACATCAAAAGTTCTAAAAAGATGGTTTTCTAAACATGAAACTTGCATTTATCAATGTCTATCTGTAGATCAGCTTCTCGTAGTCTATTCAAGATCAATCGTACATGTTGCTTGTGTTTCTTCAATGTCTTGCTGTAGATGATAATGTCATCTAGATAGATCTGACAAAACTGATGAAGATATTTGAACAGCACGTCGTTCATATAGTGTTGATAGAACGTTGATTCATTGATTAATTCAAAGAACATTACATGATATTTGTATGAGTCGAAGAAGATGATAAAGATAGTCAGATCTTCGCTACCTGAGTGCATTTGCAATTTATTGAACGCGACAATGATGTTCAATTGAGTCAGATATTTGCTTTCTTGTATACGAGCAAGAGTCTCGTCTATCAAGAGCAAAGAATAGTGATTTCGTTTGATCAAAGCATTGCGCTTTCTGTAGTTGACACAGAAACGCAAACTTTCGTCTTTTTTTTCAATGAACAAGATGAGCGAGACGTATAAGACAAAGCTGAAGAAAATGAACTCTTTGTTCAGATGTTCAATCAGATACTTCTTTATTTTCTGAAGCTTGTGATTGAACATCTGATATAGTCTGCTTCGCGAAAATCTTTTCTCGTTGATCAACTCAATCTTGTGATTGTAGAAATGATGAGATGATAGCTGATTGATCATTGTTCGATTGAACACGTCTAGATAGTCGTGATATTCAGAGAGAAGCTTGATCTTGACTTGCTCAAGAATCTTAACGTGTGAAAGCTCATGTAGATTCACTTCTTCAAGCTTATTCTCAGCTGTAGTTATGAGTCGATCAATTTTTGAGATGATAACAGCAAAGATCTTGACGTCTGATCAACATTCTATAGACTGCTGTCTCTATCATTGATATGTTCATTGAACTGAAAGCTGACTTCAGACTGAACGTTGATTTAGAGTTGACGCTAGACGAAACTGCGTCACGCGATTTTGACTGTTCAATTAGTTTAACTGACTTCTCATTGAACTGACTGAAAGAGAGTGATTTCTGACTGGTTTGAGATGTAACGAAAGTGAAAGATCTCTTCAATATATGAGTAGAAGTCAAGCTCTTTCGTTTCGTGATTGAATTATTGCTTGTGAGTAGAACAATTGATTTTGAATTGAGAGTGAAATTCGAAAATCGAAGAAAATTGATTTACATATCAATTACTAGATTGATTTTGTTCATTCATATTTTTTCAAGAATCATTTGATGCTGATCTAATTGAGTGATCAACATAAAAACTGTGTCAATCATATGATCTTGAACAGTCAGGTTCGAATAGATGACATGAGTAATGAGTTTTTTAGCATAATGATCATCAAATTCTCGAATTGACTTTGCTTTGATCAAAGTCAGAGACTTAATTTGCAACTGATCACAAACAATCTGCGCGATCACTTCATCAATGAATGAATAGTCAGCAGCTTTGATGTCAATCAATGACTTCAATGAGTAACTAATTTCATTGCTAGAAAGTACACATTCAATAGTCAAAGATTCAGAAGCAAAAGAATCATCTGACATGCTCATCATTGAAGAAATTAACATCTCTTTCATCATGTCTTTGATGAAAGTCTCTAGTTTTTTGCCTCGCTATCTTTGAAAGAAGACATTTTCTCATTCTTCTTATTCTTCGAAATGATGATTTCATGTAAACGAAGAATGAAGACATGAGATGCTGAAGTGTTGATCTTGTTCTGAGAGCAGTTCTTGAATAAGTGATCTGAGATCTTGCAGATATAGCAAATGATAGACGATCTGACTGACTCAGATGTAGAAAAGATAGTTGACTTGACATATTCAATTATCAAAGTCATCACTGACAATGAAGTAGTAACGCATTTATCAGATACGACAGAGACTTTCACGATGACAGTGCGAAGCTGACTGCGTAGCTGATAGTTGACTCATTGTTTATTATTCACATCTTGAAGAAAGATTCTTAAGCGAATGAGCGAAGTAAAATTCTCTGAACAGACTGATAAAGCATTCTGCAAGCGATTATTGATTTTATTCTGAAGATCGTTCATCAGAGTGCAATCGTCGTAGTTTAGATAATTGAATAGTTTCATAAAGTTGAAGTAGAAGACATTGAAAGACTTGTCTGTTTATCTCAGAGCGTTGTACTTGCAACGACACTTTCGATTTCTATTCAGTTCATCGTATATTTCTTTCAGATGCTCAAATAGCTCGTAGATCGAAATGTAAGAATGCGAAGCATCATGACAACATCAAGCAAAGATATGTTTGACAGCATCATTTTCTAGTCTAGATATCACATAAACAATACAAATATTCTCATTATCAAAGTGATCGACATTTGTTTGAAGCTTGTCATTCATCTTGACTCTTCAGCTATCTTATGTTGATTCATCTTTGTTGATGAATACAGATGAGTTCAAAAACTTGAAAGACTTGTGATGATCATTATTGAATAAAGTGAATGAGTCACGTCGAGTATGATTCTCGATAGATTGACGAGGTAGAGATTTCGTAGAAACTCGAGATTCAGTAGATTGACGAGATTGAGACTGATTCGCTGAACGCTGTTTCTTTTTTAAACTCAAGACTTTCTCTTGTAAATTGATGATAGTCTCTTCTTGAGTGTTTATTGTCATTTGATTGATCTCTAGCTCATCAAGTCTCTTGATGTGATTGACTTGAACATTGATTCATTGCTCGTTGAGTTTCAAAGTCATGTCTCGTTGATTTTTTAGCTTGATCAACATCTTGATGATCTCGTTCGACTGATCATGAGCTCATTGACGAAGTTGTTGACTCATGTTGATGTCTCATGAGATAGCAACATTCTGAGATTCAGCTGAAACATCAAAAGAAATAATGAAAATACGTCTGCTAGCAATGCTTCTAAGCAGACGAGCTGTTCATGACTCGACTGATTCGAAGTCGCGTGTCATTGTGAGAAAGATAGATAGATAAGTTTGATTGTGATAAAGTTGAGTGATTGATTTGATAAATTTGAGTAAATTTGAAGATGTGTTTTGATGAAAGTAATTCAAAGAATCTCTTGCGAATTTTCTGAATAGAAGTAGATTATTTCGTATTGTCTACACGTCAATAGCAGAGTAGTTGATTAGCATTTATCTACTGTTAGAGATTGATCTAGAGCGAGTCATAGAAATGTCATTTAACTAATAGATAAATGCTAAGAAAGAAAAGAATCTACAGAAAAGAACTCAATTCTTATATGTGTATTTCTCAGCTCTGTGCTAGACTTGATTGAGTTGATGTCTTACACATATGATGCAGAGTCTCAATGATATCATCTTTAGATCAGATTCTCGCTAGACTCAATTAGAATGAAATCAGATGAAGACTAGAATCATAACAGAATAGATCTTTCAGAATTAACGCATTAAATGATGAGTTTGATTGTTTTTTGAACTTTGATTCAAAGTCTGATTCAAAAAACTAGTCATCTCTTTCAGAATCATTGAAGAGATGAAGATCATTTCTTTGTGCAATTTAATCGACGAAATTTCATCTATTGAAGAGAACTACTTCGAAAAGTCATTTCTAGTCAATGTCACTCTATTCTTGCAAGACGAATTCTTCAAGCTAGAATCTCTGATAGACAGTGACTTGATGATCTACATCTTGATTCATACAAAGCTAGTCAATCAAATATGTCAGAAGCTCGAAATTCAATTCATACAACTAGTTAAAGAGAAGTTAATAAGAGAATATGACGAAAAGCTGATGAAGAAGATCATTATTCATAAAATTCTACTCAATCTCACAGTCGAAAGTCATAAGAAATTGATTGTTTCAATGTTAATAGCTGATATAGATCATCATGACGTCATATTAGAAAAGTTCTGAATGAATAAAAATGAAATACTACTAGATATGCAAAACGATGTCATCGTTTTTTTGAATCAATTAGAAGCTCTCATTTCTGTTTTTTCGATGTCAGTCAGAGCTTCACACTCAAAATGATCACGATCATCAAATTTTTCTATCAGTTCAGCTCTCAAAATGCTTCAACGACTCACTTCTACTGCTTCGAAAAAGAACTTTTCTATGTTCAGTGTGAAAGCTGCATCTTTTCATGCATTGATTAAACGATCAAAGAAGAATTGCATCGAGATTTTCGTTATGTCAATCAAAGATATTGATAGAAAAATAGTCTACAACACTCAATGCAAACTGAACGTTCTAGACATCACTTTCATCAATGCATCAGCTCAAAATCTAGAAGACATCAAAGTCAAGCTATCTTCGAAATATCAGAATTTTCTTGACGTGTTTGATCGAGCTCAAGTCGATAAGCTATCATCTCATCATTCATATGATCATAAGATAAAGCTCACTAACAATGTCACTTCTTCTAGATGTCGAGCTTATTGAATGTCACTCTACAAGCTTCAGAAGATCAAAGAATATCTGAACGAAAATCTGTCAAAGAATTTTATTACTTCTAGCAAGATCTCATATTTCTCACTCGTTTTATTTGCTCTGAAGATCAATGATGATTTTCGCTTCTGCATCAACTATCAAAAGCTCAATGTCATTATCAAAAGAAATTGCTACTCTCTATCGCTCATAGATGAGATGATTGACAAAATTGTTGACTGCAAGCATCTGACTCAACTGAATATAATTTTCGCTTTCAACAAACTTTGTATGCATTTCGATAGTGAAAACTATACGATCTTCATTATCGTTCTAGAAGCGTACAAATCAAAGATTCTATCATTTGAATTAACAAATAATTCAATCTTGTTTTAGTAATATATAAATGATGTTTTATGAAACTTTCTAAATGACTTTTATCAAGCTTATTTAAACGACATTCTCATATACAGCAAGATTCAAAAGAAGCATAAACAACATGTCAAAATGATACTAGATCATTTACAAGATGCTGATCTGCAGATAGATATTCAAAAGTGTCAATTCAACGTAAAAGAAACAATCTTCTTAAAGATCATAGTATTTGAACAAGATCTTTGCATGAACTTTATCAAAGTGAAAGCTATAGTCAATTGAGTTACATCTACTAATCTAAAAGAGATACAAGACTTCGTCGACTTTGTCAATTTCTATCGATGCTTCATCAAGAACTTTTCGAAACTAGTCAAGTCATTCACTCAGCTGACTCAAAAAGACACGTCTTTTGTTTGAAACAAAGTCTGCATTGAAGTCTTTGACAATCTAAAGAAGCAGATCAGCTCGATCTCAGTTCTGCATCATTTCAATGTCAAACATCAAGCTATTTTGAAAATTGATGCATTCAACTATGTAAAAGACGATATACTATCTCAGTATGATGACGAGAGTGTGCTTCACTCGATAGTCTTTTATAGCAAGAGCATGATTTCAGCTGAATACAATTATCACATCTATGACAAGAAATTGCTAACTATCATTCAATGCTTTGAACACTGACGACTTAAACTAGAAGATACTGAACTATTTATTCAGATGTTTACTGATCATCAAACTTTGAAGATCTTTATGAAAAACAAACAGCTGACTAGATGACAAGTGAACTATCTGAATATTCTATTGAAGTTTAACTTTCAGATTATCTTTCAATCAGACAAAATAAACATCAAAGTCAATGCTTTAACTAGAATGTCGATGATTGATAGTTCTGAATCAGCTAAAGAAATAAATGATCGTTTTTAGATTATACTGACTTCAAATCAAATAAACATTCTATCAATTGAGTTCGAAATTGAATCTGAATACGAGATTAATCTCTATCAACGCGTACATCTAGTCAATCAAAAGAATGAACTATGCAATGAGTATTGACAAGCTATGAACAAAGATGAACTGAAGCTTCTGACATGAAGCTAAAGAACTATCAAATCATTGACAACATTTTATTCAAAAAGAATTTACTATGAATGTTAAAACAAATGCATATGAAATTGCTTCAAAAGATTCACGATCAATCATCAATCTTATACTTTGACATTAAATGAATGATTGATTTAGTTCAATGCTTCTACTATTGATCAAATCATCGAGTAACTATTCAACAATACATTTGAAACTGTCATGTTTATCAGCGAAGCAAAGCATCTTGAGATGATACGAATGATTTGCTTCAGTCTTTATTAATTTCTCAGCAGCGTTAACAAGATATAGTTATGAACTTCATCACTGAGCTATCTCTATCGAAAAACTATAACGTCATTTGCATGATCATATGTTGTCTCTTCAAAGAACGTCACTATGTTCTTTGTCATTGAGAAGACAATGACATCTCAATCGAAGAAACAGTATGAATCATGCTATGAAACGTCTATTGACTTCATGATCTACTCAGTTCTATCGTTTCAAATAAAGACTCTCAGTTCATATTGATCATGTGACAAAGTCTTTGTAAACGACTGAAGATCAAAGTCAATCTATCAACAGTTTATCATTCAGAAATCAATGATCAGTTGAAACGAGCTAATCAAGATGTTGAATGCGAACTTTGAATCTACTGCAATTACATGCAGAATGACTGAGCTAAATGACTTTCAATGATGAAATTCAGTGATAATTTCAATACATTCTCAACTATCTTGATGATTTCTTTCTACTTCAATAAAAACTTTCACCTTCGAATGAGTTTCGATTCAGATACAACTGATTATGAAACAACTCGTCAACATATTGAAGCTAGAAAGATTGATAACATTGTCACTTGAATGAGCAAGCTTCTTATCTTCAATCATCAACAATTGAAAAAGATCAAGCAGATCATTGAAGCTCAGATGAACAAGCATAGACGAGACGTCATCTATGAAGTAAATGATCAAGTTTGATTAGTCTTTGAAAACATCAAAATCATTAGATCATGCAAAGATTTGAAAAACAAGCAGCTCGATCTCTATTCAATCACAGTCAAAGTTGAGATCTTCTATCATCTTCAGCTATCTAAAAGCATGAAGCATATACATTCAATGTTTAGCTTGAAGTATCTACAATCTTCATCAAACAATCTTTTATCAGAACAACACTTTGAGTTCTCTAGATCAATGATCATTGAAGAGAATGAAAAGCACTGAAAAGTAGATGATATATTGAACTTCAAATGATATAAAGAAAGACTACAATACAAAGTCAAATGAATTGAGATAGATCATGATGATGAATGATACTATGTTGATAAAGAAAAATTCAATGACTCAAAGAAAGTTCTGAATGAATTTTACAAGCTATACTTGAATAAGTCGCATTAAATTGAAAACACGATGAATTTTTTGCTTTTATTTCTTTTCTATTCATGCAAACATGAATGTTCAAAGAAGAGAGTAATGTTATGAACATGTCTGAATTAATCAGAGTTCAGATTTAACTTTAATCAATTTGATTAAAGCAAGTCATGATGTTATGTCTAGTTTGAATCTAGCGCATTTCTTCAAGTCATTCTCAGCACTTCTTCTCGTTGTTCAGCACTTTCTTCATTCATTTCTTTCATCATTCTTTTAAACAAACACATCTGACATATTACATCACATCTGTATCGAGTCTAGCACAGTCTCAAGTCATTATTTATAAAAGAGCTTGCACTCTTTCTCTTCTGTATTCTTAATGTCTTGTTATAACTATTTCTAAAGAACAATACATACATATCAGTTCTGAGTCTCTTTGATTGAATAATCTAGACATGATCTTAACATTCAGTCTTATCGATCTTGATACACTCGTAACATAAATGATGAATAATCAAAGAGAAATGCTCAGTCATTTGCAAAGAAACTTTCTGTTAGAAATCTGTCTAGAGCGAGTCAGATAAAAGTGTCATTTAACTAGAAGATAAATGCTAAGAAAGAAAGATAGCTACAGAAAAGAAGCTGATTACATATATGTGTTTCTCAGTCGACGTTAGACTCAATAGAGACTAGTCAAGATGACGAAGCGAGAATAAATCTGACAAGACTAGAAGACTGAGTCTGACAAGGCTAGAATCGTGACATTACTCTCTTTCTTTGATGATTCATGTTCGCATGAATGTATTTTCTGCTCGATTCAATTGATTGCTCAATCATGATTTCACAGACTCAGACTCATTAAATTCTAATTGACTGAATAGTCGAAAACGCTTCTAGCGCGATTTGTTTGAATATTGAATATGAAAATCATCAACTATCTTCTGAGCATTCATAAATTCATCATCATCAGCGTTGTATCAATTGAGATCATTGTCATAGTCATTTCATTTGACTCTATACTGAAGTCGTCTTCGATATCAACAAGAATTCAATATATCGTTGATTTTTCATTCATCTTCGTCGTTTATCACTATTGAATCTGAGAATTCGTTCTTTTGATCAGACAAGAAATCATCGATGATCGAGCGAAGCAGATCAGAATGAAATACATCATGAACATGCATAGACTCTGATAATTTCAGTTTATATGAAGAGTCGACAAGATCTAGATTGATGAAAGAATTGAGCATTTTGTCATCTAGATTCTTGAAAGATTTCGCTGTAACAATGTTTCTTTCATTCAGAAACATCTTTGATTCGATCTCATAATTGATCTTCTTTCTATGCTTATTAGCTTGATTCATCATTTGTTTTCGTGTTTTGATCAGAGCTTCACGAGCGAAGATCAATGTCTTGTTTATTTGCTCAAATATATTCTTGATTTGATCAATCTGCAAGCATTCGCGAGTGCTTTCATATTCAATGATGTTAGAATTGAAGCTCATATGAGAATGAAAGTTCTTGTTCATGAAGAAGAAAGTTAAGAAGATGACTGAGAACAAGACGTTATTGTCGACAAACTTGATCATGAGTAGTCACTTAAATCAGTCATTCTGCATATATGAACAGAAGAATCGAAGATATCGCTTGATGTTCTGATTGACTTGTTCGCTTTGATCATCAGTCTGAAGATGATAGATGATAGACAATCAAAGAAAAATGCTCAGTCGTTTGCAAAGAGACTTTCATAGTATAAAGATGAATTGTGAATCTCGATCAGATACTATGAAGCTTGATAATTCATGAGTTCAATATACTCATTGAATCAGCATTTCAGCTGTCTTTTTGACAGTGATATCTTCATCATCAGTGATGCAAGAAATATAATGTCTTTCTTTTAACAATCTGCAGATGATTGTCAGAATAACGTTGTACTCGCTTAAATCAAATAGATTAATAATGAAGTTCATTGCTATGTCTTGTCATCGCTGTTCAGATATTGATAGAGATTGAAGCAAGTCATTTGATTTATTTCTAGATGTCTTTAAGCGTTGACAGATATAGCAGTTTCGAATATATCAATCTATTGTTTTTCGCATGAATGATCAATAGTAGTTTCGCTTTATGATCTTCACAGTTCTAAGAATATCAGAATGATCAACTGACAACTGATCGTTGTTAGGACTCTCCCGCGTGTGATTACATAACAGCAATGATTAGGTAATCATTAGGTAATCAGGGTCTCGGAATGATCGCTCTGATCGCTCGGATCAGGAGTGATCGCAGTGAGCATGGCGAGCG
>JAABUS010003882.1_pt1 | contig 22952 bp, 14 predicted proteins | sample 5560161 | NCBI WGS metagenome assembly JAABUS01 (sample SAMN10711885, study PRJNA513376) | rock metagenome | isolation source: Antarctica rocks | place: Antarctica: Victoria Land, Trio Nunatak nord | collected 2016-01-04
AGGCCGGCGGCATCGCCACCATCACCGTCACTCGCTCCGGCGGCAGCGACGGCGCCGTGACCGTGCAGTACGCCACGAGCAACGGCACGGCCACCGCCGGCGCCGACTACACGGCGACCACCGGCACGCTCACCTTCGCCGCCGGCGAGACGACCCGCACCTTCACCGTGCCGATCCTCGACGACACCGCCGTCGAGGGCGACGAGACGGTCATCCTGACGCTGAGCAGTCCCACCGGCGGCGCGACCCTGGGCGGCGCGTCGACCTCCGTCCTGACGATCGTCGACAATGACGTGGCCCAGCCGCCCACCAGCCCGCGATTGACCTCCTTCGACGTGCAGAAGGGGGTCGTCCAGCGCTCGTTCATCCGCTACGTCGACCTGGGCTTCGACCAGAGCACCGGCCTCGACGCGATCGTGGCCAGCGTCAACGACGCCGATCCCAGCAATGACCGCATCCGCGTGATCAGCCGCGGCCTGGATGGCACGGGCAACACCGTCGTATCCCTCGCCTCGCGGCTGGCGGCGGTCGACCGGTCGATCGAACTCGACTTCGGCGCGGGCGGCATCACAGGCGCCATCGGGGGCAGCCGGAATACCACACTGGGAGACGGCTACTTCGAGGTGCTCCTCGACCTGGACGGCAATGGCTCGCTGGAGACGCTCCGGCGCTTCTACCGACTGCTGGGAGATGTCGACGGCAACCGACAGGTCGACAACGCCGACTACGTGAATATCGCCAACGCCTTCGGAGCCTCGGGCGTGAACCTCCCGGCCGACGTCAACGGCGACGGCGTCGTCAATGCGTTGGACCGCACGCTGGCCCAACGTTCCCACAACCGGCGCCTAATCGGCTCCCTGCCCCTGGACGACTGAGAGGCGATCCATCCCCGACGTGAAGACTCCCGGGGCGGCATGGCCGCAGGGTCCCATGGCGGATCGCGGGCGGCTCCGTGCCGGCCCGCCACCCGCCATCGTCCCGCTCGCCCTGCGGGACCGAGGGATCTCGTGATGCCCTGGCGACGAGGTTCGCGGCGGCCGATCGGATTGCTTCGAAACCCGCGGGGATGTTGCGTTTCTCCGACGTGCCGCCGAAACCACGCACTGTCGGCTGGACCCGACCTCCCGATCCTGTAAATCTAGGGTAGCCCGAGATGGCCGCCTCGAACCGGACGCCACCCGCGTGGCGGCCATCACGATCGAACTGCCTTGAAAGGGAACCGCCCATGCGACGAGCCATCCTCGCGACCGTGCTTATCTTCTCGGGCCTGGCTACGCCGGCCAGGTCGGCCTTCATCATCACGGTCGGCGACCAGACGATTCTGGAGCGAGGGACCGGGACCGTAGATGTGACGATCCGGAGCACCGATCTGGTGTCGGGCAACCCGCTCGCCACCTTCGGGTTCGCGTTCCGGATCACCCCGTCGGGGCCGGGCGGCCTGGATTTCCTGAATCCCCAGAGCGATGTGGAGTTGACCGACCCTGCCTATGTGTTCGTCGGCAACAGCGCCAACTTCGTCACCAGTTCTCCACTGGGGTCCGTCTCGGGGGATAGTTACGCCGGCGGAGACGGCACGTTCGACGGGAACGCCGTCAGAGTCACGACCCCCAAGCTCCTCGTCCGGCTCGACCTGACGGCGGCGGCCGGGTCGGCGGGGCAGCGCTTTACGATCTCCTTGGTCAATTCCCCCGCGTCGACGTTCTTCAAGGACGCCCTCTTCGACGACGTCTCCTACACGAGCGTGGCAGGGACGGTCACGGTCGCTCCCGCCGCCGTCCCCGAGCCGAGCACGCTCGCGTCGGCCGCGTCCGCCTTGTTGAGCTCCGCGGCCCTGTCCACCGTGCTGTATCTGCGGGGTCGCCGGGCTCGGCCAGGGCCCGCCTGATCCTCCGCAGTGAGGGCCCGTGCCGTACGACCTCGCGCGGGTCGCCCATCCGGGGAGGGCTTCGCGAGGCGACTTGCAGTCATAGCGGTTGGGGCGCCGTCGGCGCGATCGTCCGCGACGGCAACGTCCTCCTGAATCGCGAGGAAGCCACGGAGGTCTTCCGGGGCCCACCGACGAGGCCCTGGCAGGAGAGATTCTCGCTCGCTCCGACAGCGTGGTCGACGCCGATGAGATTTTCCGGCAGCAAGGCTCATCTCGGCCTCTGACCGATCAGGGAGCGGGCCGGATCGCCCTGGCTTCGAAACCGACGAGCGGTTGGGGCACCGCCTGGCCTTCTCGCAATAGGTAGCCGGTATCCGCCTCCAGGTCCTCGAAGCAATCCTTGTGTCCCGACGGCCAGGACACCTCGACAGACCTCACCCGACTCCGGTCCCCGATCCCGATATGGAGACGCGAGTCGGAGGCGGACAGGTAGCTGCCGCCGCCGGCTCGGATCACGGACTGGCGCCGGCCTCCACTCTCCACGACGACCCGTGCCCCGACGGCGTTGCGACCCGAGCGGCTCCCCTCCAGGCGGAGCACGAGGGAGTGACCGCCCTGGGTCCTGTTGTGGAAGAAGGCAAGGGGCTCCCCCTGGGAGACGACCAGGAGGTCGACCTTGCCGTCATTATCGAGGTCGCCGACTGCCAGGCCCCGACCGACTCGGGGGAGGGTGAAGGGGGGGCCGGCCAGGGACGTCACGTCGGCGAGCCGCCCGGAGGCTCCCCCGCGCAAGAGCTGGGCGGGCATGGCATAGGGGAAGAGTGGGCGGGAGTCGTTCACCATGCCATTGGCGGTGGCGAGGTCGGGATGACCGTCATTGTCGTAATCCAGGAAGGAAATCCCGAAGCCGAGGAGATACCGACTCGGCGCGGCCGTCCCCACGGCCGCGCCATGGTCGGCGAAGAAACCTCGGCCGAGATTGCGGTAGAACGTGGTCGACTCGTCGTAGAAGTTGGTCACGGCCAGGTCGGGCTGGCCGTCCCCGTCGGGGTCGCCGCAGGCCACCCCCATGCCGGCCAGGAAGCCGCTGGCGGCGTTGGCGGCGAGCCCCGACTCCAGCCCCGACTCCCGGAATCTCAAGCCACCCTGGTTGAAGAAGGCGAAGTTCGCCGTCGTGTCGTTGGCCACGAACAGGTCGACCCGCCCATCGCCGTCGAGGTCGGCCGCGACCACTCCCAGGCCCCGGCCCTCGCGGTCGACGATCCCGGCCTCCGCCGACACATCCACGAAGCGCCCTCCGTCGTTCCGGAAGAGTCGATCGGGCTCGGCTTCGAATCGCTTCGGCTCGCAGTACATCGGGCGTTTCGTCTCGGGGTCGTGGCAGCGGGCCGGATGGTCGCGGTCCCAGCGCAGGTACTGGCAGACATAGAGGTCAAGATCCGCGTCCCCGTCCAGGTCGGCGAAGGCGGCCGAGGTCGGCCAGCCGCGGTCGCCGCCCAGGCCGGCGGCTTCGGTCGCATCCTCGAACGTCCCGTCGCCCCGGTTGCGATACAGGGCGTAGGAGCCGAAGCGGGTGACGAACAGGTCGGGCCGGCCGTCGTCATCATAGTCGCCGACCGCCACGCCGTGGCCGTATCCGCGGGGCATCGCGGCGATCTTCGACGACTCGCTGGCATCCTCGAAGCGGCCGTCGCCGCGATTGTGGAAGAGTCGGTCGCCGGGCGAGGTCTGGCCGCGTCCGGGAAGGAGTGGGCCGCCCTGGACGCAGTACACGTCGAGCCAGCCGTCGCCGTCGTAATCCAGCAACCCGACCCCCCCCGACATCGTCTCGGGGAGCTGGCAATCCGCGGAAGGACCATGGTCAAAAACGAAGCGGAGGCCGGCACGCTCGGCGTCGTCGGTGAAGGCCGGACGGATCGCCGAGGCATCCGCGCCGGGGAGGCTCGGCGTCGGGGCCGCAAGCCGCGACGGGGCGAGATCGGCCAGGAGGTCGGCCACCGTGGCACTCCGGGGCAATGGAGGCCGGGCACGGTCGAGTCGGGTCAGGGCCGCGCGGGCCTCGTCGTGGCCGGACCGGGTACGGAACTGCAAGGCCCACCAGCCCCGTGCCTCGATGGGCCGGCCCAGGAGCTCCGCGAGTCGGGCCATCTCGAGGGATCGGGAGGGAAGCTGCTCGTCGCTCTCCTTGAAGTGCCGGTGATAGCGTTCCCGAGCCAGGTCGAGGTCGGCCTTTCTGCGCCTGAAATCCGCGACGCGATTGGTCAGGCCATCCAGGGCGCTCAACTCGGCGAGACGTTCGAGGGCCCCGGGGGCGGCGGGGAATCGTTCCACCAATCGCTCGAGCTCATGGCGCTCGGCCCGGCGATCGTCCGCGCGGCGAGCGAGCCAGGCCCGCAACCCCAGGATTTCTCCTTCCGTGAAGCGGACCGCGGGGAGGTGGGCCAGCGCGCGACGGACCTCATCCACTCGGTCGGCCGCGAGGGACCAGTCGAGCCAGGAGCGCCAGACGGCGGCATCCTCGGGGCGCGCGCCGAGGCAGGCGCGGAGTCGCACCGCCGCCTCGTCAAGACGGGCGGAGCGCCGGTCCAGGTTCGCGAGGCCGAGCCAGACGCGGTCGTCGCCGGGGACGGCGCGGGTCGCCTTCTGGAACATCGCGAGGGTCCGTTCGACCGCCACCGCTTCGAAGTCGAGCATCCAGAGCTCGCGAAGCACGCGGACCGGGTCGGGAGACTGGAGCAATTCCTGCCGGAGCAGCTCGCGGGCCTCGTCACGGCGGTCTTCGAAACGGAGCACGCGGACGAGGAACTCGCGGGCTTCGGCGGCGTGTGGCCCGTTGACGCGGAGGGCACGCCAGAGCAGGTCCTCTGCGTGTGCGAAGTGCCCCCGTTCCAGCGCGATCGGGGCGATCCGTACGGCCGAGAGGGGGGCAAAGGGCGAATCGAGGCCGATCCGCTCCCAGGCCTCGACGGCCGCGTCGAGGCGACCCCCGGCCTGTTCGCAGAGCCCGAGTCGGTAAGCGGCCTCGTCGTGCCCCGGCCATCGTTGGAGGACCCCGGCGAACCGTCGGCCCGCCGCGTCGAAATCCCCGAGGTCCATCGCCTCTTTACCCGCCTCGAGGAGGATATTGGCCTTCCATTCCCGGTAGCCCCAGGAGACGCACCAGCACCCCGCCACGATGGCAAGGGCAGCCAGGATCGGCCGCTTGAGACGCGCCATCACGTTTGCATCGAGCTCGAGGCCATGCTCACGGCTCCTGAACCTTGAGGATGGAATTGGTCTTGATGGGTCCGGCGACGACCTGGATGCGGCCCGAAGGCCAGCGGACCTCGACCCGGTCGACGACCTGCGATTCGCCGAGACCGAAGTAGAGGGGATACACGCTCTGCGAGAGGTATCCTGATTTCCCGTCGTGGGTGCGGTGGAACGATCGGGAGTCGGCCGTCACGGTCACCGTCGCCCCGAGCCCGTCCCGGTTCGATGCGTTACCGACCAGGCTGATCTTGAGGTAATGGAGGTCGGGCTTCGTGCGCTCCAGGTCGCTGATCAGGACCATCGGCTCGGAACCGAAGTCGTTGGTGACGATGTCGAGGTCGCCGTCGTCGTCGAGGTCGACGATGGCCGACGACCGCGAGCCGAGGGCGCCCCAGACAAGCGTGCGCCCGTCGCGGCCCTCGCACTCGGGAGGCGGCTCGTCGGCGGGGGCGGTGCCGCAATCGCGCTCGAACCAGGGGACGGCCGTCCGGCCGTCACGCCTCGGCTCCGCCCCGAGGAGGAATTCACTCCCCAGGAACTTCTCGCCATGGTCGTTCAGGAGCAACGAGTTGATCCCGTAGCGATACGGGTAATTCATGCTCGAGGTAATGAACATGTCCTCGAAGCCGTCGGCGTTCAGGTCGCCGACGCTCACGCCCCAGGGCCAGTAGTTCTCCACCCCGAGCCGGTCGGAGACCTCCTCGAACGTCCCGCCGCCCCCGCCCTCGAAGAACGCGTTCCCGAAGAGGCTCCGGCCGTCCGTCTTCAGGAATTCGTCCGTCCAGAGGATGCGGGACTTCCGCCACTCCTGGTCCGGGTCGACCACCGCCGACATATCGGAGTGCATGTCGGTCACGAAGACGTCGAATCGGCCGTCGTTGTTGTGGTCGAAGACCTTGACCCCCATCGATCCCCAGGGGGTCTTCGGGAACAACTCCCGACTCTTGTCGACGAACGAGACCCCGCCGACATTCTCATAGTAGGCGTCCTCCCCTTGCATGCTCAGCACGTAGAGGTCCGGCCAGCCGTCGCCGTTTGCGTCCAGCGGGCTGGCATCTCCGGACCAGCCGGCATGGTCCAGGCCGGTCTTCTGCGAGACGTCGACGAATCGCCGGCCGCCGACATTCCGGAACAGGAGGCTCCGCTCCGAACGCTCGGGCTTGAGGTGACCCGCGAAGGCGTCCTGGAGCCCGAGGTAGTAGCGGAAGGGGGGCTTCCCGGCAGGCGCGCCCATCTGGCTATTGACGGCGAGCGTGTCGGTGGTGAATTTCCCGACGTTCACCAGGAACAGGTCGAGCCAGCCGTCGTGGTCGTAGTCGAAGAACACCGCGGCCGAGGAATGGCCCCGGTAATCCAGGCCCGAGGCGCGGGAGATGTCGGCGAATTTGCCGCGGCCGTCGTTCTCGAACAGGAGGTTGCCGGTGCGGACCTTGGTGACGTAGAGGTCCGGGTCCCCGTCGTTGTCCACGTCCGCGAACGAGGCGGAGACGCCGACGCCCCCCGCCGCCTCCGTGCCCGAGGCCCGGGTCACGTCCTCGAACCGGCCACCCCCCAGGTTCCTCCAGAGCTGATTGGCCCCGGCCTGGTTGACGAAATAGATGTCCGGGAGGCCGTCTCCGTCGACGTCGGCGATGGCGACCCCGTTCCCGTGGTCGTAATGCACCGGCATATGCCCCCTGCCGCTATCGTCGACGAACTCGTGGCGGAACCGGATGCCGCTCTCTCGAACTCGGTCGGTGAACCGGAACTGATGGAAGACCCCGTAGTCCGCTCCCGCCTCCATCTGGAACTGCCGGCGGCTCTCGAGCCAGGAGGGGGCCCCGACGTCGTCGGGCAGGAACACGCGCTCGGCGAGGACCGCTTTCAGGTCACGCTCCAGGTCGGCGAACCCCTCGGGCGAGAGCCCATCGAAGTAGCCGCGGATGCGGCCCACGGGGTCGACGAGCACGAACGTGGGGCTGTGGATGATGGGCCCTCCCAGGGCGCCGGCGTCGTCCTCGATCGGGAGCTTGAACCCGCTTCCGCCGACCCGCCTGATCTCCTCGCGAGGGCCGGTGAGGAACGACCAGATGCGGCCGTCGGCGCGGACAGTCTCCGCGTAGGCGCGGAGCACCTCCGGCGTGTCGTGACCCGGGTCGACGCTGAAACTGACGAGCCGGACGTCGTCGGCGAGGTCGCCTCGCAAGCCCTCCGCCAGCTTTGCCATCCGGGCGGTCTGACGGGGGCAAGTCGTCGTGCATCGGGTAAAGATGAAGTTGGCGACCCAGACCTTACCCCGCAACCACCCCGGTCCGATCCCTTCGCCGGACTGGTCGGTGAGCGCGAAGTCCGGCGCCACCCCCAGGATGGGCGGCGATCGACCGTCCACGAGGCGGGCGACCTGCGAACCCGGCGGTGAAGGCGAGTCCGCGTCCGTGGCCCAGGGGCCCCTAGACGTGATGAACCAGGCCCCGAAGGCCGCCGTCAGGGCGAGGCCGATCGCGACGATGTGGATCGCTCTGCGACGCATGGATGAGTGCCTCGTCAAGGTCTCTCGACGCGGGACCCCGCGCCTGGTGCCCCACCGGGGAGGAGTGTCCGAGGTGGACGCCTCGTCCCCGCCGCCCGGGAGAGGCCGTCGAGCCAGGCCGCGAAGTCCGGGCGGGTCAGGATGAGCAGGCGACCGATGTGGTTCGATCGCCGGCCGCACATCGGGTCCGCCGCGAGCTCGAAAGTTCCCGGACGGTCCGCGCGGATCGCGATCGAGGATCGTAGGTCGGGGACGGCCATCCCCCGGATCCCCCTCTCGGGGACCGAGAACGTGTAGATCGAATCGTCGGAAGCGAGGACCAATGTGACGGCCGCACCGATTGGCAGACAGAGGTCGCCCACGCTCACGAGGTCGTCTGGAGTCCCAGACTCCTGATCCACGCCCGGGTAACGAAAGTACCACCGCGATCCCCGCCCCGTCGCGAGGACCTCGGCCGGGACATGGGTCATGGACGGCGACGACGTATGCGGCACGGCGACGACGCGGGGACCGATGCCCCCCTCCCACCGGTCGGAGGGCCGCACGAATGAGAACGTCATGAGGGAGGCCGCCCCGACTGAGACGAGGTACGGCGCACGACGGATGATCCACACTCCGAGGGCCCCGGTGATCCGACTCATGATCGTTCCTTCCCGACAGCCATGCGACCCCGACGTTCGGGTGAGGCCAGCGTGGAGGTCGAGGAATGTGGAATGCTAGCCTCGACCACTCGATGCAATCACCAAACGTCGGCCAAGACACACCCACTGTCCCGGGTCATAGGGAGATGTTTCGATGAATGTACAGTCAACCGTCCCGGTTATCCAGTCTGTCGCGATCCTGATCGGGCCGCCCGCCTCGAAGCTCGCTCGCATACATGCAACTTCCGGACAAATATCAATGCCGGCCTTTCTTTACCCTGTTGACACCAGGAGGAAACTTGGTCTACTGATCGTCGGACATCTACCCTCATCGTCAGCCATATCCAATTGCGGTTGGCTTCTCAGCTAGGGCTTGATGTGCTCCCCCGGGTCGTGCTGGGGGGTGGGATCCTGTCGTGGCACATCCTGATCCAGCATGTGAGGCATGCTGGGCATTTGCATGCATGTATTCGGTGCTGTCGGGGCTCTCGGCGCATCCGTCGTGCCGGATGGATTTCCCGCGCGGCCAGGTGGATTAGAGAGGCGCCTCTCATCATCCACGGGCATGTTCAGCGAGACATCAGAATCGATCCCTTAGAGCGTCACTTAACTTCGTTCTCGCAGGAGAGATTTCCGGCCGAAATCGCTCTTTCAATGCGGGTGGAGTTTCACGCTCGCACTCGGAGGTCCGTCAATGTCGCGTCGAAAATCGGGATTCACGCTGATCGAGCTCCTCGTGGTGATCGCCATCATTGCCGTCTTGATCGGCCTGCTGCTCCCGGCCGTGCAAGCGGCCCGCGAGGCGGCTCGCCGCGCCCAGTGCGTCAATAACATGAAGCAGATCGCGCTGGCGTATCACAACTACCACGACGTCAATGGCGGCTTCCCTCCCTCGAACTATACGCCGGACTATAGGGCCGCCACCGGCGGGAGTACGTTCCCTTCCAGGACCGTCTGGCACGATCCGAAGAACCAATGCTGCCCTTGGGGCAGTTTCGGCTGGCCGGCGCTGATGTTGAACTTCATTGAGGGGAACAACATCTACAATTCCATTAACTTCACCCTGCCGGCCTACGCCTTCAACATCCCGGAGGGCCCGACGGGAGGCTGGGGGGCGCCGACCAACCAGCGGGGCCCGGCCGGGGACCTGGCCAACTCGACCGTCGCGCGGGTGGCGCCGAATACCTTCACCTGCCCGTCGGTCCCGAGCATCGCGAATGCGCCGAACGGAGAGTTCAAGGATTACGGCGTGAACTCGGGCACCGGCCTCGCGGGTTGCTGCCCGGAGCGACTCGGCGGAGGAACCCCCGGCGACGGCATGGCGGCCGTGAACTACTCCGCCAACTTGAGGGACGTGACCGACGGGAGCAGCAACACCTTCTTGCATCTGGAAGTGGCGAGGACCGCCGAGCACAGTTGGATCGCCAAGAACAAGGGCTCGAACCAGTTCTTCTGGGTCCATCACCCGTCGCAGGGCATGGCCACCGCGGGGGAATTTCCCTTCAGTAACCCCCCCTTCCCGCCGAATTCGAACTTCCCGAACTCGCGTGGTGCGGTCGGCCACCATCCCGGCGGGATCAACACCTCGTTCGCGGACGGCCACATCAAGTTCATCACCCAGAACATCAATTTCCAGGTGTACCGCGGCTTGTTCTCCCGGGCCCGTGGGGAAGTGATCTCCGCCGACGCCTACTGACGTCGGGCCCGCACGCGCCGGCGCGTCACCGTTCCTGACGTCATCGCTTCCGGGCCGTCCTTGGGGCTTGAGTCCCTGGGGCGGCCCATCTGCCGTGGTCCGACATGGCCACCGAGTTGACCTCACCGGCATCGGGGCCGGCGAGGCCACCAAGATCATCATGGCCGTTGCCGCGAGACGAATCATGCCCTATTGCATCCCCTACCGGCGCCTCACGGCGTCCATCGGCCTCCCCCTGTTGATGGCCCTCGCGGGCTGCGGCGGCAGGGGGGACACACCCGAGATTGCGCGGGTGACCGGGACGGTTACCCGCAATGGCAAACCCGTCCCGAACTTGATGGTGAACTTCATGCCGGAGGCGGGCCGCCCCAGTTGGGGGCAGACCGACACGACGGGACATTATGAGATGGTCTATGACGAGAATTATAAGGGGGTGAAGCTGGGTCGCAGCAAGGTCTACGTCCTGTCCTCGCAAGCCTCGATCGACGGCGGTGCGAGCAAGAAATCGCGGGCGGAGGCGGCCGCAGGCTCGGGCATCTCTGCCGAGGATATGAGGGCGATCCTCGAGAAATACGGGCGCGAAGACACGACGCCGCTCGCCTTCGATATCAAGAAAGACCCCGAGGTGATCGACCTCAAGCTTGAATGACCGGCCGGCCGGATTCGATTCCAGGGGGGAGATGTGCATGACCTTCGGCCGGTTCCTCGGGACCGTGAGGAAGCGACATCGAGCGTCTTTCTGCCAGGTCACCGTGCGGGTCGTCTTCCTGGCCGCGCTCGCCGGGCCGGGTTGCGGTGACGCGGTGACCATCGAGGCACACCCGGCCGGCCCACCCTCCACGCCACGGGCGGTTCGGCCCGCGATTGGGCCTTGGTTCGTCGACCGGGCCCGTGACTTCGGCCTCGACGTGGTCACGAAGTGCGGATGGCCGGAGAAGCGGTCCGTACTCGATTCGATCGGGACGGGAGTCGCCCTCTTCGATTGTGACGGGGACGGCGACCTCGACCTGTTCGTGGCCGCCGGCAGTGCCGTCCGCGACGGCACCGTAGTCTCCGCCGGGGGTCCCTGGCTCTTCCGGAACGACGGCCCCGGCCTCTGGGTCGACGTCTCGGCGCGGTCTGGCCTGGTGTATACCGGCTGGGCGCAAGGGGCCGCGGTGGCGGACTACGACGCCGACGGCGACCTCGACCTGTTCCTGGCACAGCACGGTTCCGACGCGCTCTGGCAGAACGGGGGCGACGGGACCTTCCGCAACGTCACCGCCGCCGCGGGACTGGCCGACTCGGAATGGGGCGTCTCGGCCGCCTGGGGCGACTCCGACCGCGACGGCTGGCCCGACCTGTACGTGACCAACTATCTCCGCGTCGACCCGCTCCATCCCCCCGAGCCCATCAAATACTACGGGGGCGAGATCGAGGTCTTCCGCGGCCCCGAGAAGTTGCCGGGGGAGCCCGACCGACTCTGGCGAAACCGGGGCGACGGCACCTTCGAGGACGTGACCGCGGACGCCGGCCTCCTCAGCCCCTCGGGCAAGGGGATGGGGGTCATCTTCACGGACCTCGACCTGGACGGCGTCGCCGACCTGTTCGTGACCAACGATACCCAGGCCAACGAGCTGTTTCGGGGGCTCGGCGGCGGTCGATACCTGGAGGAAGGCCACCTGTCCGGGCTCGCCAACAGCGACGAGGGCAAACCCGAGGCAAGCATGGGGATCGACGTCGCCGACATCGACGGTGATGGCCGTCTCGACGTCGCCTACACCAACTTCCACGACGAGGGGACGCGAATCCTCCGGAACCTCGACAGCCGCACCTATCAAGATATTTCCCGATGTGCCAGGGTGACCGGCCTGACGACGCGGCGTGTCGGCTGGGGCCTCGTCCTGGCGGACTTCGACGAGGACGGTTGGCCCGACCTCTTCCAGGCGAACGGCCACGCGTATCCCCACGGGCCGGTCGATCGCTACGATCAGCCCCCCCTGTTGCTGCGGAACCGGGGATCGGAGCAGTTCGAGGACGCGACCGCCGCCTGGGGCCCCGACCTCGGCGCCCTCCGATCGGGGCGCGCCGTCGCCCGCGGCGACCTCGACGGCGACGGCGACCTCGACCTGGTCATGACCACCATCGATGGCCCGCTCCGGGTCCTCATCAACGAGGGCAGGCCCGCCGGCCATTCGGTCGCGGTCCGATTGGTCGGGTCGCCGCCGAACCGCGAGGCCCTCGGGGCGGTCGTCGTGCTCGAGGCCGGGCTCAGGACCCGGGTCGACGTCGTCCGGCGCGGCGGGAGCATGCTCGCCGCCTCCGACTCGTCACTCCATTTCGGCCTCGGCTCGGCCCGATCGATCGACTCCCTGAGGGTCGACTGGCCGGACGGGACCTCCTCGATCCATCCCGGCGCCGGGCTCGAGGTGGATTCCATCGTGACGATCCGGCAAGATTCCCCGACACCCTCGGTCAAGCCTTTTGTCGGCATCCCGATCCCCTGAAAACAGTGGTCGGTTTGAGGGCGAGGTCGCGTGGACAATCGCTAGACCGACTCCCGGCGAGCTCCTCGATTACGACCGGGACATCGGCCGCGCCCGATCCCGCCGGGCCAATCTGGGACAACACGCCGAGAACTGCGCGGCCAAGGAGCGGGAGCGGGAGCGGGTGCGCCTGACGCGCCAGGAGGCCCGGCCGCAAGGTCCGGCGATCGCCTGCGTTTCCCCCAGAAGACCGGTCGCGAATACCGCGTGGACGGATTCCGAGTCAAGTCTCCATCCGGCTCGGTGCGGTCGACGGGGCGGCGGCCGCATCACCGATCCTGGTGACCGGCTCGCGGGAGACACCACCAGCGCCCCGCCCGTACGGCACGACGACCTTGAGGATGAACGCGTAGTGCGCCAGGCTGCCCGCGATCACGAACAGGTGGAACAGGTCGTGAACGCCGAAGATGCCCGGCCAGAGGGCGGGACGCCCCAGCAGGTTGAGCACCGCCCCTACACTGTAGAGCACGCCCCCGATGACGACGGGGAGCAAGGCCCGGTGCGACACCACCCGCGCAATCCGGGCATAGCAGATGACGATGCCCCAGCCCATCCCCAGGTACACGCAAGTCCCCAAGATGGGCGAGAAGCGGCGACCGGACCCGATCAGGACGATGGACGCGGCCGCCGCACCCCAGACGGTCGCGAGGGTCCACACCCGCCATCGTCCCCGCATCAGGTTCCAGGCCAGCGGGGTGTAGCTGCCCGCGATCAGGGCGAAGATCCCGATGCTGTCGAGGCGCACGAACACGTCGAGCCGATCGGGCGGGAGCCGGACCCCGTGATAGAGGGTGCTGGCGGCATAGCAGGAGACCAGGCTGAGACCGTAGACGAGCAGGCTGACTCGCCTACCGGGGTCGCCGCCGCCACGCCGCCAGAGGAGCACGGTGCCGGGCAACGCGATCAGCAATCCGGCGAGGTGAGTCCAGGTGCTCGCAGGCTCGCGAAAGAACCAGGTGTGCATGACGAATCATCCGGCTGAGGCTGTGATGGAGACCGAGAGCGATCTCGGGACGCGGTCGAGGTGCATCTTGCCGCAGCCATCGGGACCGACCAGGACGGTGATCCGGCTGAGATTCAGGCGGACCTCGCGTACCGAGCGGTCACCTGCGACGCACAGGCACTGCGGCGACGGGCGAAGGACCGTTGATGCGGCGCCTGCGGCTGGATGCCCCGTGCCCGACCCGCCCCGCCCCGGTGGCGGCGCTCTGCCGCCGATGAACCTGACGGCGGCCGGACCCAGGTCGGCGCCGGGGCGAAGCATGGCAAGTTGTCGTCACGGCGGAACGAGACCTGCGGGAGTTCATGGGGAGGCCGATCGGTGCCCGAGACGCTTCGATGCCCCGAGCCATCGTGCCGTCAATCCGGCGACGATCGCCCCGGCCAGGGCGCCGGGCCCCGCCCCGACCGCGGCACCCCGCAGGGCCTCGTCCTGGCGATGGCCGTAATGCCAGCGGAGGTACGGGATCGCCCGATCCGTCGCGTGCGAGATCGCGACCGGGAATGCCCACAGCCCCAGGATGGCGATCGCGACCGCGACCACGATGCCAAATTGCCACGGGGCGATGCGGCGTGCCAGGAGACCGGCCGCGAGGACGAGGGCGGAGACGACCAGGGCGACCGCGGCGCCGAGGGCGAGACTCGGCCCCAGGCGTTCGATGACCTCACGCCACTCGCGTCGAGCCCAGGCGAGGTTCGGGGCCGTGAGGCGGAAGATGAGCCAACGCAGGGCCGGGGCCGAGGACGCCAGGATGACGCCCCCGATCACGCCGAAGCCGATGGCCCGAGGCCACTCGCCGGACGTGACCAGGGCGGCGACGCCCGTGATCGTACCGGCGACCACGAACGCATAGGCGAAGCCGAGTAACTCCTTCTGCACGATGTCGCCGCGGTCCCACGTCACCTGACCGGCGAAGACGGCGACGGCGAGGGCGCACGCGAAAACCCAGGCCGAGGCCGCGAGCGAAAGTTCGAGCGTGAACCGGCCGGCGGCCAAGAGGGATGCACCCCTGCGAACTCGCGCCGGTTCAAGTGAAGGGTTCATCACACGCTCGACTCCCCGACTCCCCTAGAAGCGGGGCGGTCCCCCGATTTCGCGGCGACCCGCCGGATCGCCTCCTCCAGTCGAGCGAAGTCCACCGGCTTGGTCAGATGGGCCACGAACCCTGCCTCACGGCACTCTTCGATGTCCGAGTCCATGCCGTAGCCGGTCAATGCGATGCCCGGCATGGGGCGCAGCCTCCGCATCAGGTCGACCCCGCTCCCGTCCGGCAAGCCCACATCGCTGACCAGCAAGTCGAACGGCCCCGCCGCGGATGCGTCCAGCGCCGTCGCGACGCTCTCGGCGGTCGTCACGGCGTGCCCGAGGCCCCGGACCATCCTCGACAGAACGCGGAGCGTGTCCCCGTGGTCATCGACCAGCAGGATGCGGAGCGACCGACTTCGCTCGCCGTCCCCCCCGATATCGCCCGGCCCACCGCCGGCCTCGGTCGGATAGTTCGCCTCCGGCAATTCGACCGTGAAGGTGGCCCCTTTCCCATGTCCCTCGCTGTCGACTCGGATGGTGCCCCCGTGGGCGTCCACCAGCGCCTTCGAGATCGCCAGCCCGAGCCCGAGCCCGCCGAACTGCTTGGTGATGGCCCGGTCGCCCTGCTCGAAGGCGTGGAAGAGCCTGGGCAGGGCCGCCGGCGGGATGCCGATGCCGGTATCGCTGACCCGGAAGCGGAGCCCGTCCGAGTCCACATCCTCGGTGACGAGGGCGATCGCCCCCCCCTCGGGCGTGAACTTGGCGGCGTTCTTGAGCAGGTTCCACAAGACCTGCTGGAGCCGTCCCCCGTCGCCCCGCACGCGATGCCGCCTCGCCCGCAGGTCGAGGGTCAGCGTCAGCCCCTTCGCCTCGATCTCGGGCCGGCAGATCGTCGCGGCGTGCCGGGCGATATCGTGGAGGTTGACCGCCTCCGACCTCAACTCCAGCTTGCCCTGCGTGATCCGGGTCAGGTCCAGGAGGTCGTCGATCAGCCGGGCCTCCATCTCGACGTTCCGCCTCACCATCCACAGTTCGTCGCGCAGCCCTTCGGGTATCGTCGGGTCGGCGTGCAGGGCCGAGACGGTCAACAGGACCGGGGTCAGCGGCGTGCGGAGTTCGTGCGAGAGGGCCGCGAGGAAGGTGTCCTTGGCCCGATTCGCGGCCTCGGCGGACTCCCTGGCCTCCTGGGCCTGCCGCTCGGCCCGCTTCAGTTCGGTCAGGTCGAGGATATAGGCGATGGCCTCCTCGCGGGCCTCCCCCAGGAGGACGAACCCGACCAGGACCGGGACCCGGCGACCATCCCTGCGCACGTACACCTTCTCGTAGGGCGTGCAGGTACCCAACTGCTTGGCCTCGGCGATGGCCGTCGCGTCGGCGTCCAGCCACTCGGGGGGCGTCAGGTCGGTCCACCGCACTCGCCCGGCGCGCAATTCTTCCCGCGAGTAGCCGATGAGCCGCAAATAGGAGTCGTTGGCGAAGACGATGTTGCCGTGCACATCGGCGAAGTTGATGCCGATGATGTCCGACTCGGCGAACTGGCGGAGGCGTGCCTCGCGGTCCCGCACCGCCTCCTCGGCCCGCTTCCGCTCGGTGATGTCGATCACGATGCCATCCCAGGCGACCGCCCCGCTCGGGAGCCTCCGCAATGCCGAGCGGGCCTGGACCCACCGGACCTCCCCGCCCCGAGTCCTCATGCGGAACTGGCAATCGAAGGGGACCTCGTCGCGGCGAGCGATCGCCTCCTCGGCCCGCATCCGGGGCGAGTCTTCCGGCAAGACGAGCCCGTAAAGCATCATGGGGTCGGCCATCACTCGATCCGGGGTGACGCCCAGGAGCCCCTCGACCCCTCCGCTGATGTACGAGAAGTAGGTGCGGCCCTCCGGCTCCTGGACGACCTGATAGATCGCCCCGCTGGGCAGGTTGTCGGCGAGTTGCCGGAACCGGGCCTCGCTCTCCCGCAAGGCCCGGTCGCTCCGCCGTCGGGTGGTCGCCATCTGACTGGCCACCGCGGCCAGCACGACGAACATGGCCCACCGGAGCAAGACGCCGGGGTCGAGGGCGAAGCGGTAGTAGGGCTCGATGAAGAAGTAGCGGCCCGCCGAGGCCGCGAGGACGGATGCCAGCAGTCCCGGCCCGAATCCGCCGTACCAGGAGGCGGCGAGGACCGCCACCACGAAGAAGGGGAAAGCGGTCGGCTTGGCCCAGGGCCACAGCAGCAGGTCGGCCAGCAAGGCCGCGAGGACGGCCAGGATTGCCACGCCATAGCGGCGGGGTGTGGTGCGAGTCGCGTCGTCCATCGGTGCCGCCTGATCGCGGATGCGAAGTTTCGAGCGAAAGGGGACCGGGGACCGTGGATAGACTTTCGCCGAACAGCCCCGCGATTATAGGAGGTCGTTCGGGGCCGCGACAAGGCGACTCGTCTCCTTCCCAGGGCCCTTCACTCTCCTTGGGCTTGACCGGACTTCGATCCACTTCGACGCGTCGGCCCGGTTCGACCCCGGGCAGAAAAAGGCGGTCCTCGCGTTCGATCCGCTCGACCGCCCGGCCACGCCGGAGGACGTCCGGACCGGTCGCGCGGCCTTCAGCCTGGGCGGCGGGGAAGTCCGCCTCCCGCCCATGCCGGCGTACCCGTTGAAGGTTCGCTGGACGACGCTGGAGGTCCCCGACGACGACCCCTGGGAGAGCTCGCCATCACGATCCCGGCAGGGAGAAAAGGAACGCCAGGGTCCACGCGACGGTCCTGATCCAGTTCGTCGCGACGAGCCGAACGACCACGTCGCCATCGAGCCCGTTCGCCTGGAGCTTGTCGTGGGCGGGGACCGACAGCGTGAAGGTGGCGATCCAGGCGACCGCGACGGTGACGGAGGCGAGGCCGACCCGAGGGCTCGGACGGGAGACCGCGAGCCAGCCGAGAATGGCGACCTGGGTGAACATCAGTGGAGCCACGACCCACGTCACGGCTCGGGTGTAGCCGGCATGCCAGCGGACGAACCGATCGCGGTCGATCGACGCGAACGTCGGGTAGATGACGACCTGCACCAGCCAGATGAGCACAGCCAGCCCGAATGACACCAGGCGATTCGCCTCGACGGCGGTCATGTCCTCGCCTCCCCAATCGGCAGGCCGCAGTTCGGGATCGCTCGGCATCGCCCGACGAAGAGACCCGATCGGCCTCCTCGTCGGTCTGCCTCGCGTGATCGGCGAGCGGGGCTATTCCCCGGACTCAGTCGGCGGCCGACCCGTACCCGAGTCGAGGAAGAGGTGTGGTGGTCTTGTAGTGCGTCGCGGCCTCGTCCCCGCCCAGGGCCCGGTCGTAGATTGCAACCTCGTCGAGCCGACCTTCGAGGTTGAACTGATTGTCGCTGCGACCGCCGAAGCAGAGCTGGGTCACCCCGGCGGGGCAGCCGACCTCGGCCTCTCCCGTGAGTTCGGGTTCGACCGCGCCGTTGAGGTAGACGGTGGCGCGCTTGCCGTCTCGTACGTAGACGACGTGGTTCCAGGTCCTGGGCGCGATGACGGTCTTGCCGCCGATCCCGCCGCCGAGCCTGTCCCCGTTGTCGAAGAAGAGATTTCCCCGGGAGCCGGCCGTGCCGCCGATGCCGAGGTGATCGCCGGGGGCGCCCTTCGCGCCGACTTCGCCGCGCGAGACGAGATAACCGGCGACGGGGCGGGCCTCTGCGGCCAGCCCGTTCCAGAACCAGAACTCCACGCTGTACGACGGGCCGAGGCCCTTCAGGTCGGCACGCATCCGCCCGCCGGCGAAATGGGGTGCGCGATTGATCGCTCCCGGGCCGCTGAACGCGGGGGAGTCGGGGCCTTCGAGATAGAACAGCACGCCCGTCTCGTGCGTGGCCTCGACACGGCCGGCCGCGGCCGTGGCGGTCGGCCCGCCCCACTCGTCCAGCCGCCAGTAGGCCATGGGCTTCGATGCCAGCACCGCCCGAGCGTAGGGCCCGTGGGCGTCGACCCTCGGCCGGCGCGGCTTTTTCGCGACCTCCTCCAGCAGCCCGATGACGGCGTCGGTAATCTTCTGCTCCGCCCCGACCTCCAACCCGGCCGATCGGGCCGGCCAGGTGGTGTAGCCGCCCAGCGGGTGCAGTTCGGCCGGCGGGATGTAGCCGAAGGCCCCGTTGGCGAGGTAAAGATTGATCGTGTGTGCAAGCGGGCTCTGCGCCTTGATCTTCAGCCCCGTCAGGGCAAAGACCTCATTAGGTATCGCGGCGAATCCCAGGTCGCCGATGCGGATGGCTTGCAGCTTCAGCTCCGCCTCCTGATGTTCGTGGAGGTGGATCGCCTCGCCCGCGTACACCTCGGCCTTGGTCTTCGGCAAGCGGTCTCCGACGCCCTTCATGACCCCACGCGCCCACGCCAGGCGCCTCTCGTCCGGCGCGCGAACCCGCAGGCTCAGGAGCGACTCGGCCATCGCCAGCGTCGCGTCGGACCGGTACTCGATCTTCCGGTACGCCTCGTGCGTCCGCCTCACCAAGTCGTCGGTGTAGCGGTCGATGCCGACCTGCCGCGCGGGCTTGCCGTAGTCCATCCAGTGCATGTCGCCCGCCGTCCCCTGCGACATCGCGGCCATGAACGCGTCGTCGCTCGGCGCGAGCAGGGCTTCCATCTTCTCGCTGAAGAGCCCACAGTAGTCCGGCGAGATCGGGTCGGACCCGTAGTAATGCATCGAATAGTTCGCGAGCAACGCGACAGGCTCGCCCTCTGGCGTCTGGAAGCTCAGCAGCGACAGGTCCGGGTCGACCGGCCCGGACGGCCCGATCGTATCGGGATTCTCCCAACCCGGGTGCATGTTGACGCGCACCGTCACCTCGCCGAACGGGTCGGTGAGCATCCGGTCGGGGCGGTAGATCCACTGCCGGCAATGGGTCTGGTCCGGGTTCTTCACGACCGTCCAACCCACCTTGACCGGCCGCAGGTTCTTCGCCGCATGGTCGATCCCTCGTGCGACCTGCGCGACGAATTGGGCCGGGTAGTGCGGGTCGGCGCCCACGCCCAGCGAGGGGCCGAGGGCGGGCGCGCTGTGCGTGTGCGTGCACGAGAGCATCATCCGCTCGACCGGGATCCCCGTCGCCTTCGAGGCCAGCACCTTGATCTCGTCCAGGATTTCCCGTCCGGCCCCGCAACTGTCGATCACCCCCATGACCACCTTCGTCTCGCCGTCGTCGAGCACGAAGCACCGCGCGTGCAGCGGCCGGTTCAGCCGGTTCGCCGTGCGGCTGAAGAAGTCGCCATTCACGATGACCGGGTACGTCTTCGGGCTGATATCCTGTGCGTAGACGCCGACGCGCAGCTCCGCCCGCGCCAGCGCCGGGCAGAGGAGGGCGACGATCGCGGGGACGAAGTACAGGATGGGGTGCGGGCGCATCAAAGGCCTCAGGATCGCGTGACATCGTCCTGTCTTCTCAGGCGAGGCGAGTATACCCGACCGGCGTGGAGGCCGATATCACCGCCTCGACACCCTTGTTCGGGGTTGCACTCCCGATCGGTGTCACGTTCCATCCGGATGAGCCCGACCCGGGTCGGGTAGGTGAGCGGTCTATCCCCGGTGTCTGGCTCGCCGCGGAGACGACAAGGTGTCGCGGGTCGCCGAGGAGGACGATCGCGGCGTCGACCAGATCCTGTTCGGTGGAAAGCCGATCGTGACGGCGATCTGCCGACCAGCGGCGGGGCCTTGGGTTCTCCGCCGTTGGTCGGCCGGGCTCACAGGGCGTCGGCGCTGATGATCTCGCCGCGGGCCATCGACCCGATCGCCAGCCACGTGTTGTAGTTGATGGTGTTCTTGGTGAACTTCACAGACCCGTCCAACATCAACACGTTCACCCCGCCCGGATGGGCGGAGCTGGCGCCGATCATGGTCCAGTTGTTCTGGCCGCCCGCGGCGGCCCCCGCGCTATTCTGGTAGAAGCAGGCCTTGGTGTTGGGCGGGGTGGTGTGCGAGTAGCCGCCGCCCCACCGGCAGTCATCGGCCAGCCACTTCATCCCCTTGCGGGCGTTTATCCGGATCGTCGCGGCCTGGCACGCCTGGTTCGACTTCAGATCGGGGTCGGGCTGGTTCAGGAAGACATTCTCCCGGATCTGAGCGTAGTAGATCATGTGCAGGCCGTCCTGGCCGGCGCCGATGCCCGCGTCCTTGCCCTTGACCCGCTCGCTGAAGATGGCCGTGTTGGACAGGCCGTCGGACACGTTGGCGAAGCCGACCACGGGACTGGTCTGGGCGTTGGTGCCGAGGGTGTAGGCCGGGCCGACGAAGCGGTTGCCGTTGTAGAACCGATTGCTCCCGATGTTGTTGGAGTAGTTGCTCGACGCGGGCCGGACCGTGGTCCCGGCGAAGGTGACGGTGCCGGCGATGCCCGGGTTCGGGTCGCTGGGGCAGAGGAAGACGGCGACCTGCGCCAGGAGCACCGTCGTGTTGGCGCGGGGATTGGCGGGGGCGACGTCCGCTCGGGCCGACCACGAGAAGTTGATGGCGTTGTAGAGCGGCGTCTGCTCGATGTGGGGCAGCAGGAACGCCTTCATCGAGTAGTCCTGATTGAACGGGCCGGGCGACGAGCCCGTCACGAGGGCGCCGTTGGTGCCCGTCGGGGGGACGGCGTTGTGCTGGTCGTGGTAGTTATGCACGGCGAGGCCGAGCTGCTTGAGATGGTTCGTGCACTGGGCCCGCCGCGCCGCCTCGCGGGCCGACTGCACGGCCGGCAGCAGCAATCCGATCAGGACGGCGATGATGGCGATGACCACCAGAAGTTCGATCAGGGTGAACCCGCGCCGCTCCGGGCACGTCGTCTCGTACCGCATGGGGAGAGCTCCTCGATGGCTTAAGGGATCGGATGACCTGCACGTCGATGCCGCAGGCCGGGATGGTTTCCCGGCGATGGGGCCGGGTCGTCGGGATCACGCCCCCTCGGTCGGGCACGCCCCCGCGTGCCGAAGTCGCGGCCCGGAGGATTTATCGACATGCAGGAGCGTGCCCTGAAACGCGAAAGCCCCACCCGATTCGGGATGACTCGGGCCGGGGTGGCCGGCTGGCCCGCTCACCGCCGCTTCGCCGGAGCCGGCCGGCGTGGCCGATCCGACGGGTCGTCCGTACTGCTGGCCTCGTCGCCGGTATCCGGATTCGGCGACGAGACGCCGGCGGGGCCCTGTTGGATCGCCGCTTCGTTGGGATTCGCCGAGAGCCCGCAGCCCGCGACGCCGGCCGCGGCCAGCACGAGCGCGAGGCCCAGGGCCCGGCCAACCAGCCCAAGGCCGTCGGCCCTGCGATCCGTCGGCCCCGGAGCGGCCTCGGCTGCCGCGGACCCGGCCCGATCCACCCCGTGTTTCTCGGGAAGAAGAGGCTCGCACACCATCATTCGGGCTCTCCGATGCGCCGCGGGTCACCCTGAGACCGTGTCGGTCCGACCGGGGCCCCCGGCAAGGTTTGTCGAGACGGGAACGCGCGGCCCGACCACCGAGGGGGACGGGGCGATCATCGCCCCAATTGATGGCGAAACCCCGCCAGCTCGATCGGGGTCGAGCCAAGTCCAAGCCGTTGGGAAACGTCGCGAGGATTGCAGTCTATCGTCGCTGTCCGATCGGATGATCAGGTCAGAACCTTGGCCGATTGGCCGAGGGGAACAATCGTTGCCGACGGGCCGGGGACCGGACGTCCTCGCCCCTGGGGTCGTCCGTCCAACGAGTCGGTCGGACCGGGTCGCCGGCTGGCCTGATCAATCCGCGCGTGAAGTGTGGATCATGCCGGCACGCAACCCCAGCCTTCACGGTAATAATGTGGACGGTCGGGCGAAAGGGGGATGTGAATTATTTTTGATCCCCACTCGCGATGCGGTATCTTCGTCATCGTCGGCATACCACCGGCCCCAGCAGGCCGCATAGCCACGTGCACGTCAAGAATCCGAACCTGGACCGGCTCGCCACCCGGGCAATGGTCTTCCACCGGGCCTGCTTCCAGCAGGCGGCCCGCTCGCTGTCGCGGTCGAGCCTGCAGACCGGCGGCCTGCCCGACACCACCAAGTCTTGTGACCTCGAAACAACACCCCCGCGAGCACGAGTGCCATGAGTCGTTTCCTCTCCTGGTCGATCGGATTGGTCGCGGCGGCGACCACCGCTCACGTGTCCGGGGCCGAACCGCCGAGGGACCCGTTGAACGTCGTCTTCATCCTTGCCGATGACCTCGGCTGGGGCGACACGGCCGCCGGCGGCGACGGCGCGTTCCACGAGACGCCGAACGTCCGGCGGCTGGCCCGCCGCGGCCTCCGGTTCACCAACGCCTACGCCGCCAACCCGCTCTGCTCGCCGACGCGGACGAGCATCCTGACCGGGCTCTACCCCGGCCGGGTCGGGATCACGGCCCCGGTGTGTCACCTGCCGAAGGTCCGGCTGGCGGCGACGCTCGCCAAGGGACGACCCGATCAGAAGGCCCGACCGCAG
>JAABUS010003883.1_pt1 | contig 22948 bp, 15 predicted proteins | sample 5560161 | NCBI WGS metagenome assembly JAABUS01 (sample SAMN10711885, study PRJNA513376) | rock metagenome | isolation source: Antarctica rocks | place: Antarctica: Victoria Land, Trio Nunatak nord | collected 2016-01-04
ATCCAGCGCGGCTGGCTCAACCCCGACCACCAGCTCTTCGGACAAGTCACTTCCCGGGCCCGCCAGAGCTGACTCTACGACGCTTCGTTCAACCGCTTGACAAACACAGAGGCACCCGAAGGGCACCGACCTGGGCGTGCACAGCAGCGATGATCTCGACTGGGTCGCCCAGGAACTCAACGACAGACCCCGCAAACGACTAGCGTTCAAGAAGCCGATCGAACTCATCGGCGACCTGCTGTTGCGATGACCGCCAGAATCCGCCGAACCCCGTACGGGAACGCTGCAGGTCAGCAGGCGCACACCCGTTCGAGCGTCCCGCAAGACCCGCCCGGAGCAATGCCCGATGAGGGGAGGACAACCGGCACGCATCTCCCTAGATGTGCGACCGGCCTTCCTGGGTCCACTTCAAACCGTCATGGTGGAGCCAGAACGGGTTGACATACTCACCCGTCTTTGCGGAGTCAGCCCTGAAGGCCGTGTTTGTGTGTACCGCTCGTACCCGTCGGCGGACTTCTATCCACCTGGGCCGACGGTCTCGCCCAGTCCCTCAAAGTGAGGGAGCGGATGACCAGCCGCCCGCGAGGCCGGTGTAGTCGGGGGCATCTGAGTGCTCAACGAGATGGGCCGCTAGGCCGGTCCCGGTCGCCGCCGAGTGACGGTGGCTCATCGGGGTGACGGGCGTGCTCCGGGACTAGAACCGGGGTTGTCGTCCGCTGCGGCGGCAGGGGCACGGCTGCCTTGCAGTGGTTGAGGAGTCTCCAGTAAAGCTCGCGGGCGGGCTTCTGCTCGGGTAGCGGCGCGGCCGCAGCCAGAATCGGCAGGTTCGTGGCTACGTCGTAGCCGCCTGCGTGGGCGCGGCTGATGGCTCCGGCCAGCAGGCCCCAGTCGGCCCCGGCTAGTAGGCGTGGGTCGATGCTGCTGGACAGTTGTTCCCAGTGCTGGGTCAGCGCGGCCTCGGAAACCTCGGGGGTCGTCGAGAGACCCAGCCGGTCCCGTGTTCCGGCCGTAGCACGCGCACGAGGATCGGACGTTATGTCACCTACTCTGCGCCCGGCGGGGTCTAGGACCCAGGCGGTTCCGGCTTCGATGACTTCTAGGTGGACGCTGCCCGGCGCGGCGTCGAGGTCTGCGGTGACCCGTTCGATGTGTTCGAGCCACTTCGGTGGGGGCAGTGCGCTGATGATTTCGGCGGCTTCGCGTACGACGATGGCCTGTTCCTCGGAGGTGCGGCTGGTGCCGGTGGCGGCGGTGATGCGGGCGTCGATGAGGTGCGCGGCGAGGCTGCCCGATTCGGCGAGTGCCTGCCAGAGTGCTTCTGGTCCGCCGAGTTCCAGCAACTTGGCCGGGTCCACTTCGGCGGGCATGGTCAGCCGCCGGGGGTCGTCGCCGCGTGCGGTGAGCTGCCAGTAGGCCCGTTCGGCGGCTTTTTGGCCGCCGGCGTCGGCGTCGGTGGCCACGATGATCCCGGGCCGGTCGGCTCCGATATACGGGCGCAGCTGGTCGGCTTGGCGGTCGGTGAAGGCAGTGCCCAGCGCGGCGACACCGACGCTCGCACCTTGGCCGGCGAGGGTGACTGCCCATGCGTCGACGGGCCCTTCGACCAGGACTGGGGTTGCACCGGTGGCCAGCTCCCCGCGGCCTTCGTGGATGCCGAAGAGCTGGTCACCCTTGCTGAACAGGTCGTTGCTGGCGGTGTTGAGGTACTTCGGGCCGGCCTCGTCGTGGTCAGGGTTGCGGCGGCCGATGAAGCCGTGGATCTCGCCGTCGGTTCCGTGGATGGGGAAGATCAGCCGGTCGCGGAAGCGGTCGATGACTCGGCCGGTGCTGGCATACACGCCTAGGCCGGCGGCCACGATCTCCTCATCATTGGCGCCGTTTCGGCGGAGGTGCTCGACGAGGTTCGTCCACCCGGCTGGTGCATATCCGGGGTTGAACCGGTCGTCGGCGACCAGGTCGCCGCCCAGGCGTTCGCGCAGATAGTCGGCGGCCCACGACTGCGGGTAGCGGTCGGTGAAGAACTCGGCTGCCTGCTGATTCAGTTCGCAGAGCCGGGCCAGGCGGGGGGCGACGACGGTGCGGAAGTGTTCCTCGACGACGTAGTCGAAGGGATCAGGCTCGGGTGCCAGTCCGAGCCAGCTGCTCCAGCCCTCAGGCAGGGCAGCGGATTCTCCCGGGTCCCAAGGGCCTGGGTCGTCATCGTCGAACGGTGGTTCGTCGCCGGCACCAGAGACCGGGCCGGCACCGGCATCTGGCTCTGGGGGAGGGGGGAGCAGGTGGACGTCGTCGGGTGCGGAGAGTTCGTCTTCGGCCGGGTCGGGTGGCAGCATCTGCTCGTCGACGTCGACCGGGGCCGGGTCGGTCAGCATCGCGACCCGGAACACCAGGGCCCCGGTGAGGTCCTCGGCGGGTAGCCGCGGGTCCCCATCTTCACCGAGGCCGGCAGTGGCCGCGGTGATCAGATCGGCGGGGTTCCACCCTTTGCGGGTGCCGGTGTTGATGGCGGCGACCAGCGCGGGCCAGGACGGGTCGGCCAGGACTCGCTGGGCGCGTCCGGGGGGTAGTTGGTTGAGCAGGGTCGCGGTCCAGGCCGGGCGCAGGGTGGCCGCTCCGGAGCCGGCGGTTGCGGTGACTGCGGCGGGTGCGAGGTGGGCGGACAGGCGCCACCACAGGGCGGCTGCGGGCATGTCGTCGGGCAGTGACCGTTCGGCGGCGACGGCCGACAGCATCCCGGCGATGTCGATCCCGGCCCGGTCGGCGGCGGCGAGCCGGTCGGCTAGTTCGGGCCAGTAGTCGTCGCGGCTCAGCCGTAGGTCGATGCTGTCGGCCAGTGCCGCCCATTGTGTTCCGGCCCGGTTGAGCTGACCCATGGCGGCCTCCGCTCGTTCGTCCAGACGGTGCTGGTGGCGTAGCGCGGCGGCTGGACGCTGGGGTGGTCCGGTGGGTCGGCGGTCATGGGTGGCGGTTCCGGTGGCCGCGCGCCAGACCGCGAGGTCGGCGCGCAGCCGGGCCTCGTCGGGGTCCAGAAGTCGGGTCGCCCATGGCGGTGCGGTGGTGGGTGTCATCACCGCGGTGCGGTCTCGGACTGTCCCGGCGCAGTCGGCGACCAGTTCGGCGCGGGCGCTCAGGTAGCGGCCCCAGTTTGGGTTGTCTGCCAGGGTGGGTGGGATGGCGGGCAGCCAGGGCAGCGGCCCTCCCGCCCGTAGGCCGCCGCTGGGGTCTAGTCGCCAGTCCAGCACTGCGGCGGGGTCCTCGGCGCTGTCGAGTTCGCGTCCTGCGGCGGCGTCTCGAAGGACCCGGATCGGGTCGTTTCCGTCGACGGCGAGTAGGGCCAGCTGCGCGCGCAGGGTGGGCCAGGCCGGTGCCTCGGTGAGTCCGTCGTGCAGTTGGTCTGCGGCTAGTGCGAGTACCGCCAGTCCGTCGGCGCCGAGTTCGGTTTCGGCGGCGAGTCCGAGGGCGTCCTGGTAGCGGGCGGTGGCCTCGTGCAGCCGCAGGGCCGGGTCGATCAGCTCGCGGCCGATGGTGGTCGCCGAGCGTTGGGCCTGGTCGCGGCCGAGGATGCCGGTGAGGATGTCGGTGGCCGTGGGTGGGCGGATCGCGTCGGGGGTGATCACGCTGTGCGGGTCGCCGTCCCCGGCGGTGGCCAGGTACACGTGGTTGCTGTGCCGGCCGCGGGTCATCGCCACGTAGAGCAGCTGCCGGCTCTCGGCTCCGGTGGCCACGGTGTGACAGGCATCGGCGGTGATGCCCTGGGCGCCGTGCACGGTGGAGGCGTAGCCGAGTTCGGCGTCCCTGGCGACGTAGGCCGCGGGCAAGGTGATCCTGCGGCGGGTGTCGCGGTGGATCACATCGAGCGCCCCGGACCGGTGCACTTTGGCCACCGTCCACCGGTCCCCGTTTTTCACCCAGTCGGTACGGGTGATCGGCAGCCGGCGGTCGTTCTGCCGGGTGATCAGGCTGTCCCCGGCGCTGGCCCGGTTGCCGTCTGCCAGGTCCACCTCCCGGCCCGGCGTGTTGCCTTCGGTGGTGTGCCGGTCGGCTCGGGCGCGGGCGTTGAGCTGTGAGGTGAGCTCACGGGTGGGGGCGAGCATGACCGCGTCCTTGCCGGCCGCCCGGTCGGCGGCCCAGCCCTGGTAGGCGTGATCGGCGACTGTGGTTTCGTCTCCCACGTGGACCCGGCCCCGGTCGAGGTAGAACCCGAGCCCGGCCACATCGCCGCCGCGCAACGCGAGAGTGGCTGCGCCTTCGGCGGGGTCGGTGAAGCGGTGCAGTTCGGAAAGGGTGATCACGCCGTGCACTTCGGCGATGTCACGCAGGACGCCGCCGGCGGCGATCGCGGTGAGTTGCTGGTCGTCGCCGATCAGCCGGACTGCGCCGCCTTGGGCGAGGACAAACTGCACTGTTTGGGCCAGGTCCACGGTGCCGGCCATCCCGGCCTCGTCGATGATGACCAGCGTGTCCGGGCCGATCCGGCGGACCCATTCCGGAAGGGCGGCGCGGTCGACGGTTGCCGGGTCGGACAACCGGCCGGTCTTCGCGGCATCGATGTCGACTGACCAGATGAGCTTGGCCAGGGTGTCGCTGTGCGCCTCGATCTGGTCCCGTAGTCCGATAGCGGCGACCGCTGTCGGACCGAGGCCGAGCACGTTGCCGCCGCTGTCGGTCCAGGCCCGGGCCAGGACCCGCATGGCGGTGGTCTTCCCGGAGCCGGCCGGGGCGATCGCCAGCCGTAGCGGAGCTGCGGTGGTGGCCAGTTCCCGGACCATTTGGGCCTGTCCGGGGTTGAGTTCCACGCCGTTGGCCGCGGACTCCAGCAGGGCCAGTTCGACGGATGCATCCTCGATGGACCGGCCGTCGGTGCGTCCGGCGGCGTCGACGAGCAGCCGTTCTGCCTCCAGGACTGCCTGGGAGGTGTAGAGCTGGGAACCGGCGACGCTGTAGACGCTGGCGCCGTCGCTGCGCCGCAGCACGGCTGGTTCTGAGATCCGCTCGGGGTTGCCCAAGGGCAGGGATCGTTGCGGGTTCAGAACCTCCGACACGAGCAGGCTGACCGCGGTCTCCACCTGGTCGGGGGCTATCCCGAATGCGCGGACCTGCCGTTCTGCCTCGGCCGTCACATGCCAGACCTGCCAGGTGGCCCGCTCGGCGGAGACCGTGCGCAGTACCTGGGCGGAGGCGTCCTGCACCCAGTCTGGTGTGATCCGGCGCAGGGGAGTGGGTGCGCCATTCAGGACGCGGTCGAGCATACGTGTGATCCCGGGCGGGCCGCCGATGACGCCGATCGCTTCCCGGCGCCACTCGGCCCGTTGCTGGCCCAACGAGCGGGGTTCGTGCTTGTCGCCGCGGGTTTCCAGGGTGGCCTGTTGGGCCAGCTGGATGGCCTCGATCGGGGTCGGCGGTCGGCCGTAGTCGTACTGGAACTGTGCGGCCAGCTCCCCTCGGCGGGTGTTGATCGCGGTCCTGCGTGAGGACCAGGCGGTCAGCAGGGCCGCGTCGACGCCGACGATCTCCCTGACCGGGCGCTTGCGGATGTCGGTGCTGGGCCGGTTAGCGAAGGCGATGCCGAGGCGGCCGACGAGTTCTGCCTCGAGGCGGGTGTTGTACCGCTCGGAGGCACTGACGGTGGCCTTGTGCAGGATCCGCCCGTCCAGGGCCAGCCATTTTCCGTCGCGGGATTGGACCTTGTTCGATACCGCTACGTGGGTGTGCAGGTCCGGGTCGCCGGCCCGGGAATCGCGGTGTGTGAAGGTCGCCGCAATCAGTCCGGTGACCTCGACCTGGCGGACACCGGCGGCCCCGGTCCGGGTGTAGGAGGCCTCCTTCTCCAACCAGGCCAGGCTGTCCGCCACCGCCGCGTGGTGGGCGGCTTCGATCTGTTCGGAGACCTCCCGCGGCGCGAGCGCCCATAACGCCGACACCGACTTGACCGGGGAGAATGTCAGGTCGTATCCGGCGACGGCAGTAGTGGCCGGGCGTCCGGCCCGGGCGATGAACCCGGCCAGCTCGCGGGCATCGGCCGGTGGCCGGTCGTGGGTCTCGGCGAACATTTCCCGGCCAACCCGGCTGCGGATCCTCGCCCGATCGGCTGAAGGTACCGGCCAGTCCCGCGGAACGCCCAGTGCGGCGTTGTACTCGCTGAACTCCTCCGCACAGCGGGCCCGGAAGCCGTTCGTGGCGGTCTCATATATCGGGAACGCCTTGCCCAGTGCGGCCGTCTTCAGTGCTTGGGCTGGACTGGCGCCGGCCTCGAAGGTTTCCCGTTCGATGGTGCTGGCGTCGGGGTGCCTGCCTTCCCCGAATAGGGCCTTCATCTGCGTCTCGGTGACCTCCTGGCCGGGCGCGATTCGGCCCAAACCGGTCAACCCCGCTCCTGCCCAGCGGCCCGGGGACTCGCCTCGCTGGGAGTAGTAGTCACCCAGCGCCGAGTACCCCTTCTCGGTGGAATCCATGGCCGCAACCTGCCGCGTGAGGTACGTGTAACCGTCCCCCGCGCTCAGCTTATGCAGCGTCATCACACCCCGAAGCCTACGTCCCCAGGCCGCTAGTGCAAGAGGTGTGCCGTAACTTGATCTTGCCCTTCGCAGAGGGGAGAAGCTTCATGGGATCGTTTGGGTTTTGAGCGTTGGTTGCGTCGGTCGCAGGCGGGGCGATGCGATGAGCGATGTCGCCGATGAACGCGTCGGGTTGGGGGGCAAGATGACGGTGTCGGAAAACGTGCAGACGGCGCAGCAGACGCAGACAAGGGCTCGGGCTCGACGGCTCCCAGCGTTGGACACAGATCGGGCCGCTCGGGATGCGCGGATCGAGGCGACGGTTCACCCGGGCTGCGTGCACTAGATTTTGCGGGTGGGCGAAGCGCAGCTGGCGGCAGAGCAGCGGGCCCGTGTCTTGATCGATCGGCAGCTGACCGAGGCTGGTTGGTGCGTGCAGAGCCGCTCGGATCTCAACCTCTTCGCGAGTGCTGGGGTTGCCGTACGCGAGGTGATCATGGCTCCGGGTCACGGTCGGGCGGACTACGTCCTCTATGTGGATCAGCGTGCTGTCGGTGTCATCGAGGCGAAGCCGGTAGGGACGCCGCTGTCCGGTGTCGAGTGGCAATCGGCGATGTACGCGGTGGGCCTTCCGCCTGAGGTGCGACTGAAGGCGCTCACCCACGAAGGGCGGCTGCCGTTCGTCTTCGAGGCCTCGGGTTCTGAGACCCACTTCACGAACGGGTTCGACCCGGCATCGCGGGCCCGACGGATCTTTTCCTTCCCGCGGCCCGAGACGCTGGCGCGAACACTGCGAGACACAGAGTCAGAGCCGGACGCGCCGACGTGGCGAGCCAAGGTCCAGGACATGCCGCCGCTGGCTACCGAGGGCCTGCGGCCAGCGCAGATCGATGCCGTGCACGGCGTCGAGCGCAGTCTGGCCGGGCAACGCCACGACCGGTCGCTGGTGCAAATGGCAACGGGCGCCGGCAAGACCTACACCGCCGTGACCGAGTGCTACCGACTGCTGAAGTACGCCGGCTTTCGTCGGGTGCTGTTCCTGGTCGATCGCAACAACCTCGGCGATCAGACGCTTCGGGAGTTCCAGAACTACGCCGCCCCCGACGACGGGCGTCGCTTCACTGAGTTGTACAACGTCGACAAACTCACCGGTGCCGGCATGGTCGGCTCCTCCAGCGTCGTCATCTCCACGATCCAGCGCGTGTACGCCGCGCTGCGCGGAGGGCAGGTCGCCGATGTCGACGACCCCAACATCGACGACTACATGCCGGATCGACCGGTCGAGGTCACCTACAACGCCCAGATGCCGCCGGAAGCCTTCGACCTGGTCATCGTCGACGAGGCGCACCGGTCGATCTACGGCGTCTGGCGTGGCGTACTGGAGTACTTCGACGCCCACATCGTCGGGCTGACCGCCACCCCGGTGAAGCAGACATTCGGCTTCTTTCAGCAAAACCTGGTCGCCGAATACACCTACGCCGAGTCGGTCGCCGACAACGTCAACGTTGACTTCGATGTCTACCGGATCCAAACCCAGATCACCGATCAGGGCTCGACCGTCGAGGCCGGCACGGTCGTGCCCGTGCGGGATCGGCGGACCCGCCGTGAGCGGTACGAAACCCTCGACGACGACCTGTCCTACACCGCGACGCAGCTCGACCGGGCCATCACGTCGAAGTCGCAGATCCGCCTCGTGTTGGAGACATTCCGCGACCGGCTGTTCACCGAGATATTCCCGGGCCGCTCCACGGTTCCGAAGACACTGATCTTCGCCAAGGACGACAACCACGCCGAGGAAGTGGTCACCACAGCCCGTGAGGTGTTCGGCAAGGGAAACGACTTCGCCGCGAAGATCACTTACACGGCCCGTGACCCGAAAGGCCTGCTTCAAGCCTTCCGTACCTCACCCAGCCTTCGGATCGCGGTCACCGTCGACATGATTGCCACCGGGACGGACGTCAAGCCGCTGGAATGCGTGTTCTTCCTCCGCGACGTGCGTTCGGCGTCCTACTTCGAACAGATGAAAGGCCGCGGTGCTCGAACGATCAGCAACGCTGACTTCCAGGCGGTCACGCCGGATGCGGCGACGAAGTCCCGGTTCGTCTTGGTCGACGCCATCGGCGTGACTGAGCACGACTACGTCGACGCTGCACCGCTGGAGCGAGTCAAAGCGGTTTCGCTGAATAAGCTGCTGGACAAGGCCGCTTTGCTCACGTTGACCGAAGACGAAACGGCGACCCTCGCGTCTCGGCTGGCGAAGCTTGAGCTAGAACTGAGCCCTGCGGAGCGTGAGGAGCTTGACGGGGTAGCCGGGGGACCGCTGAAGGACGTCGTACGGCAACTCGTCGCAGCCGTCGACCCCGACCAGCAAGCCACCGCGGTCGAAGCGGCCCCCGGCGAGGACCCGGCCGTTGTGACGCAGCGGCTCTTGGACGACGCTGTACGCCCGATCGCCGCGAATCCGCAATTGCGCGCCCGCATCCTGGAACTGCGCGCCAGCCATGACCAGGTCATCGACGAGGTCAGTGTCGACGTGCTGCTCGACGCACACGGCGTGGTCGACACCGGCCGCGCCCGTTCCGTGGTGACGTCGTGGCGCGCCTATCTCGAGAAGCACCGCGACGAGATCACCGCGCTGCACGTGCTCTACTCGCAGCCGATGAGCAGCCGCATCGCCTTCGCCGACCTACGCGAACTCGCCGAACGCATCCAACGCCCGCCGTACAACTGGACGCCCGACATCATCTGGGCCGCCTACGAAGCCATCGAAGTCGACCGTGTTCGCCACGCGAACCGGCACACCGTCACCGACCTTGTCTCGCTGGTGCGATTCGCGATGGGCGCCGAGGAAGAGCTCGTGCCGTACGCCGAGAAGGTGAGAGAGAAGTATGCCGCGTGGTTGACCCAGCAGGAGCAGGCCGGCGCACTGTTCACGGATCGGCAGCTGTGGTGGCTCGACCGCATCGCAGACGTGATCGCAACCTCGGCGGGCGTCACGGTTGACGACCTGGACAACGCGCCGTTCGCCGAGCGTGGTGGAGTCGACGGCGCATTGCGCGACCTCGGCTCGGAGGCCTCCGCCTATCTAGAGCAACTGAATGTGGAGCTGACCGCTTGAACGATCTCCCCAACGGCTGGCGAAGAGTCGCCCTTGCCGGCCTCGGTGAGTGGTACGGCGGTGGGACGCCATCCAAGTCCCAACCGGAATTTTGGACGGGCGGCAGCGTTCCTTGGCTCTCCCCCAAGGACATGGGAGCTGAGGTCTTGCAGTCGACGCAGGATCTGATTACCGAGGCGGCGATTGTCGGATCTGCGGTTCGACGAATACCGGCGGGCTCCGTCGCTCTGGTTGTGCGATCGGGCATCTTGGAGCGCACATTGCCGATCGCCGTAGTGCCTTTCGCCGTCACGCTTAACCAGGACATGAAGGCAGTCGTTCCACGGCCGGACATAGATGCAAGGTGGATCGCATGGGGGCTGCGCAATCAGGAGCGGGAACTTCTGCGACGATGCCGCAAGGGCGGCACCACGGTCGCTTCCATCGAGACCAGCCGCTTACTGGAACAGGAATTGCCGGTTCCGCCGTTACGCGAGCAGCGGCGCATAGTCGAGGTCCTCGAAGACCACCTCTCCCGCCTTGAGGCTGCCGATTCCGGCCTACGTGACGCGGAGAGGAGGCTCTCCGGCTTGCGCGCTGGCCTACTCGCGACTGGCCTGCGCGGCGGGTTGGTCGAGGATGACCTTCGTGAGGGCTCAGGCCATGATCTCTTGAATCGATGCGACGGCGACGACGTAGTGTTCGCTGCCACCAAGCACGACAAGGTCTGGGCCATTCCTGAGTCCTGGGCCTGGGTGCGGATCGGTGATGTCTTTCCAGTCTTCATCGGTGCGACTCCTTCGCGCGCCGACGCGTCACTCTGGGGCACCGAGCTGCCATGGTTATCGAGTGGAGAGGTTGCGTTCAATCGGATCTCGACAACGAAGGAGTCGATCCGACGGTCCGCAGCCGGAAATCCGGACACCCGCATTCACCCGCCGGGCACCGTGATGCTCGCGATGATTGGAGAGGGAAAGACTCGTGGTCAGGTGGCTATTCTTGACATCGAGGCGGCTCACAACCAGAACTGTGCCTCCATCCGGGTCGCTGGTACGGGCGTGCTTCCGGAGTACCTTTTCGCCTTCTTTCAGGAGCGTTACTTGGAGACTCGGCGCGCCGCCTCGGGGGGAAACCAGCCCGCCCTGAACAAGGCTGTTGTGCGGAACATAGCCATTCCGATTCCACCTCTCGGAACGCAGCGTCGTCTCGTTGAGAGGTTCGTTGCGGCTTCGGAGTCTGAGGCGCGCCTCAGGCGAGACCTCGACCACGCGCGGAGACGAGCAACTGGCTTGCGTCAAGCGCTCCTGAGTGCGGCCTTCGCTGGGCGACTCAGCGGGCCGACGAACGACGATTCCCTGGAGAAGGCCCTCGCTAGTGTCTGACGCTCGCCGCCTCGTCGACAAGCTGTGGTCGTACTGCAACGTGCTGCGCGACGACGGCGTCTCGACCATCGAGTACACCGAGCAGCTCACGTACCTGCTGTTCCTGAAGATGGCGCACGAGCGGGAGAACCGGCAGCTCAAGCCGGAGCGGATCGTGCCGCCGGAGTGCTCGTGGCAACGGTTGCTGGACGCGGACGGCGATGAGCTGGAGACGGCGTACCGGCACATCCTCGAGCAGCTCGCCCGCCAACCGGGGACGCTCGGTGTCATCTTCCGCAAGGCGCAGAACCGCATTCAGGATCCGGCGAAGCTCAAGCGGCTGATCGTCGATCTCATCGACAAGGAGAACTGGTCGGCGGCTGGAGTCGATATCAAGGGCGACGCGTACGAGGAGCTGCTCAGCAAGGGCGCCGAGGACATCAAGTCCGGCGCGGGGCAGTACTTCACGCCGCGTGCGCTCATCCGCGCGATCGTCGACTGCATCGACCCAGCGCCGGACGACACGGTCATCGACCCTGCTGCAGGCACCGGAGGGTTCTTGCTCATCGCGCATGAGCACGTCTCGCGTGACGCGGAGAACCTGGCGCCGGACCAGCGGGCGCACCTGCGTGACAGCTTCGTGCATGGCGTGGAGCTGGTCGACGGGACGGCGCGGCTTGCGGCGATGAACCTGTTGCTTCACGGCATTGGACGTCCCGACGGGGCGAGTCTCATTGAGGTCAAGGACTCCCTGATCGCCGATCCGGGCGACCGCTGGTCGGTTGTGCTGTCCAACCCTCCGTTCGGCCGCAAGTCGTCGATCACCATGGTCGGAGCTGACGGCCGCGAGGCGCGCGAGGACCGGGAGATCGAGCGCCCGGACTTCGTCGTCACTACGGCCAATAAGCAGCTGAACTTCGTTCAACACATTGCGACAATCCTCGACATCAACGGCCGCGCCGCCGTTGTCGTACCGGACAACGTCCTCTTTGAGGGCGGCGTCGGCGAGACGCTGCGGCGCCGTCTCTTGGCCGACTTCGACCTGCACACCCTTCTGCGGTTACCGACCGGCATCTTCTACGCCCAGGGCGTCAAGGCCAATGTGCTGTTCTTCGACAAGAAGCCGGCCCGCGAACAGCCCTGGACTGAACAGCTCTGGGTTTACGACCTGCGTACCAACCAGCACTTCACCCTCAAACAGAACATGCTCCGCCGCGAGCACCTGCAGGACTTCGTCGACAACTACGCGCCGGGCAAGTCACGCAATGACCGAGCGGAGAGCGAACGGTTTCGCTCCTTCTCCCACGACGAACTGATCGCACGCGACAAGCTCAACCTGGACATCACCTGGTTGCGCGACGAGTCACTCGAGGACCTCGATAACCTGCCCTCACCCGAGGTCATCGCGCGGGAGATCGTCGAAGACCTGACGGCCGCGCTCGCCGAGTTCGAAGCCGTTGCTGCCGCGCTAGAGGCCAACGCTGGCCCTACCGATGTGCGATGACGTCACCACACAGGTCTAGAGCGCATCACAAGCCCAGGCGCATATGCTCGCTAAGGGGACGCCGCTTGAGGAGCGCCGCCGCCGCCGATCCTCGCTGTCCTACGCTCGGAGACGGCGCAGGGAGTTCCGGTAATTCTACGTATCCGTTTCGAACGGAATCTGCGCATTTGCCGAGCCAGAGGGTTACCAGCTGGGAGGCATCGTGCAGTTACGGTGCGGCGCATGGAGTGGACGGCCGAGAGCTGGCGTGCGTATCGCAACTATGCCGACGAGGTGATGGTCCAGGTCCGGTTTCTGGACGAGACCGATCAGGACAAGGAGCTGGATGCGACGTGGGTCATCCTGGCCCATGGAGCAAACTGGGATCAGGACTGGCTTCTTCAGCGGGTTGAGGCCCTTGGCCGTGTACCCGAGTCAGGCGAACCGCGTTTCATCCTTCAGACACGCGAGAACCGGCTGTCCTGGGGAGCGGAGACGGCCAGCCTGCAGATCATCCTCACTGTCGGTGGGATGGTGCTGGGCTCAGCGCTAGAGGTTGCCTTCGACCGTCTCGCAGATAGCCTCGCCGCACGCTTGATGGATGGGGCAGGCGGCGAGCCGCTCAACGAACAAGAGGCCGTCGCGCGCACCCGCTGGATAATTGTTCAGCGTTTCGGCCTCAAGGACGAGGACCTGCGGCTACTGTCCGTCGAGATAGAGCCGCCAGACAAGGCATGCATCGTTCTGGTCGCCCATGATGGCTGCATTTACGAGACTGACTTGCGACGTCAGGACGGCGTCGTCCTGGTCGGCCGGGTTAAGAGGACGTGGCCGAGCCAATCCGATGCCGAGTAACGCGACTCATCAGCCAGCCGGCGCCTCAGCGCCGCACAGGTGGCCGCTACGATCCGCTTTGGTGCCGATGCCGCGGTTGTGGGCAGCAGCGCCGTCACTAAGACTTGGTGAGTCGTCTAGTTGGTCAGCATGCTGTACTTCTCGTGGGCTGACTGGCGGCTCACGCCGAGGGCGATGGCGATCTTCCCCCAGGAGTAGCCGGCCCGGTGGGCGGCTACCACCGCGTCTTGCACCGTCTGCTGCGCGTCGGTCAGCGAGTCGACGGCCTGCGCGATCTGTCGTAGTTCTTTGGGGTCTATGACCTCAACGGTGTCGTGGTCGAGGTTGTCGAGCGCGGACTCCAGGTCCGGCTTGGTCTTGGTGCTCATCTGACATCACCTTGGGGGAGCATCGGCATGAACGCTTTGCGGAGGTTCATGCAGTGGATGATCCGCGGGGTGTCGCCGTCTGCGTCGGCGACACCGACCTCCAGGAGGGTCCCGGAGTGCGCGGGGCCGAGGTACATTGTGATGTCCTGGCCGGGGACGGTGAAGATCGCGAGGGCGTGCCGCACCGCGTGCAACATGTCCGAGTCCTGGTGACCGCGCTTGCGGGCGCTGTCCCTGATCTCCACCCTGTCAGGGTAGCCTGACAATACGAGAAATGTCAAGGAACCCTGACAACGGTTTGCATCGACAGCAGGGGCTCCCCTGTCCATGGGCATTGCGAGTACCAAGATCATCTGGCGAGGTCATCGGAGTCGCTGAGTCTTGTGGAGGCGACTGAAATGGACGCAAGATCGTACGGGCTCGGGAGTTGGCAACAGCAGCCTGGCCAAAAGGGATTCGATGTGTCTGTCACGGAAGAGGTTTCCGACACAGAGTTCAGATCGATCGTCGACGCGTGCGGCCGCTATGCGGCGCTCGCCGAGCGAACCACGTACGCCCTGGTGCGGAGAAACCGTGACCGGCTGCTGCATCTGCACGACCTGTTCGCGAATGTCCAGCGTTTCGGCGGCGCCTTCCGCGAGGTGGACCAGCGTGCTCTGACCGTGACATTCATGAACGAGCTGTTGAACTGGCTTGTCTCAAAGCGCTTCTACCTTGAGACGGAACGGAACTTTCTCACCAGCACCTATGGGGCGGGCAGCGAGCAACTGAGCGAGCACATCCGAGCCACTAGCGTTGCGTTTGACCAGTTCCCCGGCTACCGATTCATGTACAAGTTGCGCGACTACGCCCAACACGGCGGAGTGCCGCTGTCCGGTCTCAACGTCCAACGCTCCTCGAGCGGCGAAACTGAATTGATTCCGTACCTCTCACGGCAGACGCTCTTGGCATCAAGCTTCAACTGGGGTGCGCCGGTCGGCGCTCTGATCGCCGCGTCCGACGAGGTCATCCCCGTGCTGCCGCTGGTGCTCGAAGCATTCGACGCTCTTGAATCCATCGAACGCATGGCGGTTCTTGATCGTCTGAACCGTATCGCCGAAGTACTGCCGATTCTCACTGAGGCGATCTCGAGGGTGGGCGATACCGACGGTCATCCCGCCGTCTTCTCAACGCCGAACGGGGACGGCGAACTCACCTGGAGCACTCTCCCAACCCCGAAATCACTCGAGGCTGTGCGGCATGCAGCAGCGAATGGCGAACTCCCGCCGCGCGTAGCTCACCCGCGAGCGCGAGAGAACCTCACCGCACCACAGGGCGCTGCAGCGCGCCGCGCCATCGCCGCCATAGGAGCCCTTTTGCTCCCCAACCCCGACTCAGCCGAGCATGACCTCATAGTCGCCGACATCCTCAAGTCCGATCGCAGTCCGATACCGCTGATCAGCGGTCTGAGCGACATGGGAAACCTGTTGCTCCTGATCGCTTCGCAAGCGCTAGGAACATCGGCTGAAGCCATGCTCGGATCACTCACCCCTGCACCCGAGGAATGGCCCACGAGGCGCTCCCCTGATGCATGACCCTGCCCCACGATAAGCGACAGTTATCGTGAGTCAGCCATCGTCTGAACAGGGGCTCGAGTGACGCTCGGTGCGGGTGCAAGCTTGCGGTCAGTCTGTGACTGATCCTGGCCAAGTGCGACGGCAGATCATGCGGACGTAATCAGCCCCACTATCAGCCCCACAAACCACGCCTGACGAAGCCTGACGGACGCAGACGCATCGCGGTGAGCTACGCTGAAAACCCTTACAGCTCAAGACAATCTGCGACTAGAGCTGACCCCGGACGCTGACTACGGATCAGAAGGTTGTCGACGACGCTCGAATCTGAGGTCGTTGCGACGGCCGAAATTGAGGCCACTGGTTGGTGCTGTCTAGTTTGCCTGGTTCTGGGTTCTGATGCTGGGGAGGCTGTCGATGCCGCGGCCGCGTAGGCGGTAGCTGGCGCCTTTGAGGGTGAGGACGTCGGCGTGGTGGACGATGCGGTCGATCATGGCGGCGGCGACGGCTTGGTCGCCGAACACGCCGGCCCAGCCGGAGAACGGCAGGTTGCTGGTGAGCACGAGCGAGGCGTGTTCGTAGCGGGATGACACGAGCTGGAAGAACAGGTTCGCGGCGTCTTGTTCGAAGGGCAGGTAGCCGACCTCGTCGATGATGATCAGCCCGTATCGTCGCAGTTTGGCCAGTTCTTGCGGGAGCCGGCCGGAGCGGTGGGCGTCGGTGAGGCGGGTGACCCAGTCGGTCGCGGTCGCGAACAGGACGCGGTGGGCGTGGCGGGCGGCGGCGACGCCGAGCGCGATTGCGAGGTGGGTCTTGCCGGTGCCGGGCGGGCCGAGCAGCACAATGTTGCGGGCCTCGGTCAGGAAGGCGCCGGAGGCCAACGAGCCGACCTGGGTGCGGACGGCGGGTTGGGCGTCGAAGTCGAAGTCCTCGAGGGTTTTGCGGGCAGGGAACCCGGCCGCGCAGATGCGTAGTTAGGCGCCGGAGGCGTTGCGCGCCGACACCTCGCGTTCCAGAACGGCGGCCAGGTAGTCCTCGTGGGTCCAGCCTGCGTCACGGGCTTGGTCGGCCAGGCGCTGCGCGGTCTCGGTGATCCGGGGTGCTTTGAGTGCGGCGGCGAGGTAGTGGATCTGCTTGACCGCGTCCGGGGTGGTCTTGGCGGCCATCACGCGACCTCGCCGTCGGTGAGCCCGAACGCCCGGTCGTAGTCGGTCAAGTCGCGGGCGAGGTCATCAGCAGCGGCAACCGGCCGCGGCTCGCGGGCTTGGTCCCGCAACACCTTCGCGGCCTGGACGTGGGCCGGGTCGGTGACCGTGACGCCGCGGGCCCAGACCCGGGCGTGATCGGCGACGACGCGACCGTCAAGGCGGGCACGGACCCGGTCCAGGTCCGCGGCGACATCGAGCATCCGCCCGATCGCGGTCGGGTCGACGGAGTAGTCGCTGGCATCGAGGCGGACGTAGTAGTCCCGCCCGAGCCGGACCCGTTCCCGCCAGCCCACATGCGGCGGGACCGGCGGCAAGGCCAGCATCCGGGATCGGTCGTGCTCGACCAGGTCGAGCGGGCAGGCCTTGATCGTGCGGACCACCCGCCCGTTCGCGAGCTGCAGCCACGCCCCGAACTGGCCGTTGAAGTCTGCCGGTGACGCGAACGTCCGGCCAGGCATGAACGAGGTCTCGAAGAACCCGTTGCGCCGCTCCACAATGCCCTTGGACTCCGGATCGTTCGGACGAAGCTGCACGATCTTCGTGGCCAGCGTGCCGACGAACGAGGCGACGCCGGCGGCCAGGCGCCCGCCGCGGCCGATACCCGGCTCGTTGTCCCAGATCAGGCGCCGCGGCTGGATCAGCTCCCACGACCCGAGCAGCAGGTCCTCGCTCCGCCGCGTCGGCAACATCCGCCCCGTGATGAACCGCGAATCCGCCGCCACGACGACCAGCACCGGCAGCAACGCCGTCGAACCGTCCTCCAGCGGGATGCGCTTCGGCGGGAACCAGAGATCGCACTGCGCGGCATCTCCGGCCTCCCAGACCAGACGGCCGGGTCAGGTCGCCGATGCTCGGGCCGCAGCCGCCGCACGTTGTCCCGGAACCACGTGATCGACCCGATCCAGCCGACCCGCTCCGCGATCACCGTCGCCGGCATCTCCGGATGCTCGGAAAGGATCGCTCGCACCCTCCCCTCAAACGACGCGAACGCCGTCGGCACCACCGCGCGCTCGTACTTCGGCGGCCGATCCGAGGCCAGCGCACGGTCCACTGTTGCCCGCCCGATCCCCAACTGCCGAGCGACCCGCCGCCGCGCAACCCCATCCGCGACAAGCCGCCTAATCAACGCCCAGTCCTCCACCGAAATCACCCATCCAATCTGTCTGGGTGGCCTCGTTTTCGACCGTCACTATGGCCTCGTTTTCAAACGCCGTCGACAATAAGGTTGCGGGTTCGAATCCCTCCGGGGCGCGCATGGTTGAGGCAGCAAGACGGCCGGGTTCGCCCTCGTGGCGGTACCGGCTTTCCTCTTTCTGGCGACTCATGCTCTCGCCGAAGGCATCGGGTGCTCAACTGCAGGCTGCCGGGTACAGGTGGTGTGGAACGGTGCTTGTCCTGGGGCGGTCAGCGCTTGCTCATCGCTTGCATGAGGTCGGTGATCGACTTCTTGATTTCATGAAGTGAGCCTGGCGGTGTCGCCTCAAGATTCTTCCACTCGGCGAGTCCAAGCACATACTTCAGCGGCTCCATCGGACCGTACGGTCCGCGGCCCGTGATGGTGATGCTGTATCGCTGTGGGATATCAGCGTTGAGAAGCTCGGGCCCGGTCGCAAGGTTCCATTCCATGACTCGGCCAGGCGGAAGAGAGGCGAATCCCTCTCTGAAGGCGATGTAGCGCATGACATCCCAATTGTGACCGAGGTTTGGCAGCGGAGGCTCGAAGGTCACATGGACATCGCGTGCCACGGTGGGTCCGCTATTTTCAAGATGAACGCGGACGATAAAGGCGTGACCAGGATCGAGACGAAAGTCAACCCAAACGTAGGGCTGGGCACCGTCCCGTCGGATGCGCTCTTGCAGTTCTGTCTGAACTCGCGACTCGGCGACCTGAGCTCGAGCACTGCTAGCTTGGTCTTCAGCAGTCGCGGCCTGCTGCTTCGCAATCTGAGCCTGCCAGAGGGTCGCTGCCAGAGCGCCCACGGATATGGCCGCTGCGACGATCGCGATAATGACCGGGGCATCCACGATCAAGAGAATGGCACGCTGTCAGTCGACATTCGGGGTCTGGCCAGAGAGGCGACACGTGCGAACGACCTCTGCCCCGCAAGCGGCCAGCGTTCATCCCGCTCTACGACAAGCAAGTAGGGCTTGTCTACCAGAGCGGAGCGAACGGCCCCGTTCCTGCCGTGAAGGGGAGAACATGGCAGGCGTTCACACCACTGTTCGCGTCAGGCCAACAGGCGGATCCGCGTCGTGAGCTGCCGTATGGCAGGAGATTGCCGCACTCGCACCTGGTCCGAAGGTCACGCCGCTGCGCGCCTTGGACATCGGACGTCCTGAACCGAGAACGGGCCGACGTGCCGGTCTAGTTCCCCAGGTCGTGGGCTGTGATCGGCGCCGACGACACAGGAGGAGCCGGCGGGCGACACATGTGCTGCGTATGTGTGCTCAAGGCTGCCGGCAATGTCGCCGCGCGGCGACACCCGGATCGCGGGACGATCGTTGGAACTGCATGATAACGAGCTGATTCTAACGTCCGATAAGTGAGCGTATCGGACGTAAACCTCTGCAGCCCACTGCGGCTGAGGCAACTATGTCGCTCACCTTCCGCCGGTTTCCAGAGCCCACGCTGGGCTACAGCATGGTCTGTTTTCTATTCCTTGACTTTCGAGATCCGTGTTGTCATTTCGCGCCTGAGGCTCCATTCTCGATACGTGATCATGCGCGCTGGGCCGTCCGTGGATGCAGACCCACGCCCCACGGACGGCCAAGCAGACGCAATCCGGGGTGATGCGGCACCGCAGGGTTTTGGACCGGCGGGGGAACCTGGCCGTTTCGGACCCGCTGGGGCGCTTATCGCGGCGTTGGTAGCGCTTTGGCTGGCTCTTAACGAGATCAGTCGCCTCTCGTCTGGGTTTCTACCCGAAGACGGGTCGAGCTGGTCGTTCGGCGACATGAGCGGACCGCGCATCTTTTGGCACCTGGACCGTTGGAACGATGCCTTGAGTCCCGAGCAGCTCAGCAATTGGCGCGAACTCCTGTTTGGTTACCTAACGTTGGACGTTCTCTTCCTGGTCGTCTACGCGGTCGCGCTGTTGCGCTTGACGGCGAAATCCGTGCTCCGCAAGGCCCAAATTGCAGCCATAGTGTCACTCGCGTTGGTCGACTTCGTGGAAAATCTCGGGATAGGTTGGCTTGCCTTCCAGCGCTTTGATGGGGATGGCGTTTTCGGACCCCTGGCTACGCTTGTCGCGGGGGTCACGACCCTGAAGTGGCTGATATTCCTGGGGCTGGCAATCGTGGGTATACGGGCGGTGCTGAAGAGGCAGTACTTCGACCGGGTTCGGCGATTCGGTCGTGCCCTGTGGATCCAGCGATTCAGTTTGTTAGCCTTTCTGCCCATCGCGGCCTTAGCCGTCGTGCCCGCTACGGATGTCTTCAATCAGTTGCCGGACGTCCAGCGTCAATGGCTGGATACTCCGACGGGACTGTGGCAGGGGCTGGCGGCGGCCGCCGTTCACGGCTTGGTCCTTGTCCCCTGTGTTTTCGTTCTCGGTCGAATCCGCGGCGACTATGCGGTCCGGCGATGGCGTGGTCGCGGCATCAAGTGGCCCTGGTACAACCACGACGGCACCGCTCGCAGGCAACACAGGGGGCTTTGGCTGATCGGGTTGATCACGCTGCCGGTGGTCGCGTTGGTCGTTCGCCTGACCGACGCCGGGTCGATCTCTTGGACACGCCTGTTTGTGTTCTGCGCGATCCCCGTCCTGGTCCTCGGCCTGTCGGCATGGCAGAGAGGTAAGGAGGGGACCAAACTGGCGGAACTGAGAGAAATTCAGGATTCGTTCGCTCGCGACGTTATGAATGTTGGCGACGTCCTCACCGTGGCCGCAGTGTCCTTGACCGGCTTAGGTCTCGTGCGTGCTCTCACCGGGCTCGTGTCTCTTGATGCGGTGGACCTCCTGGAGTCGACGTACTTCATCAAGCCGTGGATTCTTCTCGCCGTGGGGGCGATTCTCGCGGTCGTGCCATGGCTGCTTGCCCCCTGGGTGCTCCGGGCGATAGCACTTTGGAGAAAACGGTCAGCTAAGGCGGCGCCAGCCCCGCTTCAGTGGGTCGGAAACCTATGTACGCCGGGAGTCGACCGCGAAGGCCTCGAGACCGGGCTGGACGCTAAGCCACGCGCGGCAATGAGATTCGCCTTGCTCATCGCTTCTCTCGCAGTCTTCTTGTTGCTCTCGGCGAGTCCCCGCTGGTGGGCAGATCGCCTGGGGGTGTTGGCGGCCGCGGTCCTCGCACTCTCCGCTCTCACGATGCTGCTCGGGGTGACCGTGGCGTACGCGCAAGAACGTCAACCCCCCGAGGTATTTCAGACGCCGCGATGCCGGCTACGCGCAACGCCGATCATTACGCTGATGACTGTGGCGGTGCTACTTGCCGAGTGGGCTGGGAAGGACACCGATGTGCATCAGGTAGACGCCGCGGGCGTAATCCCGCCGCGGCCGACAATGGAGCAGGCCTTCGATCAATGGCTGGCCCAACCTGACGCGTGCACAGTCCCTTTCACCGACCAACCTAACTTCGAGCTGCGACCGATGTTGCTGATGGCGGCAGAGGGCGGTGGCCTTCGGGCCGCGTTCTGGACCGCCTCGGCGATGGAGAAGATCGGCGCGGCCGGCGTGGGCTGTGGCCGTAACTCGGCTCTATTCGCGGGCGGGGCCAGCGGCGGCGCCCTTGGACTGACGATCGCCGGATTCACGAACCGGCCGCTGGCCGCCGTGAAGGCAATGACCGGCCCGGAGGCCCTAGGTGCAGCCGCGATCTCGCTGCTGTCGGGTGACCTGCTAACCAACGCGACCGGGATCCGCTTCAACTCAGCTACCCCCTACCGCGACCCGGCGCGGCAGGGCCTAGACCGCGCGGGTCTCATGGAAACGTCGTGGGAACGCGAGGCCGAGCTAGAAGGACTCCGGACCGACTTCCTGCCGCAAACGTTCGACGCGGCCACCGCGGGTCGCGGCCCTGTAACAGGGCAGCTGATCCTCACTTCGACCGCTGTCCGCGACGGCTGTCGTGCGCTCATCAGTCAGGTCGACCTCAGCGAGGGCTCCGCGCAGGCGGCAAACGGAGAAAGAAGGCCGGAGTGTGGGGCAGGCCATGCAGGCGCCCACAGCTACGACCTGTTTGGCGCCTATGGCCGTACGGACGCATCCAACGAAGACCAGTGCCTCGGAAACATTTCGGCAATGACGGCCGGCTTGCTTGCCAGTCGCTTCGCCTACGTGACGCCGTCCGGGGTCGTCAATGGCTGCAACGGTTTGGATCCCGCGCAGCTGGTCGACGGCGGGTACACAGACAACACCGGGCTAGGCACGATCGTGGATCTCGCGCCCCTGTGGGCAGATCTGGTTCGCCACCACAACGACATGACCCTGGCCGGCGGTTCCGGGCAACTCGTCGTTCCTCTAGTTGTATTTGTTGAGAACGGGACAGGGACCGATTACAGCATCAGTTCCGCCGCGGATACGCCGACCGGATGGGACTTATGGCCATCCTCGAACGCGGTACCCGAGGGTCTTGTACCGCCGATCACCGCGATCACGGCACGGGGACTGAGGACTGACCCCCGTGCCCTGTTAGAGGAGGCGGCGCGCCTCGGTCGGCAGTCGATGTGTAGCAACGCGTCTGCAGGTTGCGCGAATCTGCTCGCAAACGCGCTGGGCGCGTATCAAGTCTTCGTGGTGCATCAGAGCACGCAGCCGTCACTTTCGGCTCCCCTGGGCTGGGTGTTATCCACGGCTAGCCAAAGCGACCTTTCCGAAGACATGGACCTGCAGGCCAACAAAGGCTGCCGGCAATTGAGGAATGACCCTGCCTGTGACGAGGGCTACGGAACATTACGAGATCTTCTTGACGTCCTCGAGAAGTAGCTAGTGTTGCTGCCGGCGATGTCATGCGGACGAGTTTGACGACGGTCCGGCGGGAGCCAGCTAAGTATCGATGAGCTCGAACCGGTCACAAGTTTGGTATGGCTAGGCAGGTCGGCTGCCGCCCTCAAGAGACCTGGTCCATTAGACGGGATAATGGACGGAATCCCGTCCTATAACCGGTAGCCTCGGATCAGTGTGAGGGTGACGTTGCCGCTTCGCGGTGGTTGGGTCCTGATCATTGGATGTCTGGCTCGTAGCCTCGGTGCCGCTTGTGGGTTGGCATGCATGCGTTTTGTCGGCATCTGGTGTGACGGACCGGTCGGCGTGACTTGATAGGAGCGTGGCATCGCCCCCACTGAGATGTGTCCGCCGACCGGCCCAACCGTCCAGTCACTGATCAGAGTGAAGGAGGCAGCCATCATGGTTGTTGTTGGGGTTGATGTGCACAAGCGGACGCATACGTTCGTGGCGGTCAATCAGGTCGGCAGGCAGGTCGGGCAGCTCACTGTTGATGCCACGGCCAAGGGTCACGCGAAGGCGTTGCGGTGGGCTCGGGCCGGGTTCGGGAATGACCTGGTCTGGGCCATTGAGGACTGCCGGCA
>JAABUS010003884.1_pt1 | contig 22944 bp, 20 predicted proteins | sample 5560161 | NCBI WGS metagenome assembly JAABUS01 (sample SAMN10711885, study PRJNA513376) | rock metagenome | isolation source: Antarctica rocks | place: Antarctica: Victoria Land, Trio Nunatak nord | collected 2016-01-04
GTCGAGGATGGTGGCGACCTCGAACTCGGGGGTCAGCCCGTTGCGATTATCGGGGGGTGTCTGCGCCTGGGCGTTGTCGGCGTAGTTGATCGCGCGTCCCGGGCCGGTCCGCGAGCGGACCACGCCGGGGGATTGGCCCAGCGTCGTGCCGAGGTCGAGGAAGCCGGGATAGACGGTCAGCCCCTTACCCTCGATGACCTCGGCGTCGAAGGGGACCGCGACTTTCGCCGACGGCCCGACGGCCTCGATCACGCCGTCCCGGACGACGACGGTGCCGTCGGCGTGGGTGGTCGCCGGCCCCGCGACGATCGTGGCCCCCCGGATCGCATAGGCCGCGGGGCGATAGTCCTGGCGGAGGTCGGCCGAGATGAGTGGGACGGTCGTCGAGGCGATCGCCGTCACGGCCAGGGCCAGCAGCCGAGGACGAGGGAGGGTCCGGACGGCGCGCGACATCGACATGAGGGAGACTCCCGTGTTTTCGGCGTCGAGAACGGTTCGCGACCGGCCGCTTCCCGAGGCGCGAGGGGGGAATCCCGCGCGGCGAGTTAGGGGGTTGACGCCCGTCTCGGACGGTCGTCCCCGTAATTTCCTATCCTGTCTTACCATCCGCATTCGCGACGGACAAGGGCCGCATGGGGCGTGCCGGTCGTCGCCGACGGGCTGAGTTCTTGTGAACACGGGCCGGACGGGTACCATGAGTCCTTCGCGATGCCTGCCACGCGTCCTGTTCGTCTCTGAAAGAGGGGGACCCCGATCGATGTCCAAGCCCTTCCGTAACCTTCCCGGTCGGCTGGTGATGCTGGCACTCCTGGCCGCCGTGCCGGGCTCGTCCGCCCGAGCCGAGGAGCAGTCGCCCGCGACGCGGTTGTTCACCGCGAGCGACTTCGGCCACCTCTCGCGTGGGATCACGGTCCCCCAATCCGGCCGATACACCGTGCGCGTCTGGACTCCCGGCCGTCAGCTGTGGTCCCTCACCGCGAACGGACAAGCCGTTGTGCTCTCGGCCAGGACGGAAGGGGCCGACTCCTCGCCTCGCTGGCAGACCGTCGGAGAGGCCGCGCTCCAGGCTGATGCTCCCGTCAAGATCACCGTCGCCTCGCCCGAGCGGTCCGCAACCAGTTCCATCGCCAAGGAAAAGTCGAAATCGGACGCGACGAAGGCTGCACCCCTCGCCGTGCCGGCCGTGCTTGTCATGTCGACCGACCCGAAGTTCGACACCGCCTCGACCCTCGACCTGATCCGAGGGCGGATCGACTCCGCGGACCCCTCTCCCGACCCGAGGCGGACCCAGGTCCGCACCAACAAGGAAGGGACAGACTTCCGGGGTCCCGGGTCGCCGCAAGCGTGGCGCGACCGCTCCCGCGCGGTCCGCGAGCAGTTGCTCGTGACGATGGGGCTCTGGCCGATGTGGCCCAAGACTCCCATGCAGCCGAGGGTCTTCGGCAAGCTCGACCGCGACGGCTACACGATCGAGAAGGTGGTGCTGGAAACCTTCCCCGGCTTCACCCTGAGCGGCAACCTCTATCGGCCGGCCGGCATGTCGGGCAAGCTCCCCGGCATGCTCTGCCCGCACGGCCACTGGCCCGACGGCCGCGTGAATCCCGACGTCCAGCAGCGATGCATCCGCTGGGCGAAGCTCGGCTGCGTCGTCTTCATGTACGACATGGTCGGCTACAACGACAGCAAGGCGTTCGGCCACTCGTTCCTCAACGACCGCCTCAGGCGCTGGGGGCTGAGCCTCGTCACGCTCCAGACCTGGAATAGCATCCGCGCGCTCGACTGGCTGACGACCTTGCCCGACGTCGACCCCGCGCGGATCGGCTGTACGGGCGAATCGGGGGGGGGGACGCAGACCTTCCTCCTCACCGCGATCGACGACCGCATCAAGGTCGCCGCGCCGGTCGTGATGGTCTCCGACTCCTTCCAGGGGGGCTGCGCGTGCGAGAATGCCGCCGGCCTCCGCCTCGGGACCGACAACGTCGAGATCGCCGCGCTGACCGCCCCCCGCCCGATGAAGCTCGTCGGGGCCACGGGCGACTGGACGGCCAAGACGATGACCAATGCCTATCCCACCATCCGCGGGGTTTATGAACGCGTCGGCACGGTCGATCGCCTCAGCGCCGACGTCTTCGATTTCCCGCACAACTACAACCAGACGACGCGCAACGCCGTCTACGCCTTTATGGCCCGATGGCTGCTCGGTGTCGAGGACGCCGCGAGCACCCGGGAAGGCACGCAGACGACCGAGAAGCCCGAGGACCTGCGGACCTTCACGGGGGACCATCCGGCTCCCACCGGCCTCAAGTCGGCCGCGGAGCTGGAGGCCGCCTTGATCGCCGTCCTCGGCCGTCAACTCGACGCCCTGGCCCCCGGGTCGACCGCATCCTCCCCGTGGGAGGCTGCGCGGGCGATGTTGCAGACGAGCCTGAAAGTCCGCGTCGGCGCGGTGGACTATGTCCCGAGCGACCTGGAAGAGGACGAGGTGCGTCGGGCGAGCCGCGAGGGGATGACGATCGTCCATTCCCTGCTCGGCCGCGCGGTGAACGACGATGGCGAGCGGATTCCGGTCGCCCGGCTGATCCCGAAGGAAACGACCGGACGCTTGACGGTGATCGCCACCCCGAGGGGAAAGGCCGGCCTTTCCACCCCCTCCGGCACGCCGAGCCCGCTCGTCCGAGAGCTCCTGAAACTCGGCCAGACGGTCGTCGGCTTCGACCCGCTGCTGGTGGGCGAGGCGATGGATCCGGCCGCGCCGGCCTCGCACCGGCCCGACACGGCCCATTTCGAGGCGTACAACCCCGCACTCGCGGGCGACCAGATGCAGGACCTGGCCATGGTCGTGGCCTGGGCGCGTGGGCTTCCCGGCATCCGCGAGGTCAGCCTGGTAGGTCAGGGGATGTCGGGTCCGCAGGCCCTGCTGGCCCGCCCCTCGCTGGCGGGGCTGGCTCGCACCGTGGTCGACCTGCACGGCTTCGACTTCGGCGACGGCTCGGGCGACCTCCCGCCGAGCCTCGACCTGCCCGGCGTCCTCCAGTTCGGCGGCCTGAAAGTCGCCGCCGCGCTGACCGCTCCCGCCCCGCTCTGGATCCACCGGGCCGGCGCCAAATTCGACGAGGACTGGCCGGAGGCGTCTTACTCGCTGGCCGGCTCCGCGCACACCCTCCGGATCGACGCCGAGGCCGCGAAACCGGCCGAGATCGCCCGGTGGATCGACTCGGGGGAGAAATAAGCGATGTCTCGCCGTCCGCGGCGTGCGACCGCGAGTCGGAACCGACATTGAAAAATGAAATTACAAGATTTGAACTCCACGCTGGAGGCCCTGCACCCGAAGCGCGAGTGGCTGCGATGGGCGGCACCTCGCGCACGGGACGCGATGCGCGTCGTGGCTTCGGCGATCCGTCGGCGGCCTCGGGTCTCGTTGTATGCGACCGTGGTCGCGGTGTTGGTGCTGCCGCTCGTGCCCGACCTGTTCTACGTGATCCCCTGGCCGTACCGCAAGGCGGTGGCATTTGCGGCATTCGGGGCGATTTCGTGCCTGTGGTTGGGCCGCCTCCTGCTGGTGCGCGCCGGGGACGACTCTCCTCCCGATGACGACACCCGCTCGCCGCGATGGCTCATCATGGTCTTGCCGCTGGCCTGTCTCGCGCTGGCGGTCCCGCTCTTGCAGCATCCGGAGAACCTGGGATTCGGCGACTGGGACCTGTTCCTCGGTAAGCACGAGGCGGCGCGGCGGACGATCGCGATCTGGGGCCAGTTCCCCTGGTGGGATCCCTGGTCACGGGGCGGGTTCCCGCTGGCGGCCAACCCGCAATGCGGCGTGATCAGCGTCGCCATGCCGCTGATCCTGGCGTTCGGGACCTCGGTCGGGATGCGGCTGGCCACGATCGTCTGCTTCCTCCTGGCCTGCGAGGGGATGCGTCGCCTCGCGATGTTGTGGATCGCCGACCCATACGCGGCGACCGCCGCGGGGCTGATCTACGGCCTCAACGGCGGCGTCCTGGTGGCGTCGGTGGCCGCCTATCACCTCACGATGTGCTATGGCGCCCTGCCCTGGCTGGCCTATTTCACGTTCCGGCTCGGGAGGCGCACATCCGACGCCGTCTGGCTCGGTTTCTGGTTGGCGTTCAATATCCTCAACGGTATCCAGTATTTCAGCGTCTATGCCGTCCTGATCGTCTCGATCCTCTGGCTCCGGGCGGCGCGGGTACGCGAGGGGCAACTCCGAGTGCGCTTCCTGGCGCATACGGTCCTGGCGATCGGGACATTTTTCGCCCTGGCCGGATGGCGGCTGGCGACGACCGGCCTGGTCTACAGGGATTTCCCCCGCCACCTCCCCTCGGGGCTGCATGAGACATTGTGGACGATCTGGACACACCTTCTCAGTCGCCCTTCGGCGGCCAGGCTGGCGAGCACCGGGAACCCTTACTTCTGGGAGACGACCCTGTACATCGGGCCGGTGGTACTCGTGCTGGCCCTGGCGAGCCTGATTTGGGGATGGCGGTGGTGGCACACCCTGGCCTTGCTCTGCGGATGGCTGGCGGCGGGCTCCGACTCCTGGTATTACCCCAGTTACTGGCTGCAGAACTTCCCCCTGTTCGCGACGATGCACGCCGTGACCCGGTGGCGGTTCATGGCCATGCTCGGGGTCGCCCTGGCGGTGGCCACCACCGTGGCCCGCTGTCGAGCCAGCCCACGCCCCGCGCTCCGTTACCTCGCCATGGCCTCGATCCTGATCATCGGCGCCGACTACGTCATCTACGGTTATCAAATCCTCGGGGTCGCCTTCAGTATCGCCCCGACGGAGGACCTCTTCCCGGGCCCGCCGGCGACGGACATCGTCCAGATAAGCTCCGCCCCCGGCTTCCCGTCCGTGTTACGCGGGTACGGGGTGATCCATGGTTTCGAGCCGTTGATGGGGTACGACCGGATGGCCGCGACGGCGAGGCTCTGGCGAGGCCATGCGGCCTACGTCGGCGAGAGCTGGACCGCACGCGGGCCGGTCGAGCCGGTCTCCTGGAGCCCGAACCGGATCCTCTTCCAGGTCCGTCCCGATGAGGACGTCACGGTCAACCAGAACCCCGGCTCGTGGTGGCTGGCCAACGGCGTGCCCGCAATGCCCGGGGCGCGTTGCACCGAGATGCTGCGGCCGTTCGTGGCACGCGCCGACTCGCGGGGGAGGCTCGAGCTGAGGATCCGGCCGAGGGGGCTTGGGCTCGGGCTCGGCCTGCACCTGGTGGGGATGGCGATGATGCTCCTGGCATGGGCCGGATCGCGGGCCTTTCCTGCGGTCGAAACGCGTCCGGCGCCGACATGACGGCCGGGTCTCCGAGCCCGGCCACTCACCCTTTGCGTCGGGGGACGGCGCGGGTTATGGTGACGACCTCGTGCGTCGTGCGGCCCCCGAGGGCCCGCGAAGCCCGGCGTCGCATCGCCCGGGCGAGAAGGGTAGGCGGTCGTCGCCGAGAGGGCGAACGATGAAGGTGGACCTCGACGGACAGGTTGCGTTGGTCACCGGTGCCGCACGCGGGATCGGTCGGGCGATCGCGGACCTCCTGGCCGCCAACGGGGCGTCGGTCGTCTACTCCGACATCGACGAAGAGGCCGCGGCCGAGGCGGCGCGGCAGTCGCCAGGGGCGAAGGCGCAGGCACGCACCCTGGACGTGACCGACGCCGACGTGATCCGAGAGAGACTCGACGAGGTGGCCCGCACGCTCGGCCGGCTCGACATCCTGGTGAACAACGCCGGCGTCAATACCTTGAAGCACCGGGTCACCATCGACGAATTCCCCCGCGAGGAATGGGACCGCATCCTCGACGTCGACCTCAACGGCGTCTTCCAGATGAGCCAGATCGCCGCGAGGATCATGATGGCGCGGCGCTCGGGGAAGATCATCAACATCGCCTCGATCGCCGGCCTGGTCCCGCTCCGCTTGCAGTCCGCCTTCGTCGCGGCCAAGGCGGGGGTCATCAACCTCACCCGGGCGATGGCGTTGGAACTCGGCCCACACGGCATCCTGGTCAACGCCGTCGCCCCGGGCTCGACCCTCACCGAGGGGACGAAGGCGCTCTTCTACGGCGACGACGGCCTGTTCCGGGACTCGGTCCGGCAACTGCTCGCCCACATCCCGCTGGGGAGGCCCGCCCGCCCCGAGGAGATCGCCCACGCCGTGCTCTTCCTCGCGGCCCCCGAGAGCAGCTACATCCACGGCCACGTCCTGACCGTCGACGGCGGCTGGACGGCGGGGTACACCCGCGAGTTCTAGTGGCCGAATCCCGTCCGACGCCAACCCCGAGGGAGCCGCACCCATGGCCAAGATCACCGAGTTCCGGGGATATCAGGGGGACAGGCCGCCGACGATCCCCAGGCCCGACACGCCGGTCGACCCGATGATCGTGACGGTGCAGGACGGCGTGCCGGTGGTCTATCCCAACTGCCACGGCGTCGGCGTCCGGGTCGTCCACCCGGTCAACCCGAAGGCGCCCGCGAAGAACCTCGGGCTGGTGATGTTCTACGTCCCCCCGCACGTCGTGCTCGAGCCCGGCTCGCACGAGACCGAGGAGACCTACGTCATCCTGGAAGGGCAGGGGAGGATGACCTTCGCGAATGACCAGCGCGAGGTCAAGAAGGGCGATTTCGTCTACCTTCCCCCCTGGTGCCGGCACGGGATCGAGAACACTGGCACCGAGATCCTCGTGGTCCTGATCGCCACGTCGCCCCCCAACCCATGACCGGATCGTCGCGGCGAGGTTACGGAGCGGTCGCGTGGAGAAAGGAAGGCCGGGGTTGCACGAGCTTGGCGCGGGGTTCGCCGGGACCGTCGAGGAGGCCGCATCGAAGCCGACCCGGGTGCGCTATGGCGTCCTGGCCGTCTTGTGCGCGGTCTCGCTGGTCACGTATGTCGATCGCCTGGGATTCGCCATCGGCGCGCCCTACCTGAAGAAGGACCTGGGCTTCAACGACCTGGAGATCGGTTATCTGTTCTCCGCCTTCTTCTGGGCCTATGGTGCGTTCCAAATCCTCGGCGGCTGGCTCGGCGATCGCCTCGGCTCGAGGCACCTGCTGACGATCCTGGTCCTCGGCTGGTCGTTGACGACGGGCGCGCTCGCGCTGGTGGTCTACGTGCCCGGCCATCAGGCGCAGCTCTGGTTCCTGATCGCGCTCCGCTTCGCTTTCGGCGTGTTCCAGGCCGGGGGCTTCCCGGTCCTCTCGCGGATCAACGCCGATTGGATGCCCGTGACGATGCGAGGGATGTCGCAGGGCCTGATCTGGATGTCGAGCCGGCTGGGAGGCGCACTGATCCCGCTGGCCCTGGTGCCGATGTTCGCTGCGTTCGGGACCTGGCGGACTCCCTTCTGGATCCTGGCCGGGATCGGCGTCGTCTGGTCCGTGGTCTTCTGGCCCTGGTTCCGCGACACCCCGGAGGAGACGCCCCGAGTCAACGCCGCCGAGCGGACGCTGATCACCGCCGGTCGGGCGGGTCGGTCGGCGGGCGTGTATCAGGTCCCCTGGAAGGAGATGCTCCGCTCGCGGAGCGCCTGGTGCCTCTGCCTGGCGTACGGCTTCGGCGGGTTCGCCGCAAACTTCTTCATCGGCTTGTTGCCGACGTATTTGCACGACCACCGGCACCTCTCGGCCGACACCACCAAGGTGCTGACGAGCCTCCCCCTGGCCTGCGGGGTGGTGGCGTGCATCGCGGGGGGCGCGCTGTCCGACTGGATCATCCGGCGGACCGGCAACCGCCGATGGGGCCGTCGGATCAACGGCGTGGTCGGCATGGCGATCGCGGCGGTCGCCTTCGGCTTGACGGTCTGGGTCGAGGACGTTCGCCTGCTGGCATTCCTGCTCTGCCTGACGTTCGTCTGTAATGACATCGCCATGGGACCGGCCTGGGCCTCCTGCGCCGACATCGGCGAGCGGGCCGCCGGCACCCTCGGCGGCGCCATGAACATGATGGCCAACATCGGCGGCGCCGTCGCCGCCCTGATCGCCGGCTACCTCTTCCAGTACAACCACCCCGAGTGGGTGTTCCTGATCTTCTCGTGCAGCTTCGCACTCGCGTCGCTCAGTTGGCTGGGGGTCGACGCCACCAAACCGCTGACGGTCCCGGTCTCGTAGGTCCTGGACCCACGCCAGGCCGGCTCATCAGCCAACACCCACGGTCCGAACCCGGCGCGACCGTTTACAGGGCACCGCGGCGCTCCAGGCGCTTGTAGTGGGCGAATGAGTAGAGGGCGGGCACCAGCAGCGACGCCATCAGCACGACGAATGCGGCGGCCAGCGGCAAGCCGGTCACGGTGATGCCGAACCCGACCAGGCTGCCGAGCACGAGGAGCCATGCGGCCAGGCGGTGCGTATCGGCCCAGACCCGTTCGCTGGCGAGGGTCCATGGGGTCCGCACGCCGATGTAGAAGTTGCGCCGGACCTTGCCCAGGACGTTGCCCAGGGGGGCGAAAAACAGGAACATTCCCCCCAAGAGGGTCCGGCTCATTGCTCCCCGATCCGGGTGCAGCGCCCCGTAGAGCGCCACGCCGTGGATGAAGCTGAAGAGCCCCACGATCAACACCATGATCCACAGATAGGTCGAGCGGAAAGGTTCGACCTCGAAATCCTTCGGCGAGAGCGCCGGCAGGAACCGGAAGACGATCATCATCCCGACGATCAGCGCAGGGAGCAGGAATGCGGCCCACCCCTTCGCCCCGTAAGCGTCCACCTTGCCGTCGATCCCCCAGTGCGTGGGAATCCGCGCAGGAAGGCTCGGATACAGCCACGCCGAGGCCGACCAGACGGCGACGACCAGCACGACCGCCGACCACCAGTAGTACCGCGTCATGATGGGGGAATCCTCTTCTCGTGGTCCGTCCCGAACAGGTCCCAGATGCGTGTCGCGACGTCCTCGACGACCGTCGTGTTGAGCGCGTAGATGATCTGCTGCCCGTCGCGGCGGCTCCGGATCAAGTCGGCCTCCTTGAGCACCGAGAAATGGTGCGACATCGACGGCTTCGTCATGTCGAACGGCTCCGCCAGCTCACCTGCCGTCCGCTCGCCGTGCGAGAGCATCCGCAAGATCTCGCGCCGGGTCGGGTCGGATAACGCCTTGAAGACCTCGTTGATCCCCATCGCCCCTCGAGTCATCCGTCACCCGGCCAAATCATTTAGATCGTTGTCTAATTATCGACCGGCGGAGGGGATTGTCAAGGGATCACCTCGGCTGCGGGGAATCAGGGAGGGGATTGCTGGGTTCGGGCAGGGATGCCGACACCTTGGCCTGACCATTGCAGGACGAACTGATCGAGGGGACCATCGGTCTCGGCGCATGCCGACGGAGGTCACTTCCAGACAGCTCATCGTTTTGAAGGAGGAAGGGCTATGAAACGCAGGACTCTCATCGGCGGCCTTGCGGGAGGCTTGCTCGTCGGGCTGGGCGGCAAGTCGAGTCGGGCCGAGAGGGCCGACCCCGGGGCCGGGGAGATCCCCAGGCGGACATTCGGGAAGACGGGGGTCGAGCTCACGGTCATCGGCCTGGCCGGCGGCCGTTTCCCGCTCATCGCGTCGGATGAGGAGGCGGTCGCGCTCACCCGACGCGCCATCGACCTGGGCATCAACTACTTCGATACCGCGCACGGCTACTGGGACGGGCACTCCGAGGAGATTTACGGGAAGGTCCTGCCGCAATTCCGCGAGAGGGTGTTCCTCACGACCAAGGCCGCCGATCGGACGCGCAAGGGGGCCGATGCCCAGCTCGAACTCTCCTTGAAGCGGCTCAAGACCGACTACGTCGACCTCTGGCAGGTACACGCGATCAAGAACAAGGAGGACGTCAAGAGGGTTTTCGCCCCCGGAGGCGCCATCGAGGCCTTCGAGGCCGCGAAGAAGGCGGGCAAGTGTCGCTTCATCGGCTTCACCGGCCATGCCAACCCCGAGGCACACCTGGCGATGCTCGAGGCCTACGAGCGTTGGGACTCGATCCTGATGCCGTTGCACATCGCCGATCCGCTGTACCAGAGCTTCGAGGAGCGGGTGCTGCCCGTGGCCGTGGCACGCGGGATGGGCATCCAGGGCATGAAGAATTTCTGCAACGCCAAGCTCCTGCAATCGTTCAGCGTCAAGGAGTGCCTGTCCTACGTCTTGAGCCTGCCGATCCACTGCACCGCCGTCGGCTGCACGACCATCGGTCAGCTCGAGGACGACGTCCGAATCGTTCGGGCGCTCGAGCCGCTGGACGTGGGCCGGTTGGCGGCCCTGCGCAAACGGGCTGAACCCCTCAAGGGGCCGCTGCTGGAAGAGTGGAAGGAGGACGTTTCCCCGAAGGTGGGCCTGCTCCGTCGGCCCGGATATGGTGGCGGTTAGGGTCTGCTCCGCTCGGCGTGGGGACGGTCCGGCATGGCATGGTGGGGCGGGGCTCAGCTCAAGGGCGGGCATTTTGGAGCTTGGTGGCCGACGTCCCACGCAAGATGGTCAGGTAATAGGTGGCCTGGAAGATCGCGACGTATCCCAGGGCCGACACTTGTCCCCACCAGATGGCCTGACGCGACCCGTCCGCGGGATCGAACACGAGCATCCCGACGGTGAACCCGGCCGAGGCCCCGCCCAGCACGACGACGAGCAGGTGCATCAGGTAGAAGATCGAGAGCGGATTGACCCGCTCGACCCGCTTGGCCGGGAGGCCCAGGAGTGTGTTCATCTTGGTCACTTCATAGATCAGGCCGATCCGGGCGCGGATCAGGAGCAGGCTGATGAACCCGCCGATCACGGCCAGGGTCCCGAACGTGACGGGGAGGCACCAGTACTGGATGGCCTTCAAGGGGAGGATCGGCACGACGGTCGGCCCGACGTTCAGCAGCGCGGTCGAGGCGGCGAACAAGAGCGAGGCGACGCCGAGAAAGATGCCGACCGAGCGGTTGCGGTCGGTGACGAGCTGGTGGATCGTCCGCGAGATGTGCAGGTAGCGGACCTCGGGCGAGAGGGCGGGATGGGCGGCGGGCTTCCAGTCGATGGCGACTTCCTCGCCCGCCATCTCGATCTCGGCGAGCCGGCGGTCGACCCCCTCTTCGGTCAAGGCGTCGGCGCCCGGGCGCAGGCCCTCGGCGTGTTCGCGGACCGCGGGGTCGAGCATGTGGGACGGCTCGCTCATCGAATCTCCTCCCGATCGGGGGGTGCGGGTCGCCTCGGGCTTTCGCCGGGCGGTCGTCGGCCGCTATCATGGGGCGCGTCGCGACGGGCCGCAAGGGTCTTCGTCGCCGGGCCGCGGAGTCTTGAGTTGGCCGCCGAAATTTACCATCGCGTCGCCAGGGTCGGCGAGGTCGTCGAGGGGAGGGGAGTCCCGATCAAGGTCGACGGGCGGGACATCGCCCTCTTCCTCGACGAGGGACGATATTTCGCCATCGATGACCTCTGCCCGCACAAGGGCGCTCCCCTGCACGACGGCATCGTCTACGATCGGTCGGTCACGTGTCTCTGGCACGGCTGGCGGTTCGGCCTCGAAGACGGACGATGGCTCGACAGCCCCCGGACGTGCGTGGGGACGTATCCCGTCCGGGTCGTCGGCGACGAGATTCAAGTCTCGGTCGACTGACGCCTCGCCGGGCCAACTGGAGTCGCGACGACGTCCCGAAATCTCACGTGGAGCCCCCCGCCGATGCGCGCCGCCTTCATCGAACAGACGGGCCCCCCGGAGGCGATCCGGGTCGGCGAACTGCCTAAGCCTGAGCCCGGGCCGGGTCAGGTCCTCGTCCGGGTCGGCGCAACCGCGCTCAACCCGATCGACCTGTACGTCCGGTCGGGCCTGGTCGCGATGCCGATGGCGTTCCCGTACATCATCGGGTGCGACCTGGCCGGGACGGTCGAAGGGGTCGGCCCGGAGGTCGGTCGGTTCCAGGTCGGTGACCGGGTCTGGGGCTCGAACCAGGGGCTGCTGGGCCGGCCCGGGGTGACGGCCGAATACGCGGCGGTCGACGAGGCCTGGCTCTACCCCACGCCCGCCTCGCTCGCCGACTCCGATGCGGCGGCCCTGGCGCTGGTGGGGATCACGGCCCACCTGGGCCTCTTCCAACACGGCCGGCTGGAGGCGGGCGAGACGGTCTACGTCCCCGGGGGGAGCGGCGGGGTCGGTTCCGTCGTCGTCCAGATGGCGAAGGCCGCCGGGGCCCGCGTGGTCACCTCGGCCGGGAGCCCGGAGAAGGTCGAGTTCTGCCGCGGACTCGGCGCCGACCTGGCGCTCAACTACAAGGTCGATGACATCCCCGAGAGGCTCCGCGCGTTCGCCCCCGAGGGGGTGGACGTGTGGTTCGAGACCCAGCGCGAGCCCGACCTCGAAACCTCGGTTCCCTTGCTCCGCAAGCGAGGCCGGATGATCCTGATGGCCGGCCGCAGCGCCAAGCCCACGCTCCCGCTCGGCCCATTCTACACGAGGAATTGCGCACTGCTCGGCTTCGCGATGTTCAACGCCACGCCCGACGAGCAACGCCGCGGCGCCGACGACATCGGCGAATGGGTCGAGGCGGGAATACTCAAGGCCAACGTCGGCCGCAGCTTCCCCCTGGCCGAATCCGCGGCCGCCCAGCAGTTCCTCGAAGAAAACACCATCGGCGGCGCGGGGACACTGAGGGGCAAGGTCGTCATCATTGTCGAGGAAACGGAGGCGGTGCGATGACGGGAATCCGGAATCTGAAGCGGTCCCTCCTGGTCCTGACGGCCCTGTCCGTGGCCACTCCTGCGTTCGGCTGGGGTGCACAGGGCCACCGCGTGGTCGGCAGGGTCGCCGCCAGACGACTCACCCCGGCGGCGCAGGCGGGGGTACGCGCACTGCTGAATGAGGGCGACACCCTCGCGGACATCGCGAACTGGGCCGATCGCGAGGGGTTCGAAGTCGCCCCCAAGAGCGGACCATGGCACTACGTCAACGTGCCGATCTCCGCGACGCGCTACGAGTCACGTTACTGCAAGGGGGGCGAGTGCGTCGTCGAGAGGATCAAGCACTTCCGCAAGGTCCTGGCCGACCCTGGCACGCCCAGGCGGGAACGGCAGCAGGCGCTCCTGTTCCTGGTCCATTTCGTCGGCGACCTGCACCAGCCCCTGCACGTCGGCGACCACGCCGACCGCGGCGGGAACCAGACCCAGGTGCAGTTCCTCGGCCGGGGTACCAACATGCACCGGCTCTGGGATTCGGACATGATCCACCACATCGGCGGCGACGATCGAGCCTGGGTCGAACGAGTCGAGCGGCAGGTCACGCCCGAGGCGGCCGAGGCCTGGTCCCGGGGCACGGTCGAAGACTGGGCCAACGACAGCCTCCGCGCGGCGAAGCTCGCCTACAGAGGCCCGGGACGCTCTACCACCCCGATCCGGAGTGGCGCGACGGTGGGCGAGGATTACGTCAAGCTGGCCGAGCCGATCCTCCGCGAACAGCTCGCCCGCGCCGGCGTCCGGCTGGCGAATGAGCTGAACAACCTCTTCCGCTGAGCCGGGCCCGGCCGATGGTGCAGGTGCTGCAATAGGTTGTTCCCGTAGCAGGCGGAATAAGCAAGTCACCCGGGTCCGGCCAGAGGCAGCCTCATCAAACTCCTTCAAATAAGACACGTCGATTTCAATCGCGAAGGGGGCGACCGTCTCATAACTGCTTTTATGTTTCGCTCGGACGGGTGTGGCCGAGTGCGTCATCTGCGTAGAAGGCGCGACTCGCGGAAAGGCGGACCTGATCATCGCGGATTACCGCTTCGATTGCGCCGCACCCGCTTCGCGGTCGCGAGAATCCGTCGGTTCGGACAACGATTCCGCCCATCCACACGAAGGCTCGAGATCAGGCTCGGCATGCTTTCTATGATGAGGCCACGGACGACCCCACCATTCACCGGGGCGCCGCGCCCGCGAGTCCATTATGGACGTCATGATCCATACTGCCGAGAAGGCCTGCGTCCTGGTCACCCTGGCCTTCATCCTGGCGCAGACCGGCCTCTTCACCCGGTCGATTCGACGCGGGGCGGCTCCCCGCGGGCGGGCGGCCGCGATCCTCGTTTTCCTCGTCATGGCCCTGACCGAGGAACTCGTCGCCCAGCAGCACACGCCGATGAACGCCCGGATCATCGCGGCTTGCGCCGCGGGGCTCTTGGCCGGGCCGGCGGCGGGTGCGATCGTCGGCCTGGGCTCGGCCTTGCTGGCCTACGCCCTGCAATTGACACCCCCGGCCGGATTCGGGCTGGCGATGATGGCCGGCGGTGTCGCGGGGGGAGCCGTGGGCAGGTGGCGACCGGCGTGGGTCTTGCGTCCTCTGACGGGCTTCCTGCTCGGCGTCCTGGCCACGCTCCTACGCTTCGCCCTGGCCGCGACGTTCTCCGCCCTCTTTCGCCTCAACCGGCCGCCGCTGCCTCTCGGGGTGGAGGCCCTGACTGCCCTGATTAACGGCGTGGGCGTCGCCCTGATCCTGCAGGTCGTCGGCCAGTTCCGAGCCCGCGAGGAGTCGGCGCGGGCGGCGGCTCTGGCCGAGGTCCGGGCGCTCCAGGCGAGGATGAATCCTCATTTCCTATTCAACGCCCTGAACACCCTGGCCGCGCTGTCGACCATCGACCCGGGGGCCGTGCCGCGGGCGGCCTCACTCCTCGCCCGATTCCTCCGCGGCAGCCTCGACCAGCACGACCGGGTCACCGTCCCGTTGCGGGAGGAACTGGAGATCGTCGCCGCGTACCTCCAGGTGGAATCGTTGCGTTTCGGCGATCGCCTGGAGGTCGAGGAGGACGTCGACGCCGGTGTGCTCGAGGCCCGGGTCCCGCCGTTCCTGGTCCAGCCCCTGGTGGAGAACGCGGTGAAGCACGGCGTCCAGCCGTGCCCCGAGGGCGGGCGGGTCCGCCTGGCGGCGAGGGCGGAGGGGAGCTGGCTCGTCGTCACCGTCTCGGATACGGGCGTCGGCTTCTCTTCGATCCCCGTCGAGCCGCCCGCACGGGGGCCGAACGGCGGCATGCATGCCCTGGGGCTCTTGAGGCGGAGGCTCACAAGCCTCTACGATGGGGCTTACTCGCTGGAGGTCCGCGGCGACGCGGGCGGGGGGACGACGGCCCGGATCCGGATTCCGCTCGATGGGGGCGCCTCGCCGGCCGGGAGAAAGGTGCCCAATCCTGATGATACGAGCCGTCGTCGTCGAGGATGAGCCGCTCGCCCGGCAATACCTCTGTTCGCTGCTCGCGCAAACGGCCAAGGTCGTGGTAGTCGGCGAGGCGGGCGACGGGCGGACCGGGTTGCGGCTCTGCATGGAGCACACGCCTGATGCCGCGTTCCTCGACATCCGCATCCCGGGCCCGGACGGCCTCTCCATGGCGAACTCGCTCCTGACGCTTGCACGGCCGCCAATGGTCGTCTTCGTCACCGGCTACGCCGGTCACGCCATCGACGCGTTCCGCGTGGAGGCGGTGGATTACCTTCTCAAGCCGATCGAGCCCGGGCAGGTTTTCGAGGCGGTGCGGCGGCTGGAGCACAGGCTCGCCGGCCAGGTCGTCGGGCGGATCGAGGAGACGACGGACTTCCCGAACGAACGCTTGCCCGTCAAGGAACACGGCGAAGGCGTCATCAAGCTCCTGATGCGCGGCGACATCGTCGCGGTGCTTCGACGGGGCCGGCGCACGTGGGTCCACACGGCGAGTGAGGAATTCCCGACGTATTTTCCGCTAGCGACGCTGGCCCGCTGGCTCGGGGGCCCGCCCTTCCTGCGGATCTCTCGCGACGCGATCATCAACATGGGCCTCGTGATGGAGATCGTCCGGGTGGGGGACCGACGCTACGATATCCGACTCCTCGATCGCTCCCGCACCGTCGCGGAATCCTCAAGGTCCGGGGCGACACTCCTGACTGCATACGTCCGGTCTGGCCGACCCGATTGACACGCGTCTCGGCAGTCTGGGCAAGATTTTCGGCGGTTCGGACCGAAGTTCGTGACATGTCGTTGCGTCCCAGTATACTCGCATCACTCCACGAGTTCGAGGCCGGACGGCGACCCTCTCATCCTTCATCGCGAGGAGGGCGGCCCTCGGCCTGCCGGCGGCCCGCACGCCCAAAGACGCCGCTTTCGCGGCGACGCTCGTGGCAGATCATCCATGCTCATTACCTTTCGACGAGGAGAAGCTTCGTGGATCGAACGAAACTCGCTAGGAAGCCGGCGATGGATGTCCTGGAAGGGCGTGCCCTCCTGTCGAGGACGCCTCTTCTGACGGATCTCGGAGTGCCGCATCGGGCCGATCCGGGCGTTCACGTCGAGAAGCTTTCGCACTCGGTTCACCCCCGCAATGGGGGCGGGTTGAGCGAACGCCAGCTCATGGCGATGGCGCATCGCCAGGGTGCCGCGCCGGTCCTGCGGATCACCTCGCCCCTGGCCGATAACCTGATCGCAACGGGAGAGGGGCGACCGGGCGCGGGGAGCGTCAACGGCACCGGCTTTACGGTGAACCTGGAGGCCGTCACGCGCGATAACGTCCCCGTCCGCGTCAGGGAGGCGACGGTGAGCCCCACCACGCCTGGCATCCGGCACGTCGATCAACTCGGACGGCAGAACCCCGATTTCCCAGGCCTCTACGTCTTCTTCAGCACCGACTTGATCAATCCGGACGGCAAGGTGATTCCCCGCGGCACCAATCTGGCCAGCCTGTTCAACATCGCCGGCAGCGACGACACGCCCGGCCCCGGTGTCACCGTCTGGGCGGGCTGGCACGTCCTGGAATCGCTGCCCGTTGGCGTGAAATCCTTCACGATTACCGCGGCGGTCGTCGACGAGCGGGGCCGCGTGGGGCTGGATCGAGAGACCGTCCACGTCGACCGGGCCGCGGCCTCCGGGCAGGCTCTGACCCCTCCCCCCTCGACCACCCTGACACCCCCCGGCGCCGACGACTCGAACGGCCCCGACGTCACGCTGATCGCGCCACGCGCGCCGACGTCGGTGGCCCGGGGAGCCCTCGGGACTCCGACCTTCTCCAGCGGGACGCTGCACTTCATCCAGGTCTCGGCACTCGACCGATCCGGCGCAGGGATAGGCGTCAGCGAGAACGGGCAACTCGCCTCCCCGGCGCAGGCCGCGGGCCTGATCTTCGACCCGACCCAGATCAAGGCCCGCGGGCCAAACCGCAACTTCCCGGGTCTGAGCCTGACGTTTGACGTGCCGCTCCGCCAGCCGAACGGAGTTCTCGTCCCGGCCGGGGTCAACCTGGCACCGCTGTTTGACATCGTCGGCAGCGAGGTCGACTTGGGAACCGGCCGGGTGCGTACGACGGCCAGTTGGGTCGTCGGCGGCTCGCTGGAGCTGCCCCCGGGCAAGACCTCGGTCACGATCACGGCCCGCGTCACAGACAATGCCGGCCACACGAGCACCAGCCGCCAGTTCGTCGGCATCAGCAGCGTGTCAAGCGGTCAGGATTTGACCCCCGAACCGTTGCCGATCCGCACCCCCCGAGGGCCGATGCGGCACCGCGGCTGATCGTGGCCGTGGACACCTCAAACGTCTCGCGTGACCGCCGGGACAGGACGCCCCGGCGGCGCACCCTGCACATCGTCCGGCCGCAGGGAGTGACCTGTCGATCAATTGCAACTGGAACTCTCCGGGCTCGCCCCCGACAACCTGTATGACTTGTTCCTCGACGATGGTGCCGGCAAGCCCGGCGGCACGATCCAGCCGCTCACCGCCGTGAAGACGGACGCTCAAGGCAAGGCGACGGGGCAGGCCTTGGGCATCTTCCGCAGGTCGATAACCGGCGGGGCTCGGCTCGTCGTCGCGACCGTCGGCCCAACGGGGACGACCCCCGTGCTGACCCAGGAGGTGAAGTCATGACCCCACGTAGACCGGGGGAACGGCAATGGCTGCCTCCATGGCGAGCAGCCTCGCCATGGAGGGCCATAATGGCGGGGCTGGCGGGGACCCTCGCCAACACCCTCGCCATCCGTCTCGTGCAACGCACTGGCGTCCCGCCCGGCTCAGGCGGCCTATCGAAGATGGCGCTCGCCCTGGCCAATTCCCTACTCGGCACGGCAGGCCTGGATTTTCGCCTGCCGGTTAACCTCGGTCCAGTCGGCCAGGAACTCTTCCACACGGCGCTGGGGCTGGGGATGGCGCTGATTTACGCATGTTTCGCCTACCGCTTGCTGCCGGGACCGGGATGGCTCCGTGGCCTCCTCTTTTGCCAGGCCGCCTGGCTCATGCAAGCATTTGTCGTTCTGCCCTGGACCGGCGCGGGCGTCATAGGGCTCCGCCTCTCGCCGCTGACGCCCTGGGCGTCGTTCGCGCTGAACTCGCTCTATGGTCTCATCCTCGGGTCCTGCTACCGGCCCTCCCATAGCGGAACCCTTACGTCCGCCGGCGACGGGAATTTGTCACCCGGAACCCGGTGACGCACGGGCCGAGTGAGATGCCGGACCGGAGAGAGAGTCGCTCGCCGCCGAACGATCCGGTTGTCTGTCCCCTCGTCAGTGGATGGTGCCAGATAGCTTCAAAGACACCGTGCCAACTACCGCCGAACTTAACAGCGGGAGATGATTCGGCCAGCCCGGTTTTGCCGGAGATAATTCCCTTTATCTATCTTGACCCGTACGCACGAGGCCCTAGACTCCTCGTTGGCGGACCGCCTCCTCAAGAGTCTCGATGAGCAGGTCACCCGGCAGTTTGTGCTCCTGCTTGGCCCATTGACACAGCCGGTCGTGTAAGCCCACAGGCATTCGCACATGAAAGTGTTGGATGTAGGCCGTCCAGTACTCCCAAGCGGCGACTTCCCATCGCGGGGCGGCAGGACGAACCGGCTCGGGTCGGTCTCGACTCGCCTCGGACTCGGACACGGCGACCTCCATCCTGACCTTCGGCCCTGGGGCCGACTTCTTGGCATGAACCGGACTGTAACAAGGATGCCCAACGGATTACTGCGAGAACATGCCCTCGGGGTCCCTGCCCCATAACACCAAACCGACGCACACGCCATGCCCGGTTGCATTTCGTGCAGGATAAACCCCCTCTATCCTTTACAACTTTAGGCTGGTACTGATGGCTCGTCGATAAGTGAGGGCTTGGGCGGCGGGAATACTTATTGACAGGCCACCAGTTCCACCCGGGCGGGGCTCGTGGAGAGGACAGGACGGCCGTCGAATTCTAGGAGATCACTCCTCTGGCGATTTACGGCCATTCCGCCGGGACTCAAGAATAGGTGGACTTTGAGGATTAGGAAGACGGGGCTGCGACGTTGCCGATGATTTCGGAGTGGACTTGGTTTTCACCCTCTTTTCCCCCACCTTTGACCCACCTGTCCCCGGACACATGACTCCATGCCGGAGGGCCGTACCCGTAGGCCCGATGGCATCGACCCTCTCCGAGGACGTCCGCCGTCGAAGCCCGGCCAGGCATCCCCTTACCCATGCGCTTTCCGCTCGGTAGAGTATGCGGAAGTCGGCCGGCACGCGGGCCGGACCCGCGGCGCACGCACACTCCGATCTGAGGACGGACGACGCCCATGAATCTGCTGACGACCTTCGCCGGCTCCATGATGGAAGGGTTCCTGCCCCGCGGGTGGGACCTCGCCAGGATCGACGCCTGCGGCTCGCTCCCGCCCGGGGTGATCGGCGAGCGCCAGGCGTGGTGGCATCAAGACTTCGAGCCGATCCCCTGCGCGTCCCTCGAAGACTTCGACATCATGCTCGGCCACGAGATCGCGCGGACGATCCAGCGGGCCCGGAGTGATGGGCGCGATTCGGCCTTGATCCTCCCCGTCGGGCCGATGGGGATGTACCGCTGGGCGGTCTACTTCCTCAAGGAATGGGACGTCCCCTGCGACCATGTGCACGGGTTCAACATGGACGAGTGGAGCGACCGAGAGGGCCACACGCTCCCCCCCGAGAATCCCGGAGCTTTCCAGAACGCGATGCAGTCCGCCTTTTATGGGCCGCTTGGCGTCCGGACCGTCCCCGAGTCGCAACGCTTCTTCGCCACCGCCGACCGCCTGCCACAGTACGCCGATCGGATTGCCGAACTCAAGGCGAAGGGGGCGGAGCTGACGGTCATCTTCGGGATCGGCCGCGTCTGCCACATCGCCTTCTGGGAGCCCCATTTCGCCGGTGAGTTCGCCGACGTCGACTCCTGGAAGGCGCAAACCCACCGGATCGGGGCACGGCTGCACCCGCTGACGATCGAGCAGAACGCCCTCACCAGTTTCAAGAGCCGGACCACCCTCGTGCCGGCCTTCGCCAACACGATCGGGCCGGGGCTCTTCCTCCAGGCCGACCGGATCATCGGTGGTGCCGACGGCGTCTTCGACCGGGGGATGCAATGGCAAGGCCTGAGTCTCTGGATGACGCTTCGCTACGGGCCCGACCCGTGGGTCCCCAGCTCGTTCATGCCCACGCTCGCCGGTCGGTTGTTCTTCCACAGGGGATTGGCTGGTCCCCTGGAACCCGAGATGAATTGACCGCTATCCCGTCATGCCTGAGCGCCGAAACGACGAGGAAGTCGGCGACTACCGCGAATACCTGATGGTGCTCGCGCGGTCCCAGGTATCGGTCGACCTCCGCGGCCGGATCGACCCCTCGGACCTGGTCCAGGAGACGCTCTGCGACGCCCTCCGGGATTTGCCCCGGCACCGTGGCCGGACTCGGGCAGAGATGATGGGATGGCTCCGCAGCCTGCTCAGGTTCAACCTGATCGACCGCCTCCGCCGGCTCCGCCTTGAAGGACCGGTCGTGTCCCTCGATGGATCGCTGGACCAGACCTCTCATGGGATGAATTGTCTTGTGCAGTCGGGCCGGTCGGCGCCGGAGGTGCGGGCTGTCCGCGAGGAGGATGCCCTTCTGCTGACAGCGATGCTCGGGCAGCTCTCCGGACCCCAGGCCGAGGCGATTATCCTGAAGCACTGTCAAGGGATGTCGGTGGCGGAGATCGGCCGACACATGAACCGGACCCCAGAAGCGATCGGGGGCCTCCTCCGCCACGGGATGCGCAGGCTCCGCGAACTCCTGCCCCGGGAGGTCTGAGCAATGGGCCCCGAGACTCGCGAGGCTCACGACCGTGAGGTGCTCGTCAACCTCGCTATTTACGACTACCACGCGGCGATCGACCGCGGCGAGTCGCCCGACCGCGCCGAGTGGGCGGCCCGCAACCCTGAGATCGCCGGAGAACTGTACGCTTACTTCGATGACCTCGCGGGGCTCGGCCTGCTCCATCCGCAGGTGCCCGACGCCCCCCCGGTCACGACGACATCACCGAGTGAAACGGTCCTCGAAGGGCTCGAACCCAGCCCGCACAACGACGACCTCCGCCCCGGCGACGTTCTGGGCGATTATGTCCTCCTGGAGAAGCTCGGGGAGGGGGGCCAGGGGGTCGTGTGGAAGGCCAGCCCCCAACACTCGCGCGAGATCGTCGTGGCGTTGAAGACGCTCCGAGGACCGGCCACGAGCGACCCGGCCTCGATGTACCGGCTCCGTGCGGACGCCCGCGCGATCGCCAGGATGAAGCACGCCAACATCATCCGGACCTTTTACTTCGGCGAGGACCGCGGGCGCTGGTTCTTCGTCATGGAGCTCATCGAAGGGGGGACCGTCGCGGATCGGATCGAGTCCTACAAGGCCGATCCGCGCTCGGCTGCCGAGGTCGTGGAGAAGATTGCCAGGGCGATCCACCACGCCCACACCCGCAATCCGGGGGTGCTCCACCTCGATCTCAAGCCGGGGAACATCCTCCTGACCGCGGACGGCGAGCCCAGGGTAACCGACTTCGGCCTGTCGGTGCGCTCCGAGACGATCGATCCTTCCGGTCAGGAACCGGCGTCCGAGCGTCCCGGTGCCCCGGACGCCGCGGACGACGTCTCGGGGACGTTCACGCGTGCCGGGATCGTCGGGACGCTCCCGTTCATGTCGCCCGAGATGGCCGGCGGCCACTGGTCGGAAGTCTCGGCGGCATCCGACGTCTACGGCCTCGGCGCGATCCTCTACACCATGCTCACCGGCCGGGAGCCGTTCCGGGGCCGGGACGCCAGGGGTACCCTGGCCCTCATCGTCGAGGGTGATCTGACGAGCCCACGTGCGCTCAACCCGAAGGCCGATGGCGAGCTGAACGCGGTCTGTCTCAAGTGCCACGACCGTACCCCCGATCGGCGCTACGGGTCGGCCGACGCGCTGGCGAACGACCTCCGTCGGTGGCTCGACCGCCGGCCGACGCTGGCCGGCGGCAAGCCATCGGCCGCGCGGGAGCTCCGCTTCTGGGTGCGTCGGCACCCGCTCGGACTGGTCGCGGTGGTTGTCGCGGCCGGCTTCCTGTGGCTGGCCGGACTCGCGGCCAGGGTGTCCGACTCGCGGGCGGAGAACGCCAGAGAGGCCCGGCGACTGGCCGGTCAGGTCGATCGCGAGCTGCGCCTGATCCGCCGCGCGACACGGATCCTCGCCAACGACCCGAGGCTCCGTGCGGCCTTCGCCCCGGCCCCGGCCGGGCAGCGGCAACGCGCGATCGAGGCGTACCTCAAGAGCGCGATCGAGGGCGAGAACCTGTTCGGGATCGCGGGGGGGAACCCGTTCATCAACGTCTTCGTCCTCGAACCCGACGGGGTCCTGCGGGCCGACACGCAGGCCGGGAGCGCCTCCGTCGGCAAGAATTTCAAGGTCCGGGACTACTACCGGGCCTTTTTCGATGCGGAGAACCTCCGGCCCCATGACCACGTCTACGTCGCCCCGTCATTCCTGTCGGTGAAAGATGCCCGGTACAAGATCGCAATCTCGACCCGGATATGGGACGACCGGGATGAGCTCCTGGGTGTCCTGGTCGCGAATTTCACGATCGGGCCTCGCTTGATCGACGTCGACATGCGCCAGGAGCCCGGCGACGCCGCCGTCCTCTGTCCGATGGACCAGTCCGACCTGGCCCGCGGGGCCGTCGACCGGCGGACTCCCTGGCGTTACATCGTCGTCCTCGATCGGCGCTACGACGGTGGACCGCGGGACCGGCCGTCCCC
>JAABUS010003888.1_pt1 | contig 22915 bp, 16 predicted proteins | sample 5560161 | NCBI WGS metagenome assembly JAABUS01 (sample SAMN10711885, study PRJNA513376) | rock metagenome | isolation source: Antarctica rocks | place: Antarctica: Victoria Land, Trio Nunatak nord | collected 2016-01-04
ATCCTAACCCCCCTCCCAGGCAACATAATCTTCGACTTCATCCTCTCCCCCACAAAAGGCGACTCCACCTCCCCCTCCGCCCAAGAAGTCATGCTATGGCTCGAACGGGAAGGGGGACAACTCCCCATCGGCTGGGACAAGGGTCCCGTAGCGACGATCGACTCGCTGTTTGGGACTTCGTGGAAACTGTACGAGGATGTCAACCGGGGGAATGGGATGACCGTGGTACGTCTTTCACTGGGCAACGTTGTTTCTTCCATTGTCGAAGGCTCGATGGGAGCTCAGAGGGGGGGATCTGTCTAGGAGATATGTCCTGCAGGAAGAATGGAAACGGGGAAGGCTGATACCAACGCGACAAAACAGCACAGTCTCCTCCCCGACACGCCCTTCTCCGGCACCTTCGCCGGCGATCTCAAAGAGTGGTTCGAGGCTTTGGTCCATCTCGGAAGGTTCACAGACGGGGCGTACGTGAATATCGGCAACGCTGGGTAACTTTCCCTCAACCCTCATCTTACCAAAGACGCAAAGAGAAAAGGCTAACGACTCTGGGGCAGTTCGGAGCTGTTCTATGGAGATAGCGTGCTGGATGCTACTCTAGGTCTGCAGATAAACTTGAACTGAGCTCGGTTTTCTGCATGTCTGATTCATCCATCCGAATCCATCCACCAGTGATGGACGGTGAAAAAGGGGCACGGTTGCGCAAGTCACTGGATGACGAGTGTAGTACCCTAGATCTCAAGACACTATCATTCATTCCCAACTCCACCTCTGCGGATTTGAAAGGGTTGATCTCAATACATACTTCACGACTCCTAATCCGACCCAAGCACAGACCCTCCCACCCTAATCCAACACGTCTTTCTGCAATCCATCACCCATCACCCATCCCCTTCCCCTCCCCCTTCTATCAACCCACCTTCGCTCCCTCTCCCTCCCCAACTCTCACACTCCCCATACAAAACCCCACAGAAAACCCCCGTTCCTACCCACCCATCTTGCGCCCCACCTCCACATCCCCACCAACTACCCCAGTAATCCCCTCGTGTGACCCACTGCGGTGACAGCGTTTCTTTCGCGATTACCTTGAGAGCTGTCTTTACCAACGCGATCCTTCTGGAGAGCTTCGATTTGCCAAAAAATCTCGCCTGGGCAATGACTGTAAGGCGTTCTCGAGTAGCAGAGCCATCTCCCTGATGCGTGCAGGGTCTTAGGTATTCCTTCACGCACAGCTTAAGCTGTTGAACACCGTTTCCAGAGCAGCAGTGCGACTTCCCTGCATTGCCTATCCCATGAGCTGCCAGGATGCCGCTTTCATCTGCTGCGGGAGCCAGATACCCTTGCATCGCGCATTGGAAGCCCGTCTCGGCCAAGTGCTGATGAAATCAGCGGCTAGTGATCGCTCAATCTGTGGGCGGTGAAATGTTTCAATGTCATCGCTGCTATCATCGAAAAAGTCCGGAGAACTTCAAGGGATCTCATAAGTAGAATTGAGAGACTAGCACCCATTATTGCCAGCGTACGGGGTATTGTCAAACGACTAAACAGTAAAACATCGAAACAAGAACCACTATGGCCACGCCACCGTGTCTGGTCCCAGCAAGGTCTCTGGCAGCGTTACTTACGGGATGAGAGGGTGAGGTAATAGACGCGGTAGAAGCTAGTGATCTAAAGAGGGTGGACACGCTAGAAGCGCCTATGGACGCCAGGGAGGGTGTGGGCTTGGAGTCATCGGCCAGGTGTAGGGCCGTGGTTTTAGCTTCCGGGCCGCCGGGTGACGTTGTGGGCTCTCCCGAGATTTGCGATCCAGGTGCTGATGAGTAGGTGATTGAGGTGACGGAAAGTGATTTCGATGTAGCAGATGTAGAGGTGGGGCGATGGGTGGGTGTCAGAGTAATTTGAGATATGGCCATTAATGCTGAGGGTCCCAGGCTATAAGCTTCAGATACGGTAAAAGAGGCAGGCACAACTGAGTCTGCGTCTGTGAGCAGCGCCGGGTGGCTGATCACAGGATCAAGGGGCCGAAGTGCAGTGACTTTCTCTTGAGGAGTGCTTCCTTGGTAAGGTATTACAGTGAGCACTGGCTGCGAAGCAGCCATGATGTGACCTGAAGCAGTTGATGCTCGAACAATTCTTGAAGCGACAATAGGGCGACTGGAGTGAGGATGGGGATGTGGATGCAGTGACGATGTGTCCGGATTTTCTGTCTGAGAACGAATATCTGTGGATGGAGCGACCAATCTGATAGAAGAAATAGACGTCGAAGACGTGATTGTTAGTGCAGCAATTGGATCCGGTGTCGACGGTTTTGGCACCGCAGTAGGCACAATGAAGCTCGCTGCGGCACTGGTAGTCGGACCCGCCAAGGCACTCACCGGTACCAAAGCCCTCGGCGGATCCCACGGCAATGCATATTGCCACTTATGCATTGCCGCTTACTATCACAAGCCGCCCACGCCGGATCCAGAGTCCGAATGTCGGTGGGAAGGCTTATGAGTGGACTCGCAGCCATGGCTGTACCATTAGGTCCACCTTGCGCTTCGGAGCCTTCGCCGGTGGGTACTTTGCATTTCTTACTTGACTGCCAATTCGGTGGTGGATTTGCTAGGACCGCGACATCTAGTGTGCTCCATTCGCCTTCGCCATGGTAGCAGCCAGAGGGCATGGTGGAAAGGTAGCCCGGAGGGTAGGCTTGCGTCGTCAGATTCTTGTAGACGCCGCCAATATGCTTTGCCAAGTCTCCGCCAGATGGAATAGCGTACAGGTAGCCGTATACAACATAGACGGAGTGTGAATCACTAGATACGGTCTGAAAACGTACAAGGTGTAGCCGTCTGATGTCATTGTTTTCGCGGCTATCTCGCGTTTCCTGTTGGTCGACGTAATCGAGTCTGGTGGGAAGTACAAGGCTTGAAGTGTCCCCGGAACAATCTCGCATGGGGCCGCGCTACTGATGAAGCTCAACGGAGGCTGCCCAAAGTCGCTGCTATTAGGCTGGAATGAAGAGTTATGGAACGTGAATGACTCACAGCGTGCTAGCTGGACGGGGAGAGAAGAAACAAAAAAGAGAAATGACGCCAGCAACACCATGGCGAATAATGAATGGAGCAGCAATTCAAAGAGAGTATACCTGCTGGAGAAACGGACGAACACATAAGGGACAGGTCTTGTTTGTGTACTAAGACGGAAAAAGAGCGTTGATAGTCGAGTCTATATCTGGTTGGGGAAGCCTATCGTCTCAATAAAGCAGATAAGAATAGAAGAGGCTCACCCTGAGATCAAGCGACTAGATTGTAGTATGGTTGGAGTAAACAGTCATGAACGAATTGATGGCGGCCTGGCGGTGCTCCTGGCTCCAAGAACGAAATTTGCCACTGGTAAGATCTTATGTGCACAGCGGCAGAGACTGAGCTCGGGAGGCATATTGATAGCATCCAAAGCAGTATCACAAGATGCAGGAGGTCTGTGTCCAGGTTTGGCAGGAATGGAAGGAATCTCCAAAGCGGATGAAGGAGATTTGAGATCTCGTGGCTTGCATTAGCGCCAGCGGCAAGGACGTGAGAATGAGATGCCCACCTTAGATGGACAGTGCACCAGTCTGGACCAGCATGCTGCGAGCATCGCTCGAACAGGACAGATTCGAATTTCATTCATCGCAGTCTTCGTTGGGGGCTTGTTTCGGATGCTCCAATCTGCCTTCTCAATAGCCGGGCCTACAGAAAGAGGCCCCCGTGGAACCCAACCACAACGCAAGGAACCCGAACACACCGCCGTACTCGCAGTCTGTACTTTTTGACTCCCATCAAACGGGGCCTTCTTATATGTAGCTTTGTTGCAACAGCAGCATAAATCTGCCTTCCCCCCTCAAGGAGCGTGTCATGCTATTTTCATGCACTCAATAGCCCATCGAACAGAACTCCACGTTCATTCGACCCTGTATTGTATTAGCAAAACAGCTCAAGAAAGCTTCTGAAGTGTATTATCAACGAGTTTACTTTAGCCTTCGCCCTCACGGCACCGCAATCACTCGCACGCTTCACCACACTCTCTTGCCCCGCGACCACCACCGCTTGTTGTTGGCTGCCTCGTTCAAACCTTCCTACCCGCCTCAACCCTCCTCTCTTCCTCAAGACTGTGTCATTACTTTGAGGTTCAGCGACAGCTTCAAGACTTTCGCTTAGAACACCAAGCGCGGCTCCTCTGTTCTTGATCGTGCACCTAAGATCTAACCACTGCAGTCGCTGGCGTAGTTCTTCTTGGTGAACTTTCTCGGCTAGGGAGAGAAGAGGACATATGGCATCCACTGGGGAATGAGGGTTGCGGAAAGTGGTCTTTGTAGCCTCCTCAAGAGATATCGAGGGTATGATCGAATTGTGAGTGGTTGATCTGCGTGGCAAGAGTATTGGGGTTGCGGAGTCGGTTGGGCCGCTAGCCCTTGTCGGTGAGCCACGCTTTGGAGGGGAGAGGGATTCGAAGCCGGGCTCTTTGGGCTTTAGACTGTAAGACTGGGGGGCTATAGAGCCGAGGTGTGTCGCGAGGTTAGTGATGGATGTTAGTGCCAACGCTGCGTTGTTGGCATCTTGTATATTGTCCAGGTTAAATTGAAATGCGGGGCGTAGCTTGCTATTACTGTTCCCCATGTCTGTCTTGCGCGGTCGAAGTGTGGCGACAGCTGATGTTTGGATGTCTACGTATTGAGGCGCGAGATCGACGAAGGGCTCCTCGTCCTCATGTTCTGGGAGAGCATGCTGAGCATCCACGAGCATTGCTTTCTCGGCCATAGGCTGTCTATCGAGCTTATCACGCTTGCTTTCACCGCTGAACCGCCGCCTTATATACGGGAAAATACCAGTCCCTGAAGGTCTGGCGCGTGCTTTGAGTCGCTGAGTAAGGCTCTGTGAGCGTACTAACGTGGGCGAAGAAAGGGATTCCAAAGCCTCGAAAGACAAGACTCTACCAGCCGTAAGAGATCCATAGCGACCGTACGCGGAGCTGCTCTCGAGGTAGGATGACAAACTATCCAGGTCAATAGCAGCACTAAGCTGCGTCGATGAACGTAGCCCGGCCAATGCAGACAGGACAGGGGGCGTAGAAGAGGCTGGGCTCGATCGAACAGCACGCCGTACTCGCGTAGCAGCAGCACTCTGGGCTGGAGACGTATAGGATAACTTGCTGAGAGCTTTAGAGCGTTCTTGCGCTTGGTTGCCACTTGACTTCCGACTAGGCAACGGGGTCGTTGTATCTTGCGAGGCTCCCATGCTGAAAAGCTGATCCGCCCAGACAGGTGTGCGGAAGTTGTGGGCCGGCATAATGAATTGCGTGATTGTCGCCCTGCTGGTCTCGGAGCTGTTGGCTTGCCAGAGAGTAGAGTGTTCTGTACTACCTCGTCGTCGCCTCACTGTATCCCCAATATCCTCCAACCCAGAGGAGTGCCGAAGGGCACCGCTCATAAAGCGCGATGTTCCGATGGATCCGGAATCCGAAGGCCCGTCGACTTGTTCGATAGAGATAGGTCGGAGAAAGTATCGTGAACGTACTGTGTCTGCTGCACTAGCCTCAGTAATGCGGATAGTAGGCGGTTCTAGTATCGTCCCCATCTCGATGTCTGACGAATTACCTACGCCGCGCTCGTCGGCCTTAGAGAATCCAAGCCAATGTAGCATTCGTCGCACAATTATTCCACGCCGTTTTTGTATGGCCCGGTGGCTTTCTGCTCCCTGGGGCGTCCATGCAATCCGTACAACATGGGCGGTGGTACCTTTATCTCCGAATATGTTCCTGTACCAAAGCCTCTTCTGTCTCTGCTCGTATTTGTCTTTAGTCACCCAGCCATGCCATGTCTTGACGTATCGCCGACCGCCTTCTTCACTCTGCACCCTCCACCAACCCCAATTGCGGATCAAATGCCATAACGTTACAACGAGAATGGGCGCGAAGATAACCGCCAGACCGAAAACGATGAAGACTTTGGCGGCTGAGACCGCTCCGCCTACACTGGATATGATCGATCGGGCGTGGGAGCGGGGATTGGCCGCAGACGGAGACATTTTCGCTTCCGTCCTTGAGAGAGCTTATAGATGGTCCAGACCACTAGAGCGATGACGAAAACAACAGCAAACGTAATGAGACCGACGATGGTCAGGAGTGTCGGCTGATTCATGAATTCCGGCGACGATCGTCTCAACTATTAGCCCAAATAAGATCCGCAGGTTGTCCGCACTTCTTGATCGCGAAATAGCAGGCGACAAGTGATATCACGACCAGTGGAAGGGCAACAATACCTACGATCCCTAACGTATTCATGCCGAGACCAGAAGGGTCAGTAAAACATAGACACAGCGCAGTTATACAGATAGTGAGTGCAAAAGCCTGCTTGGTATTGAAAGTATTATTGGGACAACATATCTGGACGAAAGATCTCGACAGCAGAGACTGCCGTGACTGCGCAAGGCAGCTACGATCCCGCGTGACTTCGAGGTGGTTACTTCCTTCCTACCTTGAGCAATAAGCTTCCACAATAGCATACGCACAATCTCAGCAAGGCACGATCCGTACGCGCAGCAAGCAGTAGCAATTCGAGGGTCCGAGAACCGAGCGTTCTGCTCAAGGCGCGATTACCAAAGACGCATTTACACGTAATTCGGGTGATTAACCATGCTAGAGAAAAAGGCTTGATGTGAACCCCCTCGTAGTTGGTGTTACATCTGATTGCAACATCTGATAAACCGATATTCAAAGCTGTCCCACAACAGCCCCCAAGGTCGACGAGGCCGAAGTCGGCATGATTAGGGAACAAGATCGAGAAGAACATGCAACACATTGGTCACTGCCTGGTCAGCCAGATGGTAAGATATGGCCTACGAGGACTTCGGCTCTACATGTCACAGCCAAGAGCCATTCCTGGCCAAGCCTGACCATGGCAAATAAGAAGCACAGCCAGATTTATGTGATTTGAAGGTGTAGCCATCGATCGCTATTACAAATGAGAGAAAGTATACGCCGGGCCATACACACTTACCAGTGAGAAGATCGGAGAGGGATTTGGCGGCCACGACTGTGCAGTGGTATAATTCTGAAAAGCCGGACGAAGACAGGCGGCAGAAGTGGCCTTAGGACCACGCAGTCAGATGACGTCATGCATGAGACGAACCGTGGTTGAGAAACCGATTGACATGCGGTTGGCGTGCCGTTGCATGCAGCGTGTGACAGATGGTGTATGCAAGATGCAAGATGCGCCCAGCTACGACCGAGTCAAACGATAAATATAGTGCATTGCAAGCAGGAAAGCGACCTTGGAACAGCGGTACCGAAAGTGAAGACAAGGCCGGTGCCCTGCGACCGGACACCTTCGGTTCGTCTTAGCGGGTGGTAAGGGCGAACATGTAGAAGTGACAGCTGAGATGTACTTCGACGTGACCGGAAGCAGCGAGTAGCACGTATGGCTTGCCTGCGCACACCTTGATCCGAGCTCCATCAAGCCCGAAGTTGACATGCGATGGAGATGAGGGGAGCTGAGGCTTGACGGTCTCCGGGTCTAGATCTCCTCTAGATCTCCCGGGCCATGTCAACTGGCGATAAGCGAGGCCATGCGCCCCCCCACAATGTAATGGCATGCGCCTAATTGGCTGCAATAGCCCCGGAGCCTCAGAGTGGCCACCGATGCTTATGACGATGGTCGACACAACCCCCAACAACGCCGCGACGCGGCGACAACATACCTTGACCAATGCAAACCACTTTGGTCGCGTCGGCCTAACGAGAGGCGGCGGTCGCTGATGATCGTGGTTGGACATCCACTGCGCGCATGCCTCTCTATCGACAATCCACATTCCAAATCCACCACTCAAGCGTCGAGAGACACGCTGTCGGTCGAGGGAAATACCGTGGAAGAACGTTGCAGCTGAGATGGAAGAGCCATGGAACGATCTGTGGCGCTTTCCGAACCACGGTTCGAAGTGCGGTGGAAGAGAGGTTGAAAAGCCTTTCTTGACCTCGCTGGATCCTCGAGAGAATGCAGAGCTTGGAGTGCTTCGACAAGGAGCAGCTATTCAATCCGACAATACTTGCTTCTGACCATCAGAAGGCCCCTAGCAAAACCCAAAGCGCATGGATGCCATTCAACCTTGCTGGTCATGCACCATGGAAGTCGTTTTGCAGCCCCCAAGAGTGGTTGAGCCAGGTCAGATCCTTCATCCTCCTCTCGTCGTCGGCATCCGCGTAAATCAAGGATCGAACATCGAGGTCCAGTCATCAACAAGCCAAAATCTGGGTGGACCAGAACCGAACGGTGCAAATTGTCCATCAGCACACCCGAGGCTTGCGCCAGAAGGGGTGAACGGACAGTCTGAAGCACTCTGGGCATTCGTCCATCTCATCCCTAGAGTATCGGATTCCCCAGAAAGCCGCGCCTTCGTATCTCAGTGCCCTACGCTCGGACTGAGCGGCACGTTGACAGACTCTCCTCATCGAGCTCTTGATGAACTATGTGAGGATGGCATGAAATATGTCAAGTTCCAGGACCTTGCCATCGACGCTGCTGGCATCTTTAGTCTTCGCGTGGCTTTGTGCCGAATGCCAAGCGAAGGTGGACACTCGAATTCAACTCCTGGAGTGGCGACGACCATAGGCTATATCAGCAGTAGAGATATTGCTGTCCATCCCAGCTCACCGCACTACTCGTTAGGTATGTGAACGGATGATAGAGTTGCGATAGCTCTACGAGGAGACTGACATGCAACAGAGCCAGAAGAGAAAGAACGCCTCGTGGCACTCGAGGCAACTGGCATTCTAGCGTGAGAAGGCTGAGCCCCGGGAGTAGTGGTCCAGCATGGTTAAGGTTATCCAGAAAGCGCACAAAGGAGTCTCGGAATGGATATACCTCGAGGGATGATCTGCAAGATGACGGCGTGGTTCGAGGTAAGCCTGGCTACGTTGTAGCATTTCACTGCCGTCGTCTGATTTCCAACATGGCAGCCTGGAAACATGATCTTCGAAGAAGAGTAAAATATAAACAATTAGCCTTTGCACGAAGAGGCCCTGCCCAAGCGAAACCGTCTAACCAAAATGGTGTTTCTCAGTCCACGTGATCAACCCATCAGATGATATCTACCAGCATCCTTCGAGGACCTCATGATCACCGGACCCAGGCTTTTTCAACATGCTGATTCAACACGACATACTGACGCAGCTGACGCAACAGCGGAGCTCGAGGATCCGCGTACGGCGGTATACTGTGAAGTTGCGGCGCTGCTAGCCGGACCAGCTTGCATCTTGTCTTTACGTCGATCCAGCGACTGTTGTAGATATCGTCTTCTCCTCATTCAACGAAAACAAAGGGAATATTTTCCTGGTGTCAATTGTTATGGTTGCAACTCCCCCGTAGCCCGGTTTCCGACCCGGATGAGTCAAGTCAAATGCTCTGCTGCGGCCTGCACAAGACACGCGGCATCATGACTGTCATTGTCCGGTGTGCCAGATCAGGCCTGCAGTCTGCCATATTTGACTTCCTGCCGTCTTTCCAGCTGCTTCTAGTTCGTATCGCTCTTTACTCTAGGAAATCCTTTTGTTCGTCTTCAAGCTGAACAGCGTAGTCATCTCACTCGTTCTTTTCCGTACTCTTCTTTTCCTTGACTTTCACTTCACAGGATTGCTTCTCCACTGATGCGCCACCACAATAAACGCCACTCGTGGCCACCACTTCGCCAGTCAAGGCCGTTGTACTTGAAAGAGAGCATCGACGCCGATCCGTTCGCCTACTTCATCTCGCCAGCAGACTGTAATGACACCGATGCCGGTATCCAGATCAAGCCACGCTCTCGCTCTTTGCCACCGTTCCAGCGGAAGCCTCGAATCCCTCTATCCGTCTCAACAACTGGAAAGTCGTCGACAGCGAGGTTGAAAGGGTGGATAGAAAGAATGGAAAAACAGTACTTCCATCGCACTCGGTCCGAACAACCGACTCCAATGATCATAATCGTCGAACCAAAAAGCCCGCCAACTGTTCCTGCCACGACTCCCATCGTGATACCAAGATCACCACCTGTGCGGGGCCGCCGTGACGTACGATCGACCTCAAGTCAGCGCGTACAGCCCAACAGCAAGACTCCTCCAAGACGGCCCCGTGTGTGGCGAGAACCAAGCTCAGCTATTTGGTCGGTGGCTGAGGAAGATGAGAACTTTGGGCTCGGAATCTCTGTATGAGACTTCTGAACGATATGAATCTGCAACGCCGTTCAGATAGCTGTCAGGTCCAGGCTCTGTTGCTCATCCGTGGTATTTCAGAGGATTTTGCCACTGTAGTTCTTCGCAATACTCCGCTTTTGTTTCTGTTCGTGGCCTAGCTCTTCACATCAAAGATATTTCCTTCCAGCAGCGAGCACCCTCCCTCGAAACACGGGACTCCCCAACACCATCTCTATCCCTTGGAACGGATTCATGATAGCTTTGACCCAAACCTCGAAGACCTCGGTAAAGAACAGTCGCATAGCCTCCTCTGTCTGTGGACTGGTTGGGTTGTTCGCAATCAGTGTACTCCCACCTTTTGATGCCGAGGCTGGCGGCGTCGAAGTATAAGGCATGAAGGGTGGGAAAGCGCCTGGCGAAGGTGAAAAGGTGGGAGCCGTATTTGGTGGGTGGGGCAGGTGAAGGAGGAGAAACTTGGTGGAGGTGGGAGTTAGGAAGCAGGAGATGTGGGAGTTAGAAAACTGGTCAATACGCTTGAGATACCTGCGCTGGCGGATTAGCTTTTGACACAGCGACCAATTCTCACGAATGGGGCGTATTCTGAATGAGCGCTGTGGGAGTGATGGTAGCTCGGGGCACGTACATCTGGCTATTGAGCCATTGCACCTCATCCACAATGTCCAGGCTGCTGTGAATGATAAATGGATTGGTCTGTCGTGCCTCGCCGCTGAATCGAGCAACGCCATCACCACCTTGTTTGGAGGTGCCGAACTCGAGCTCGAAGAGAGGGTTGTCGCGCGTGCCGACGATGCAGAAGTAGTATGACATGACTGTAGTACCGCCTACGAAGAATCATAGAGGCCGATTGCTATCCAGCTTCGCCATCTACAGCTGATGTTTGGAAGATGATCGCTTGAGAAATCATGGCGAGCTTGGCGGCAGAAGTGGCAGGAACATTTCACCAGAACTCCCTCGCCCTGATTGGCCTACTCCACAATAACCTCCCAGAGCGTCAACCTCCCCGTCACCACCATACTCACCCTCCCACACCCCCTCAGCAATGTTCGGTCCATTCCGCCGCACCTCTCCCCTCTCCGGCGGTCTTCTCTGGCACGTCACCTTCCACCACCTCCCAACCTCCCAGCTAACCGGCCCGCAGGAAAATCCCCTGGCGCCTCTCCACCCCCCAAAAAGCCCGCCAGCGCAAACGCCTGCGCATGGTCGACAACGTGATCGCGACCGTCGACTCCGCGCTCGCCAAGACGGGGCAAGTCAGTAAATCCGTAGAAAGATGGAAGGCTGAGATGCCGAAGGAGGAGGAGATGGTGGCGAGGGACAAGTACACGGTGTTTGACCGGAAGGCAAAGAGGTATCGGAAGGGGATTCATAGTGAGTGGGCTCTTTCCTTCTACCATCTAGGAGTCTGGTTCAAGGGGTGGGGAGGGTTATGGGAAATTCGATTAGAGCGCAGTGGGCTGACGGGTTTGCACGAGCAGAGGTGCCGAAGTGGACGAGGGTTAGTCAGAGGATCAATCCACCGGGATTTTAGAGGATGCAAGTTCCGTACGGGGGACGGTTGCGTTGGCGTACTGCTCTGTATATCGGTTGTGATGGGTGGGGTGCATCAACCGGCGTCAAGGTAACCACAAATTTTATTACCCAGCAAAGCATATATCTACTGCTGAAAAGTCGGAGAGACTAAGTGAATGCACTGGAACTTTGGAAGGTTCGCATGTATCATGTTCGTACATTTTCAGCTATGTAAATGATCAATGGGGATATCTCGCAGAAGATCAGAACGCAGCAAGAGCGAACGTGTCCGAGCCACAATAGAATTACAAGAAATCCGTGCCGCCTGCCACGCTCAACATCTCCAAGAATAAAGAAGACACAGAGAAGGACTTAAGTCCAGGAACTGTGATGATTAGTAAGGGCCGTTCACTCATGTCGCAGCGCTCATTGCTCGACATCCCTATCGAACTCCAAGGGCCTGAGGCGGAAGTGACCCTTCACAACTCATCCTTGGCCTTTTGTGTTGCGGACGATGCGGCGCTGCTGACACTGCTGGCCATGTCGGTCACACCACTGACAACCTTCTCCATAGCCTCTGTAGCTCCCTCTTGCGCCGCTGCAGGCCACTCGGCGAGCTTGGCTTTGGCACTGGCAATCACATCTGCCAGACGGGCTGATGCGCTCTCAACTGCACCTTGCTCGGGACCGTATACCGCCTCACTTATTTTCGCCTTCGTGGCATCTACAGCCGAACCCGCCGCGGCCATGTTCTCCTTGGCAATGGAGGAAACCGAGGCGTATGCGTTTGAGGCTGCACTGGTGACGGAATCTGTAGCTGCTGTTGAGGTGCCGTAGATGGCAGCAGATATGGCTTCTTGGGCGGAAGAAGTAACAGCGTCAAGCGAGCTACTGAGGGAATCCATGTACCCAGGCTGCGAGCCGTCAATTGCTTCACTAGCTCGCGATTGTGCCGAAGAGTAGGAGCTAGCCGCTGCAGAAGTGGCTTTCTCGTATGTGCCCTTGCTCGAGCCGTAATACTGAACGCTTGCGGCTTCAATGGCCGCATTGACACTGTCACTGGCATCATTCAAGATTGCTTCGAGCGTTGCGGGCGGAGTGAAGTACGTCGATACGACCGAGGACGCCGAAGCATAGGCGTCGCTGGCATAGCTGGATGCTGAAGACGCAACGCTGGCGTGGTAACCAGTATTATAGACAGAACTGAGCCTGTTCATCACGCTTTCCGTGAACTCGGGTTCCCGACCTACGACCAAATCGGAAAAGAGAGCTTGTACAGCCTCGAATTGGGCTGCTGCGCTATCCGTAGCTTGTGCAGCATATTCGCCAGCTTGCGACAGAACGGATTGCGAGAAGGGCGTGGGCGCACCGTAGACCTGCTCACTTGCTCTTGACACGAGTGCCTCCCAATTATCGGACGCCTGGCTTGCCATAGATTCGGTCCATGGCGTTTCCGACCCCACGAGAGATGTGCTCGCTGCTGATGTTATAGATCCAGCCTTTGCAGATGCTGCTGAGGCGATCGACTCGACTTTGCCCGTTGAAGTACCATAGACACCCGTACTCGCAGCGGCCGACGCCGATGATAAATGTACTGAGGCAATTGATATGATTGAGCTGTAATGGGACGATGCTGAATCCTTGAGGGACTGTGCTGGTGACCTGCTCTTCCCAGTAGCCGAGCTCGCGGAATTTAACACAAGTTGAAGGTTGTCTGAGGCTTGTGCGACTATGCTGTTATAATTGTCTTGGGCGGCTTTGAGGAGACTCTGATATGCTGGCGTTGGAGTCCCGTAGATCGATTCGGACACTGCGCTAGCGAGACTTCGATGAATCGGCGTTGACGTGCCATAAACAGCACTGGTTGCAGCGTGCAGAAACTCCGAGTACCTGTCATGTGCCATACCTACAGCTTCGTAGTACCTCCTCTGGCCTTCCATAGCATATTGCTGGTGTACGGGGGTTGAAGTGGCGCCGACGGCGGCTTTAACACTGGAGTACTGCACAGAAGCAGCGCTCAGGCTATCTGCTAGGCGCGACGATGCCATCGCTGATATAGAGTCAATCACACCCTGGCTCGGGCCATATATAGCTTCACTGGCAGCCTTGGTCGCAGAAGCATGTTTTGCGCTTGCGGCATTGATGAGACCGGAGTACTTTTCGTTGGCCTTGCCAAGATAGGAATCGTAGCCCGAGGCTGAGCTACCACCAACGGCAGTCTTCGCCGACTCGAGCTGAGACGAAGCAGCGGCCATGGCATCGGCATATTTTTGGTTGGCGACGGAGAGTGCAGATTGTTGAGGGCTCAAGGACGTTCCGTACGCGGCTCCAGAAGCCGCACTAACTGCAGACTGTAATCGCTTGTTGGCTGCGCCCAGTGAACCGGAGTACGCAATTTCAATGGATGAAAACATCTGCTCATGAATCGGTTTAGGTGTTCCTGAGATCTGCTGCGATGCAATCGACTTAGCATGCGAGTATTGCTCTTGGGCTCTTCTAGCGGCATCGGAATACGCAGACGATGCAGATTGCGCGGCTAATTGAGCTATTGGTGTCGGTGTTCCGTAGATGATTGACGAGGCTCTAGTGATAGTTAGTGCGTTCGCTGTACGTCCTTCCGTTTTCACAACTTACGCTGCAACAGCTTCAGCATACTTGCCAGAAGCCACACTGGTCACACTCTCAGCGTTACCTTGCTGGGATCCGTAGAGGGCGCTTGATGCTGCCGCAAGCGCACTCGAGTATTGTTCGCTTGCGAGAGAAGTTATGCTTTCTACGGAGCCTTGAGTGCGTGTCGGCCCCAGCATTGCTTCACTGACTGCCTGCGTGATATCGGCGTATTTGTCACCAGCTTGATTTGCCATGCTTTGGAGTTTCTCGGAAAATGTTGCATCGTCGTCGACGACATCGTCCAGGATTGGCTTCTGCTCCGCGACCTTCTGCGCCATTGCACCACCAAAGACCTTTTTCGAGGCTTTGCTGGCGGCGGATGAGGCGCTAGAGCTTGCGGTATGCGCCCCGCTCTTGTCAGATATAGCTGATGTAGCGGAATCAACACCTTCGGATACTACCGAAGCGACAGTACCGTACACAGGTGCTGGAGTGCCGGCTGTTACGCCCTTGCTAGCCGAGCTGCTTGCTTCAAAGAATTTGGAGCTGGCTTTGTCGATCACGCCTGGCTCTGTACCCATCACGGCAGACGAAGCGGTAGAAGCTGCGTCGGCGACTGTGCCCTTGACTCTTGAGCTTATAGACTCAGTACTGCCTTGCGATGTGCCGACAAATTGCTCGCTGGCCGATCGTACCTTCTCCATGACCTTTTGCCCAGCATTTGCGGCCTTAGGTGGGGTGTACTTTGTACTGAAGTCGTCGGAGGCATCGAGGGCCTGTAACTTCCATTTGCCAACCTCCTTCAGCCTTGTGAGCTCTTTGGCCGTTGCCTCAGCCACAGCCATGCCGCTTGACTCGATCTCACTGCCGGCTTCTTGGACCCTTTGTATGCCAGGATGCTCCTTGGCCACGGCTTCGACCTCCGAGGTCCACTGATCGAAATTCTTCCGCACTTCATGATATTTCGACCAGTCCTTGTAGGTGACACCATCCATCCATGCCCATCGCATACCAATTTCTTGAAGTCCCAGATCGCTGATGTTATTGAGAACGTCGAGTGTTGACTTGGAAGCTGCCGAGACCAAGGAATGCGTTTCATCGTCGTAATGTTGCCTCCAAGCTCTCAGCGCCTGCGCCTTCTCTCTGATGGCCAACCCAGCAATTTTCACCGCTTGCGATATGTCGTCTTCCGAACCGGAGACCTTCACTTGATCAGCATCCTCCAGAAGCGAGGTAACCAGCTTAATGATCCTCGATTTCACATTATCAATTTGTGTTTTTGATGCCTCTTCCAGCTGAACGATCAAAGCTCTGCCAACGCCATAAGCTTGGTTTTCGACTTGGCGGTCTGTGATTTCCTTCACTCGCTCTTCCAGGTCTTCAGTGCCTTTGTCTGCAGCTTGCGCAAATTTATCTTGCCAATTCTCTAAATCTGTAGCGATTTTCTCTCTTGCGTTGGCAAGCTGCTCCTCGCTTGTAGCAGATTTGGATGGGTTCTCTTCTTCGGTGTCGGTGGCGGACTTTGGGCTCGGGTCTGCGGTAGCAGACGCTGATACGACTATCGAAGAGAGGGAGGAGGCACTAGAGGCCATGGCACTAGAGGACATAGAGGACGGGTCAGATGAACTAAGTAAGTATTTTATGTCAGCGGACGGAGGTCTCTCTGATCGCCTTTATACTGGCTGGATGAGTATACCTATTGATCTCTTGCATCGCCGACTGGAGTTTCCTCCCATCTCTATACCTGCCCAATCGCTCTCCGATCCTGATCAGCTGAGGTTCGACGTTCTCTCCATAAAGAATCCTCAACTTCGGCCAAAGGGTCCTATCTGCGAAGACCATTGTGGTAGTCCAAGCTGTCTGTGCGTACGGAAGACCAGTCTCCAGCGCGAATCTATGGGCCGAAGCGTAGGCTTTCTCAACGTGTGGCCGACATACCGTGTAGCCTGGCAAAAGATAGGTATTATAGGTTGAAACAATACCAGCCCGCGCCGAAGTATAATATGGCTCGATCACAGTCGCAATCTTGTCAACTTTAGGTGCCAATGATGCTTCGTACTGCTTCCTGGATCTCTCTTGGGCTGTTGACAGCTGAGGCTTCAAAGTCGTTTCCCAGTGCTGTGTCCCATACGCCCGAGCTTGCTCGACGCGTGGAGCACCGTAGCTCTGATACGTTCGATTGCCATACTTCACGGACGGACTAAAGACCTTGCGGTCAAAAGTCTCCACGTAAGGGCGTACCGAGTCAACGTACGGAGCCGCGTAATTGATGTAATATGGTTCTAGATATGGACTTATGTGTCCTCGTACAGTCAAATAGGGTTTGCAGACTTGGGGCGAAGTTTCTGTGAGTTCTGTGATAGAGGAAGGGCACCTGAAAAGGGCTGTGATAACGGTATACCAGACAAGTAGTCTATATTGCGCAGGTGTTAGCAATCGACATCGGGCTCATTGCGAATCCGGCTTACCTGGAAACTATGCTGAAGCTTCTAGCGGCAAAGCCTGGCGTCTTTTGTCTTATCTTGGTCGGTCTTGTAATAGTACCATTCGGTACACCGTTGGGCCGGCCGTTGAGTTTCGAAGACTCTTTTGGGCGACCATTCGCGTGAGCTGCCATGGTAATGATCTGAAGCCCTCTTCGAGCGGCTCTGCTTTTCGAAGAAAACACTGGGCTCTTAAGCCTATCGTACGAGCCTAACGCGTGTGGTGGAGGAGTGGCTGTACAGTTAGGTCAGAGATTCAGCGGGAAGGATACATAGCATTGCTGGTCGCTCTGAGAAGACGCGGTGACATAGAGATTATTATCAGCCCGGGAATCGGAAGAGTAGTAGCAGTACGTTAAGAGTATTGAACTGGGTTACGGGTATCAAGATTGCAGATGGAGATTGACCCCTGCTGCCATGGAACAAGGCCAAGCCAAGGGAGCAATAATGATGTCGTGTGCCCGCCTAAACCTGTCTCTGTCGGCCGTTCCGATCAGGTACTTCGCCTTGTACTTCTCTTGAGATTACATGTACTGTGAGTTTTGAATCATTTCTAAGCATTCCTCCGAGTTCGAGGATCAACAAGTAGGTGAATTCATTTGTGTCTACAAGCTCCGTAGTCGCGGTAGAGGGTTGAACGTTCCTGCATGTTCGTCGCCTTGGTCTTGGCACCTGGTCTGACACGTGCAAGGCTCTTTGTGTCATCTTCACCCGATTCGTAAGTACTTTACTACACTTACTCAATATCCATCCCCTTCAACCTACCTCACCCCTACGATCCGACCTCATTCATCTCGTATCCCTCGCCCGCGCTCTGCTTCCTGATCAGGAACTAGTCCCTCAGTCTGTCTGCATACCGTCTGCTGAAGGAACAACGAGACCGCCTTTAACGGCAGTCTTGGGCCTATGGCGGAAAGACTATATCGACAACAGACTCTAGTCGATGCTGGCTCTGTCCGCGCTGGTCTGATTGTTGGGTGAAAGCATGGATCCACTTGGCCCAACAGAGGGCGCTGAGCCACGGTCGGAGGCAACTGCGACGCCCGATGTTATGAACGACCCAACATTTGACATCGATTCGGCACGAGACCAGAAGAGCACGGAAGACGCAGATACATGCAGGATATGTCGAGGGGAGGGGTCCAAAGAGGAGCCTCTGTTCTACCCCTGCAAATGCAGTGGCAGTATCAAATTCGTCCATCAGAACTGCCTTATGGAATGGCTATCGCATTCTCAGAAAAAGCATTGCGAGTTGTGCAAGATCCCGTTCCGCTTCACGAAGCTCTACTCTCCACAAATGCCAAACACAGTGCCTTTGCCGGTCTTCCTACGTCAAGCTGCCTTACAGGCCTACAGAAGCTTGCTGACCTGGTCGCGGTTCCAGCTCGTCGTGTTTGTTTGGGTGGCCTGGCTACCTTGGTCGATGCGGTCAATCTGGAGGGGGCTTTTCTGGTTTGGCGATGGTGGCTGGGTGGCCTGGCAAGAGGCGGAGAAACGGGCCATCTCAGCAGCGCAAGCGCAATTGGACAGACTGGCCGCTGAAGGAACAACACCGGCAGGACTTAGTTTCTTTACGTCCAAGGAAAATGTAGCTGGCGCGATGGTTTCACACATGGCGAACGCTATTCCGCATTTCTTGTCCCCTGTTTCCTCCACCCTCAACTATAGTGGGGGTCCATTATTATTCCGACTCGGCAAAAGGCTGTTGAGAACGGTTATCGGACGCGCTACGAATGGAACAAGCCAGGGCACAACGGTTCCTTCTCCTACAAACTACACGAGTAATCCTAGCATGGAGATCTATGCTCCATCCATGCTCTCCGACACCATCTTCCTGAAGACGCTGACACGTTATCCTAAAGTAAACCGCATCCTTATTGATATGCTTGAAGGACAGCTCATCACCTTGTTCGTGGTGGTGATCTTCATCCTCACCTTTCTAATCCGTGAATGGGTTGTTCAGCAACAACCTGGGATCAATTTAGCAGCGGCCGCCGAAGCTGAAAATCAGGAAGCGGGCAATGTACCAGCTTTGCAGCAGCTCGCCCGGCAGCATGCGCAACAACACCTACCTCAAGCACGTGAAGGGCATCCAGCGGCAGAAGACGATCGAGAACCACAGCCAGCAGATGCAAGACAACCACGGATATTGGCGAGACCCAGGCAGCGCAGAGGCCAACACCCCCTGGCGCAGGTAGTACAAGCCCAAAGTGGCGATGCGTCAGAAGCCGGAGACCAGATGCCCACCGATGAGTGGTCGGAAACGGCAACGACGGGGGATGAAGATCGGCTTCTTGAATCGTCTGATACGACGGACAGTAATACCACCATCATCTCACCTGCACCACAAAGACCAAGCATGCCAACAAGGAATACTTTGAGGCAAGCTGCAGAGATACGGCGTGTTTTGGAGGAACAGGCCCAAGCTTCAGGACAGCAAGACTGGCCTGGGCTCAAGATCTTCACGGATTTGTGGACTCGTGCGGAGCGGGAGCCTAGTGAAGTGCTCAAAATCATTGATCAAGAAGGTCGCAACCAAGAACTCGGATGGATCGTCGCCTTCATGAGAAGGTTGGAGAAGATTCCTGCCGCAGAAGGCGACATACACGAGGTGCTGAGGCCAGAGAAGAGTATTGCTAGCGAAGACAATAGAGAATCGCAGTGTCTCATCCTTCCGTTCGCGAGCGAAGAAATGCAAAAGCCAATAGTAAACTTACCAGAAAACCTAGATGACGAGTTCTGGCCCTCTGCTGACACACAAGCAAGCAACATTGAAGATGAGAACAATCCATATCCATCTCCAAAATCAAGCCCGTTACTGGCCGCCGAAATAAAGATGCCTGGTCTAATCATTGGTAGCGAGCGCGAGCCTATAGGATTGCGAGACATAAGCAATCAACAGCTCGATGGCGCAGTCTCGAGTTCGAGCTCGATCCACAACCACCAAGTAGAAACAAGTGACCTTGGCAGCGGTTTCGTTGTTGTTTCAAGCAATACCCAAAACGCCCAAATTTCGATGTCTTCTCCCCCGAACACGCCCCCACTACCGCACACGGACAATCCATTCCATCCAGATTACCGTGAGACTCCTGAAACCCAAGTGGCGATGGAGTCTCGCGCCGACGGCACACAAGAGATCCTCGACCACATCGAGGAGCAAGGGCATCATATGACGAGGCTTCTGGACGACAGGAATGCCATTGTGCGTAATGCTTCGGATCATCCTACAGAAACCCATGTGGACGAGGCTGCAGACAACTCCACTCCAAACCCTGCGCCTGCCACCAATGCTCCTCGCAGTTATGTAGACATAGTTATGGATTGGCTCTGGGGAGAGGTCATACCACCAGTGGAGCCCCCACAAGTTCAGGGTATGAACGATGAACATATTGTGGAAAACATCGATGAAGAAGCTCCATTTGTGCCTGTCGCCCATGGACAGCATGTAATTGAGGAAGCCAATGATCAGAATGCAGCTGAACCAGTCCAAGATGCCGAAATCCGCGCGGCTGCTCTACAAGCAGGCCTTGATCCCAACGACGTCGAAGCGGTGGAAGATGCCGAAGACCTAGAAGGGATCATGGAACTTGTCGGCATGCAAGGTCCGATGATTGGTTTGATACAGAACGGAATGTTTTGCGCAGTCATCGTATCCTTAACCATCTTTCTCGGCATTTGGACACCCTACATTGTCGGCAAATTCTTCTTGGTCTTTCTGGCTAATCCAGTCTCGCTACTTGTGAAGATGCCTCTTCGATGGGCTTCCAGCTTCGCTGACCTTACCATCGACCTCTTCATTTTTAGCACCGGCTGTTCCTACTACTGGCTAGACATCGCTGTACGTTTTCTGTGCAGTCCCATAGGTCTCCTAGTCCCAACGTTGGGCCGAATCAGCCAAAATGGACTTTTCGCCGAGGCGGCAAGAGGTTACGCTGAAAGCGCCCTGGACCGACTTGTGAAAGGGTTCGTAGTTTCGAGTGGAAGCTTCCTCGAATCGGACATTCCGACTTTCTCAGTCATCGCCCACGAGTCTCTGCAAAACATCCAGAATTCAACATCTGACAGGTTCAGGCTTCTGGTGGACAGTATTGTCGTCATCGGCAATGGCACCTCGATCATTGAAGTCGGTCGCAACCTTTTAGCGGCTGGTGTCGTGGCTAGAAAAAGTATCGTAATTGATGCCAACTACTACCTGCCCACAATGTCGGACTTGGAGGCGTTGGCGCGATCGCTCGTTTCCATTAACCCTCTGAAGCTGGATCTAAGTACCGCTCAACGTTCCAACCCATTGGACTATACATTAGCGAATTGGGATACCAAGGACCGCGCCATCGCCATCGTTCTTGGTTACCTTGCATTCGGACTCACTGGAGCTGTCTATCTCAAGATTAGTAGCTTCTTGCGGGGCAAGAATGATGTCGGGAAGATCGACGGGCCAGTTGCAGACGTTCTTTATCAGGCAGGCGGCGTCTTGAAAGTTATTCTGATCATCAGCATCGAGATGATCGTCTTCCCACTATTCTGTGGTCTACTCCTGGACGTGGCACTCCTACCTCTCTTCGGCAGCGCTACCATGCTCTCAAGACTCAGGTTCTCCCTCAAATTCCCTTGGACTTCCCTATTTGTCCACTGGTTTGTGGGCACTTGTTACATGTTCCATCTAGCCCTTTTCGCTTCCATGTGCCGCAAGATCATGCGTACTGGTGTACTTTACTTCATTCGAGACCCGGACGACCCGACGTTCCACCCTGTGCGTGATGTTCTAGAACGCAGTATCATCACGCAGTTCCGCAAAATCATCTTCAGCGCTGTTGTATATGGAGGTTTGGTGATGATATGCTTAGGCGGCGTCGTATGGGGCCTTTACTATGCATTCGACGGCGTCTTTCCTATCCATTGGTCTTCCAACGAACCTGTTTTGGAATTTCCGGTCGATCTCCTGTTTTACAACTTACTAATGCCCGTGGCTGTCAAGTTCTTCCGGCCCTCCAATCTCGTGAATGAAACTTACAGTTGGTGGTTGAGGAAGTGTGCCCGCGGCCTACGCCTTTCACATTTCCTGTTCAACGACAAGAAGGAGGATGAAGAAGGTCACCACGTGCACCGGACTTGGAAAGCTTTCTTCACCAGAAAACGTGGTGACCCACTCAATCCTGTTGTCGGGGACGACCGCCGCCTCCTTGCTGAGGACCGCGATACAGAAGCCTACTTCCTCCGTGACGGCCGCTATGTGCGCACCCCTGCCTCCGACCAAGTGCGTATGCCACGGGGCGCCCGTACCTTTCTCGACGTTGACGAAGACAACAATCGCCTTGATGGCCTCGACGACTCTGAGACAGGCCTCCATGGTCGCGCCAACGACCATTTCACGAAGGTCTACGTGCCTCCTTCCTTCCGTCTGAGAATCAGCGTCTTCATCTTCTTGATCTGGGTTTTCGCGGCCACGACCGGAGTTGGGATCACCATCCTTCCGCTGGTACTAGGCCGGTACCTTTTCACGAAATTCGCGCCAAGGCAGATGCAAATGAACGACATCTACGCCTTCTCAATCGGCATCTACCTCCTCGGCGGCCTCTTCTACGCCGCCCTCCACGCTCCCAAACTCCTCATCAGAATCCGTACCGCACTCACACCCCCACCCAACTCCCCAACCGCGACCTACCTCCACCACTTGAAAACCTACACCTCCTCAACCCTCCGCGTCCTCTATACCTACACCACCTTCCTCGTCCTCCTCTCCGCCCTCTCCTCCCTACTCATAGAATGCTACCTCATCATCCCCTTGCACACCTACCTCGCCACCCCGGACGAGCGGCACACCATCCACTTCGTGCAGGACTGGACGCTGGGCATCCTCTACCTCAAGACCCTCGGCCGCCTCATCCTCTGGAACACCCCCTCCCGGCCCGCCGCCGCCCTGCGCGCCATCGTGCGCAACGGCTGGCTGGACCCCGACGCGAGGCTCGCGACCCGGGCGTTCATATTTCCCGCCACTGTGCTTATCCTGCTGGCGTTGGGCGTGCCTCTAGCGCTGGGATGGGTTGCGAACGTGATGTGGTGCAGGGGCAGTGAGGATGCAGTGAGGGTGGCGGTGTATAGGTATAGCTACCCTG
>JAABUS010003889.1_pt1 | contig 22912 bp, 27 predicted proteins | sample 5560161 | NCBI WGS metagenome assembly JAABUS01 (sample SAMN10711885, study PRJNA513376) | rock metagenome | isolation source: Antarctica rocks | place: Antarctica: Victoria Land, Trio Nunatak nord | collected 2016-01-04
GAAGTGCCTCTCCGTTTGGCTCACTTGGGCTGTCGCAAGACCAAGTTTCCCTTACAGAGCAGGCACTTTCGCGCTTCAACAGCGCGTGTCGGACTACAAGATCAGATCGCTACTGCAATGGCGGGGCCAGGTCTTCGGCGACAACTCGGGGGCGGTCGCGGTCACAGTCATGTGCACGCGCTCGGCGAGCGCTCGGTCCTCTGGTGCCATCTCCGCGATCCTGTCGAGGACCGCCTGCAGGCCATCGGCCTTCTTGGCGCCCTTCTTGCCCTCGGCGCGCAGCTCGGCGGCGCGCTCCTTCATCGCGGCACGCTCCTCGGCGCTGAAGCCGTCGGACTCGGCCTTGGCACTTTTCGCGGGCATGCTCAGGCTTCCCTTCTTGACGTTCGGGGCTCGGCGTCATGCCGGCCTTCGGTTGCAAGGCTAGGCCCGACCAAACCGTGGCGCTTCTCGATTCCTGATCGGATCGGGATCCGACCGCGGCGCTCGAGTAGCGGCCCCCTGCACTTGCGGAACGTCCGGATCTGCCGCGGGTAGTGCGCGCAGCGCCGGTCCAGGCTGGTCCAGCGAGACGCTGTACCGCCATCGGACTGAGCGGAGACCGGGCGCGGCCCTACGGGGCGATTCGTCGGGCCGCCAGGCGATAGATGGCGTGCTCCTCGCGCAGGCCGACAGCCAGAACGTCGCGCGTCCGTTCGTCGACCTGGCGATAGACGAGGCGGAACCGCTGCGGCCGTTGGCCGCCCACGTCGAACTTCACCCTGGCAAGCCCGGTGAGGTCACCGCTGACGTGCCTGTCACCGAGCAGCTTGCCGATCACCCGCCCGTGGGCGAGATCATCAAGGATCGTCTGCGCCGCGTCGACCGCGGCTGGGTCGATCGCATCAAGCGCTTCAAGGTCGGCGGCGATGTCCAATCCGAAGGAGAGCGTGTATGGGGGAACTGCCTCCTTGCCGCCGCTCACGCGCTTCGGCCGGCACGAAGCCGGTCGAAGACATCGTTCACCTCCGCGCTAGTAAGCCGAAGCCCGTCATCGCCGGTAAGGCGATCCCGGGCGAGCCCGATATCGAGTTCATCCTCGGCCTGCTCGAGCAACTTCTCCCACACGTCGACCGGCACGATGACGCCCTGCGCGCGGCGATGCGAGCCAAAGTACACCGGCTCACCCTCGCCGCCATCGAATCGCTTGGCGATCTGATGAAGAGCATCCCGGGCCTCCCCGGTGGTCACTACCTTGGCCATACATCCACAGTACGGCAATCCGTACGGATTGTCTGACCTTCGATGCCCGAGTGACCACCCCTGTGCGAGAACGCACACCTCGGCGATGACGGTGAGTCGGGCGAGATGCCAGCCAGAGTGAGAGGGTGTAACCCGCAGCTATAACCCCACTCTCGGGAGTCGTCGTGCCGAAGATCAATGTGTACCTGCCGGCATGGTTGGCCGAGGCGGTCAAAGAGTCAGGCGTTCCGGTGTCGTCGGTGTGTCAGCAGGCATTGGAAGCGGCGTTGAGTGCTGGACACGCAGGGCGGGGCGGCGGGAACGCTGAGCCTGGCCGGTCGCGAGATGTCGAGCGGGTGCTCACCAATCGGGCTCGACAGGTGCTGCGCGATGCGCGGCGCCCCGATGTGAGCGTCGGTCTGTCGGCGGGGTTACGACTTCTCGACGCCCTCGAACGCGAGGGGGGCAACCTGGCTCTCGTGGTGCTGCGCAGCCTGGGGCTGGAGCGGCACGAGCCGTCGACATGGTCAGCGTCGGCCGATCCGTCCAGTGCCGGTGACACAGTGGGACGCGACCTGGACTGGCTGGTCGAGCAGGCGGCCACAGAGGCAGCAGACCTGGGTGACCGGCACATCGGGTGCGAACATCTGCTGCTGGCGGTGGTGGCCCATGCCGACGGGCCGGCGGCCCGCGTGCTGGCCCACGCCGGTGCCGACCCAGCGACGGTGCGGCAGGCCACCCGGACCGCTGCCGCCGCGGCCGCTTTCGCTCGAACCAGATCAGCGAGCACCGCGGTCAACGAGGCGGTGTCCACGGCGCTGGAGGAGATCCGGGCGCGGCTGGGTCGCCTCGAACAGCGATGACCGCAGCTGACCAGCCGCCCACCGTTCAGGGCAGGCTCGGTCGTCCGTTCTGGATGCTGTGGTCGGCGTCGGCGGTGTCCACCCTCGGGGACGGGTTGCGGTATGTCGCGTTCCCGCTGCTCGCCGCGGGTCTGAGCACCGACCCGCGAGCCGTAGCCGTAGTGTTCGTCGCGGGGTACCTGCCCTGGCCGGTGTTCGGGCTGCTGGGCGGCGCGGTGGTGGACCGGCACGACCGGCGCACCGTGATGTGGACGACCGACACAGCCCGCGCCGTCGCGGTGGGAGCTTTCACCGCCGTCCTGGTCACCAGCGCGACCACGATCGTGTACCTGGCGGTCCTGTCGTTCCTGCTCGGGGCGGCGGAAACGTTGTTCGACAACGCGGCGTCGGCGATCGTGCCGCAGCTCGTCGCGCCCAGCGGTCTGGAACGGGCCAATTCCTGGCTGCTCGGCGTCCAAAGCCTCAATTCCACGTTGATCGGCGCCCCGCTCGGCGCCCTGCTGTACGGGGTGGCGCGGTATCTGCCGACGGCAGCCGACGCGGTTAGTTTCGCTGTGGCCGCCGCGCTCGTCTGGTCCTCACCCGGCCGCTACCGACCCGCCAGTCCGATGTCGCGCACCAGCCTGGGCGCCGACATCGGTGCCGGTCTGCGGTGGCTGTCACGCCACCGGTTCCTGCGGACAGCCTGCCTGTTGCTCATCGTCATCAACGGCACCCTGGGTGCCGGAGAAGCCATACTCGTCCTCTACGCCCGCAGCACGCTGGGCCTGTCGAACCTCGGCTACACCGCCCTGTTCGTGACCCTCGCGGTCGGAGGCATCCTCGGCACGGCGATCGCCCCAGCCATACGGCGTCGCGTCGATCTACGATCCGTCGTCGTCAGCGCCGCCGTCGGCCAGGCCGCCGCGTTGCTTGCCGTAGGTGTGACCGCCAACCTGGCGATCGCGGCGGCCGCCATGGCGATCGTCGGGGCGTCCAACGCCGCGTGGAACGTCGTCACCGTCTCCTACCGGCAAGCCGCAGTCCCCACCGAGCTGCTCGGCCGCGTCACCAGCAGCTACCGGGTCATCGCGCTGTCCGCCATGCCGATCGGCGCCGCCGCCGGCGGCATCACCGCCCACGCATGGGGACTGTACGCGCCGTACCTGGCCGGCGGGATCGTCCTGACCGCCGCCACCCTGCTGGCGTTCCCCGCCCTCCAGCACCCAGCCCCGCTACCGGCCACCGCCCGGTAGGGACGGCGAATCCCGCTCCGAGGCTGTGCCGCAGGACGATCGTCTTTCGGTACGCCGAGGCCGACGAGTGTCACGGAACGACGTCGGACGCTGAGCGGCTCTGTGGCGTTGTCTATACGCCTGAGTCTGAGCATATACTGCGGACGTGGCGAAGCATCTGGTGGACCTCGACGAGGAGGCGCTCGGCGCCGCTCGCGCGGAGTTGGGAACGGCGACGATCAGGGACACCGTCAACGAGGCCCTACGAAAAGCGACCTCCCAGCGCGCCCGACTCGTCGCCGCTGCGCTCGACCGCCTCGCCACGGCAGAGCTCCCGGACCGGGATGACGCTTGGCGCTGACCTTCCTGGTGGACACCAGCATCCTCAAGCGCCTGGGTCGCCTTGAGGTTCGCCATGTCATCGAACCCCTCGCAGTTTCGGGGCAACTGGCTCGGGCCTCGGTCTCGGACCTCGAGGTCGGGTACTCAGCGCGCAACGCCCAGGAGTGGGATGCCCTGGTGGGTGCGCTGAGCGCCTTCGATCTGGTAGAGACCTCGGCGGCGCACGTGCGCCGTGCGCTGCAGGTCCAGCGGCTGCTCGCGCAGGCGAGTCAACGTGGACGCAAGATCCCGGACCTGCTGATCGCCGCCGCCGCTGAGGAGCGCGACCTGATCGTCCTGCACTACGACGCCGACTTCGACCGCATCTCCACGCTGACGGGTCAGCGCACGCACTGGGTCGTGCCGGCCGGCAGCATCCAGTAGGCCGGCTCTGCGACGGGCCGTGTCCCAGCAGCCGATCGTCAGCGGTACGCGACCCGGAGGCCAGGTCGGCTACGGCGCCGCCGTGGTGGTGACGAGCAGTTCCGGGTGGCCGTCTGCGTCGGCGAGCGGCCAGTACGCCCGGCCGGTGCCTGGGTCCACAGCCACGACATGCGCGCCGTCGGCCAGTGGCCCCCGGCCGAGCAGCCGCACCGGCCGGCTACCGGCGCCCAGCACGGTGACGAAGCCGCTCTCGGCCGATACGAGCAGCACCGCCCGGTCGGCGTTGCCGTCGCACGCCACGAACGCCAGGCGCCGGGCGGGCAGCACCGCCAGGCCGTGGTCGTGATCGCAGCCGGGCAGCGCGGTGCGCCGCAGCACCGCCCGGCTGTCCGGGTCGATCGTCACGAGCTGGTTGCGGGACTGCACGTCGACTAGCACCGCCCCCGACCCGCTACCACCGCCAGAATCGAAGGCGACGTTGCCCGCGTCGCCGCCCAGCGGCACCGTCCCCACGACCCGGCCGGTGCCGGCATCCACCACGGTCTCGCTGCCGCCGGTCTCGTTCGACACCCACAGCTGACCGGTCGTGGCCGCGTAGGCGATGCCGTCCGGGTAGGCGCCGGTCGGTGCCCGCCACAGCTCCGCGCACGAACCAGCTGGTCTCATCCAGCGCGACCAGCTGGTTCGTGCCCGTTGCGGTGGCGTACACCCGGCGCCGGGCCGGTACGACCAGCACCCCGTGGATCTCGGCCAAGCCGGGCGTGCGGCGAACGACCTGGTTGGTAGCAGCGTCCACCGTGAGCAGCTCGCTGGCCCCGAGGTGGGCCAGGAACAGCCGGTGTGCCCCGGAGTCGATGCTGGCGTAGTCGAAGCGGCTGGTGTCGCCGGGCAGCGCCACCCGCGCCACCGTGTGCAGCGGCAACGCGACCACCCCCGGCTGCGCAGTGGCCCGGTGCACCCCGTACGCCACGCCCGCGGCGGCCAGGGCCACCAGGACCCCGGCCGCCAGTACCTCGCTCCGTCGGCGTATCCGTCCGCGCATCACAGCCCGGCCGGAAACGGGTAGGACGACGACGGCGGGACGGCCGTCGTCCCGCCGGTGGTGACGACCACCGCGATCTCCTGGTGGGGACGCAGCACCAGGGCGGCCGGGTCGGTGGTCAGTTGCTGGCCGTCCACAAAGACCCGCACGCTGGTGCCGGCGCCCTGGTGGTAGCCGCCGAGCTGGCCTGCTGCCAGCGCGACGTTCCACTCGGTGAACAGCTGGCCGAGGGTGAACTGCGGGTCGGTCGGGGACTCCACGTGCAGGACCCCGCTGGTGTCGTGGGTGTGCAGCGCCGCGATACCCGGCTGCCCCGGCTGCCCGGGCTCGTGCGTGCCGGGGATCCTTCCGGCGGCGTCAGGAACGGAGATCCCCAGCCCGGCGGGCACCGGCACGCTGCGGCCGTCGACGACGACGTCGAGGTGGGCGTGGTAGTGGACGGTGAGGTCCTCGGCGGCCAGCAGGTCCAGGCCTGCGGCTCGCACCCGGACCGCCTGGTCGGCCGGCCGGTCCCAGTCTGCTGCCGGGGTCGTGCGACCGGTGACGTCGCCAGCGGGCGGGGTGGCGGCGGTCACACCGGGTTTCGCCGGTTGCCCGGCGGCAGGTGTGCCGGCTCCGTGGGACTGGGCCGCCCCGCACCCGGTCACGCCCGTGGCGACCGCCAGAGCCAGGACAAGCGTGGTGAGCGGGCGGTTGCCGCTCATGTGGCCGGTGAGTTCCGGAGCAGCTTCTGCCGGCTCTGCTCGTACAGCCCGTCGAAGATCCGCATCCCGACCGCCAGGGCCTCGTCGTCGCCGCACACCAGCGACAGCCCGCGAGTCACCAGGTCCAGGCCGGGCGCCGCGGGGGCGAAGAAGCGGTCGTCGGCCAGATCCGCCTCGTGCACCAGCGCGGCGAGCTCGTCCAGCACTGGGTCCTCCAGCTGGTAGCGGGCCAGGATGGTCTCGAAGGTGCAGTCCTGGCCGTGATGGGACAACTCGGCGCCGCGCATGTCGAACGGCGTCATCCCCGCTGGGGCAGCGTCCGGGTCGGTGACGAAGGCGAACTGGGCGTCGGGGTCCACGCACCGCCGGATCAGCCAGGCGCAGGCCATCCGGTCCACGTGCGGGCCGCTGCGGGTCACCCACCTCACCGGGCCGCCTCCCGGTCTCGGTCCCGCAGCAGCGAGCCGAGCGCCAGCACCGCGCGCTCAGCCTCGGCGCGTCCGGCGGCGCCGAAGTAGTCCCGGGCCTGAACCTGCGCCAGCGCCCGGCCGAGCCGGGCCGGAGCCCGTCGCAGCGCCGCCCGGTCCGCCGGCATGCCGGTCTTCGCCTCCGGCGCGCCACGGCTTTCTGCAACGTCAGCCGCCGGCGCGTCCACCTGCGCCCCCGGCACGTCCGCCTCCGCCGTGAGCGTGTTCGCCTCAACGGCGAGCGCGGTGTACTCGGCGGCGACCGCGGCGTTCATGGCCGCGACGGTGGCCGTCTCGTCCGCCGGCGAGACGTGGGCAGCGGTCCAGAGCGTGACCTGGCCGTCGGCCGCCAGCACCTGCTCGGCGATCCACTCCAGGCCCTCCTGGGTGCTGGGCATCTCCGGCAGCAGCACCAGGCCGTCGACCGGCTGCGCCACCCCGAGCCGGCGTAGCCGCTTCCACACCACGATCCGCGGCGTCGACGGCTCCCGCGGCATCCGGTAGGCCATCATCACCCAGCTGCGCTGCGCCAGCACCCCCACCGACGTCCTCCCGCCCGGTCCTGACGGCACCGCTGACGGACCGTCCACCGCACCCTACCGGGCAACCGCGGTTGTCCATGAGGTGTGCGGTCGGGTAGAAAGTCGCACCGGGACCAACCGTGGTTGCTGACCGGATGGAGTGCGTCTCATGGGAGGGCGACCGATGTGCCAGCGGGTGGCCGGCGGCGGGACCGGCTCTGGCGGTGGTCTGAGTCGACTGGTCAGGTACTTCCTGGTGCTGGGCAGCACCGGCTTCGGCGGCCCGATCGCCACCGTCGGGTACATGCAGCGGGATCTGGTCGAGCAGCGCGGCTGGCTGGACCGGCAGGAGTTCCTCAACGGCGTCGCGCTGGGCCAGACGATGCCCGGCCCGTTGGCCGCGCAGGTCACGATGTGGGTGGGGTTCCTGCAGCGCGGCGCGCTGGGAGCGCTGGCGGTGTCGCTGGCGTTCATCGCCCCGTCGTTCCTGTTCGTGCTCGCGGTCGCCGTCCTGTACGCCCACTTCTCCGGTCTGCCGGTGGTGCAGGCGGTGTTCTACGGCGTCGCGCCCGGCGTGATGGCGATCATCGCGATCGCCGCGTACAAACTCGCCAAGCTCACCAACCGCCGGGACCTGCGGCTGTGGGCGATCAGCGCCTGCCTCGCGATCGTCACCGCGGTCACCGGCGCCGAGATCGCCGTGCTGTTCCTCGCCGCCGGCCTGCTGATGATTGTCCTCGACGCGCCTCCCGCGTTCCTGCGCCGACGCCGACCCCCCGCCCTGCCAGCCCTGGCGCTACCGGCGCTGCTGGCGTTGCCCGCCCGACCGGGCCGGACGGCCACCACGGTGGCCGCGCGCACGGCCGCGGCGCTGGGGGCGCTGGCCGGTGGCGGGACGCTGGTCGCGCTGGCGCTGTTCTTCCTCAAGACCGGTGCGTTCACCTTCGGTTCCGGGCTGGCGATCGTGCCGTTCCTGCGCGAGGGCGTGGTCACCCAGCACCACTGGCTCGACGACCGGCAGTTCCTCGACGCCGTCGCCATGGGCCTGATCACCCCGGGCCCGGTCGTCATCACCGCTACGTTCATCGGCTACCTCACCGCCGGGTTCGCGGGAGCGGTCGTCGCGACCGTCGCGATCTTCATCCCGATCTACCTCGGGGTCGTGTTGCCCGGCCGCTGGTTCGTCCGACACAAGGACAACCCGCAAGTCAAAGCCTTCGTCAAGGGCGCCACCGCGGCCGCCGCTGGAGCGCTGACCGGCGCCACCGTCGTGCTCATCCGGCAGGTCGTCGTTGACCTGACCACCCTGGCAATCGGTGTTGTCACGCTCGCGGTGCTGCTGCGCTTCAAGGTCAAAGAGCCCTACGTGGTCCTGGCCTGCGCCGCCGCCGGCATCGCCCTGCACTGAGCGGGCTCAGACACCCTCGCTCCACCCACCCACCCGCCAGCACCCGGTCCGACGAGGAGCCCGATGACGGCCCTGCACACAGCAGCCCCAAGCGCCGCCCTCCCGACCGGCGCCTTCAGCGCGGGGCACATCCTGCTCACCGCCGGCCTGACCGCCGTGCTCGCCCTGGCCGTCGGGGCACTGCTGAAGGTGCGGGGCCTGGACCTGATGGCGCTGGCGGTCCTGTCGTTCACGGCTACCTGGCTGCTGCGGCGCTCGGCGAACATGGCCGCCCTGAACGACGACGGTCTGCCCGGGTTCTCCGCCAACGACTGCCTGGCCCCGGTCGTCACCTGGGTGACCGTGACGCTCTACATCGACCTGCGCGGACGGTCACCCGGCGCCGCGTTGCGTCGAGCCAGAGCGGCCGCAGCGCTGCTGGCGTTCGCCGTCAATGTCCTGACGATCTAGAAGTCACTGAGCAGCTGTCAGGAACCGCAAACCGCTCGTCAACTCTGGCCGGCGCAGCCCAATCAGCGCACCCATTACCGAGGGAGGCACGGATGGAGGAGGACCGAGCACTCGCCGTCGCGGTGGAGCTGGACATTCGGGGCGTGAGCTGCCGCCTCGAGCGGGACGCCGAGTCCGACTACCACCTTCGGGTCGCCCTGCCGGGCGACCGCGAGGCGATGTGGGACCTGCACGGCGACCTGCTGGAAGCCCGGGTGCTGCGGGCCGGGGCTCTTGTCGGGTTCGTGCCGCTACCTGTTCCGATCGAACTGTCCGACCAGTCCCTGGCCGAGCTGATCGCCGTTCAGCGCTACGAACAGCTGTCCGCGTCGAGCCGGTCAGGCTCGCTGGCCGACCCCGCCCAGCGCCGCCGCAGCCGTCGCTACGGTGCGAGCCGCCGCCGTGTCTGGCCGGTTTTCTGGCTCCTGCTGGGCATGCTGGTCGTCCTGCTGGTGCTGTACCTCCTCGACGGCCGGACGTGACCGACCACAAGTAAGCCCGGTACGGGTCTCCGGTCCGGTGGCAGGCTGCAGCTGACCCACGCGTCCGAGGTGTGGCAGGTGCTGCGCGTGACGCTCAAGACCGACGCACGCAACACCACCTCCCGACAGGCGATCGAACGACTCGGAACTCGAGCCGAGGGCGCGCGCCGAGCGCACGCGCCGGTCAGCGACGGAACCGTCCGAGACACCGCCTACTGGTCATCCGCGAGCGGCTGCAGCGCTCTCTCGACCGGACGCCGAAGCCGCCGCTCATCCAGTAGACGATCCCCTGCGGGACGGGTCACGACGAGCCGTCGACGGCGCCGCAGACTCCGGTCGTCGTTCCTCTCTGAGACGAGCAGTGCTAGAGCCGCTGCCTCGCAAACGCGACTATCGCGTCTCGTAGCCCAGGGCACGAGTTCGGTGCAGGGGCGTCGAACGACGCGCGTTGCTCGGCATCATTTGCGTGCCGTCTGCTCCCAGCGATGGCGCCGGCCATCGGGAAGGTCACGGCGGTCAGGGGTCAGTCGGTGGTGGCCGCTTCCCAGCCGAAGTGGTCGAGGGGTCCGTGTCCGCCGCCGAGCTCCCACCGGGCGCCATCGCTGATGCCTCGCCAGACGAAGCGCTTCGCCTCTTCCAGTGCAGACCAGACCTCGAGCCCGGTGGCGAGTCCCGCTGCGACGGCGGACGAGAACGAGCAGCCGCTGCCGTGGTTGTTGACGGTCTCGATGCGCGGTGCGCTCAGCTCGCGCACGGCTGCGCCGTCCCATACCACGTCGACCGCGACGCCGCCGGCGCCGCGCACCGCGTGCCCGCCCTTGACCACCACAACGCGCGGACCGAGCGCGCCCAACGCCCGCGCGGCCTCGCGCTGATCCTCGAGCGTGACGACCGAGGCGCCGAGCAGCACCTCGGCCTCGCGCAGATTCGGCGTCAGCACGGTGGCGTGCGGGAGGAGCTCGTCGACGTACGCGCGCTCAGCCGCCTGCTCGAGCAGCCGGTCGCCGCTGGAGGCCACCATGACGGGGTCGACGACGAGCCGTGCCAGCCGGCCGGCACGGGCAAGCCGGGCGACCGCGCGCACCACGTCGGCGGTCGCCAGCATCCCGGTCTTGACCGCCCGCACGTCGAGGTCATCGAGCACCGCCTCGACCTGGGCGACGACGAAGTCGGCGGGCACGGTGTGCACCTCCCGCACGCCGCGGGTGTTCTGCGCCGTCAGGGCCGTGATCGCCGACGCGCCGAAGACGCCGAGCGCGGCGAAGCTCTTGATGTCGGCCTGGATGCCGGCCCCGCCGCTGGAGTCCGAGCCGGCGATCGTGAGCGCGACGAACGGGGTCACGCGGACACCTCCGTGAGGGCGTCGAGATACCGGGACACGATCTGCGGGTCGTGCATCACCGGTCCCATCACCGCCACGCCGTGTGCACCGGCGGCCCGGCAGGACGTGACGTGCTCGGGCAGCACGCCGCCGAGCGCGTACGCGGGTGGGCAGCCGGTCAGCAGGGCGCTCAGCCCGCTGGGGCCAAGAGCAGGGCCGTAGCCCGGCTTGGACGCGGTGTCGAAGACCGGCGAGACGGTGACGTAATCGCAGCCCTCGGCGCCTGCCCTCGCCAGCTCGCCGGCGTCGTGGCAGGAGCGGCCGACGACGGCGGGCCGCGGCGAGGGCAGGGGGTCGGATGACGACAGGTGCACGCTGTCGCCGCGCGGACCGGCCATGACGAGCAGACCCCCGACGGGCTCGAGGACGCGGTGCAGCTGCGCGGCGGTGCGGTCACGTTGGTCGTAGGGCAGGTCCTTCTCCCGCAGGACGACCGCCCGGGCGCCGGACGCGACCGCGTCGGTGACGACGTCGACCAGCGGCCGCTTGCACATCGTGCGGTCGGTGAGCACCAGCAGCCGCGGCAGCCTCACAGCTGCGGCGTCCCGACGACCTGGGTCGAGGCCTGGGCATGCCACCGGCGCGGGATGCGCCCGGCACCCAGCGCGAGGCGACCTCCTTCGACGGCGTGCCGCATGGCCAACGCCATCCTCTCGGGGTCACGTGCCCGGGTCACCGCTGACGCGAGCAGGACGGCGTCGCACCCAAGCTCCATCGCCATGGCCGCGTCGGAGGCCGTGCCGATGCCGGCATCCAGGATCACCGACACCTGCACCTGTTCGCGGATCAGCGCGATGTTGTGCGGGTTGCGGATGCCGAGACCGCTGCCGACCGGAGAGCCCAGCGGCATCACCGCCGCGCAGCCGAGGTCGGCGAGCCGACGCGCGGTGACCGGGTCGTCGTTGGTGTAGGCAAGGACCGAGAAGCCGTCGGCGACGAGCTGCTCGGCAGCGTCGACCAGCTCGATCGGGTCGGGCAGCAGGGTGTCCTCGTCCCCGATCACCTCGAGCTTGACCCAGTCGGTCCCGAACGCCTCGCGCGCCAGCCGGGCTGTGACGACCGCCTCGCGCGCGGTCATGCACCCTGCTGTGTTGGGCAGGAGCCGCACGCTGCACCGCTCCAGGACCTCGAGCAGCGAGCCGCTTGTCGACGCCTCGAACCGGCGTAGCGCCACCGTGACCAGCTCAGTGCCGGACGCCACGATCGCCCGTTGCAGCGCCTCGAGGCTCGCGACGCCGCCGGTGCCGAGCAGCAGCCGGGAGGTGAAGGTCTCGCCGGCGAGCACGAAAGGGTCAGCTGCCTCCTCCCGTTCGAGCGCGGGCACGACGCCCTTGGTCGTCATCACCGGTCAGCCTCCTGCCACGGGGACGAGGATCTCGATGCTGTCGCCGTCGTGCAGCATGGTCGAAGTCCAGGTGCCGCGGGGGACCACGCCACCGTCGACCGCCACCGCGACCCACCGCTGCTGTTCTGCACGTGCGTCGACGAGTTCCGCGACGGTCGTCCCCTCGGCGACGTCGCTGGGGACGCCGTTCACCATCACCTTCATGTGTTCACCTCTCGAACCGATCGGCGGTGAAGGGCGCAGCCTCCTCGGGCAGCGCCCCGTCGGCCAGCAGCGTCGCCACGGCATCGCCCGTCACCGGTGCGAGCAGCACGCCGTTGCGGTAGTGCCCGGTGGCCAGCACGAGCGCGGGCAGCGGCGAGCTGCCGAGCAGCGGAGCGTTGTCCGGGGTGCCGGGGCGCCAGCGGGCCAGCGTCTCGACGAGCTCGAGCTCGGTTACGCCGGGGACGACCTCGATCGCGTCGCGCAGCAGCTCGTGCACCGCGCCCGCGGTCACGGTGGCATCGAAGCCCTTCTCCTCCACCGTGGCGCCGATGACCAGGCCGTCCCCGGCGTACGGGACGAGGTACACGTGCCGTCCGCGGACCAGCGCCCGCACGGTGCCCTCGAGCAGCCCGTCCGCGCCGCGCAGCCGCAGGATCTGGCCCTTGACAGGGCGCACCGGAAGCGCCGGCACGCCCGGAAGGGACGCGCTCCACGCGCCGAGCGCCAGCACGACGGACCCCGCGTTCAGCACACGGTTGTCCGCCAGTCGCAGCCCGGTGGCGCGGTGCCCGTCGCTGCACACCGAGTCGACGCGTGCGCGAACCACCTGCACGCCGCAGGACTCGGCCGCGAGGAGCAGGGCCGCGTGCAGCTGGCGCGGGTCGACCGAGTGGTCGCCCAGCACGTGCAGCCCGCCGCGCAGCCGCGGTGTCAGGGACGGCTCGCGCCGCCGGGCCTCCCGGCCGGTCAGCCGCTCCGCGTCGAGGCCGAGCCCGCACTGGAAGCGGTGCAGCTCCTCCAGCGCGCGCATATCGTCGTCGTCGAAGCCGACCAGCAGCGTGCCGGCCGTGCGCAGGACGACGTCCACGCCGCTGGCGGCGGCCACCTCGGCCACGAAGGACGGGTAGCGCTCGAGCGAGGCGCGGCACAACGCGAGCAGCGGCTCCTCCCCGTACGCCGCCTCGGTGACCGGTGCCAGCATCCCCGCCGCGGCGTAGGACGCACCGGCGCCCGGTTCCTCGTCGACGACGGTGACCGACAGTCCTCGCTGCGCGGCGCGCCAGGCCACCGAGAGCCCGATCACGCCGCCACCGGCGACCAGAACGTCGGTCATGGCAGCTCTCCCAGGGCGCGCAGCAGCGCGCGGGTCGCCGCGACAGGGTCTGCCGCCCCGGACACCGCGGTGACCACGGCCACGCCGTGGGCGCCGGCCGCGAGCAGCTCGGGCACCCGGTCGACGGTCACGCCGGCGATGGCGATGACCGGCACGTCCACGGCCCGCGCGACGGCGGCGACACCGTCAGGGCCGAGCGGGTCGGGTAGGCCCTCCTTGGTGCCGGTGGCGTAGACCGGCCCGACGCCGAGGTAGTCGGCTCCCGCCGCGACCAGCTCGGCCGCGCGCTGCGGATCGCGGGCGGTGCCACCGACCAGGTGGCCCGCGCCGCCCAGGCGCCGGGCGGCCTCGACCGGTAGGTCCTCGGCACCGAGGTGCGTGCCGGCGGCCCCCACGGCGAGGGCGACGTCGATACGGTCGTTGACGATGCAGGTCGCGCCGCGCTCGTGGCACAGCCCGACGACCCGTGCGGCGAACTCGTACAGCTCGCGGTCCGTGCAACCCTTGCGCCGCACCTGGACCACGCGTGCACCCGCCCCGACGGCTGCCGCCACCACACCCAGCGCATCGCGACCCTCGCGCGCGTCGGTCAGCAGGTGCAGCCGGGCCCTGGTCATCGGCGAAGCAACCTCGCCAGACTCACCAGCGCCGTGAGGGCAGCGGCGACGGCGAGGCTCACCAACGACGCCGACCACCCGTTGGCGGGGTCGATGCCCAGATCCTGCTGCCGGTCGGTCCACCACTGCGTCCATCCCTGGCCGGTAGTGAAGAACAGCGTCGGGAGCGTCAGCTGGTAGGCGACGAACCCGGCCGCCCACGCGAGCAGGAGCAGCGGGCGTGCCGGTGCGCCGTCGGAGACGTCCCACGCGCCGCGCGGCAGCAGGTAGTAGGCCACCACGAACACGCCGACCAGCGGCACGAAGACCGCGCCGATGAGGAAGAGGAACGGCTCGTAGGACGCGATGTCGAACGTCATCGCGAGCGCGGTGGCGACAACGCCGACCGCCACAGCGAGCACCCGCCGGTCCAGCCGCGCCGCCAGGTTCTGCGACGACACGGCGGTGGAGTAGATGTTGGCGAAGGCCTCGTCGACCTCGAAGACGACGAGCAGAAGGACGGCCAGCGCGCCCAGCGGCACCGCGAGCAGGGCGTCGATGACGTCGAGCCCCGCTGCACCGTAGGCGGCCAGCGCCAGCGCACCGAGGACGAAGAACGCGATGGTAGCGGCACCGTAGCCGGCCGCCGCGCCGACGAAGGCGGGGCGCGCCACGGACATGGCGGCTGTAGTCAGCAGCGAGGGGGAACCATGACACCGGCAGCGCGATCACGATGTCGACCGCGGGCCAGAACGACGCGGCACCGCCCTCGCTCACCTGCGGGAGCGGTTCGGTGAGCACCCGGACGAAGAGGTAGACCACCGCAGCGAGCGAGCCCCAGACGGCGTAGCGCGCGAGCACCCGGACCACGCCGAGCGGGCGCAACGCCATCAGCGTCGCTGCAGCGCCGGCGGCGAGGACGAACGGCCAGCGCGGGGCGCCGAGGGCCCGGGACGCGGCCTCGGCGATGACCACGATCTCGAAGGTCGCCCACCCCACGCACTGCACCAGGTTGAACGCGGTCGGCAGGTAGGACGCGCGGTGCCCGAGCAACCCGCGGAGCAGCACCATCGCCGGCGCACCCTCGCGGGCACCCGCGGCAGCGCCCAGCCCCAGCAGCACCGAGCCGATGACGGCACCGACGACGATCGCGAGGACCGTGACCCACAGCGAGCGGTTCGCCAGCACCACGAAGGTGGCAGCGACCGGCAGCAGCAGGCTGATCCCGAGGTTGCCCCACAGACCGACGCTCTCACGCAGGCCGAGGGTCCGCGGCGGCGCCTCGGCCAGCGTGACCGGCGCCTCGGCGGACGTGCGGTGGACGGTTGCAGAAGTACTCATGCGCGCTCCCTACGCCGGAATTACCCGGTCAGGTTCGAGCGGTCGGCAGCCCCGTGATCTGCTGCCCTCTCAGCCCGGATGGTCCGAGCTCCCGCGTGGTGCACCACCAACCCTATATGGCAGGCTCCGGGCGTGCCTGAGGCGTGGGAGCGTGCTACCCGGCATCCGTTCCTCGTTGCCGTGCGCGACGGCACGCTGCGCACGGCGGCGTTCGACACCTGGTTGGCCCAGGACCATCGCTTCGTGGCCGACCTCCTGTGGTTCCAGGCGCGGCTGCTCGCGCGCGCGCCACGGCCAGCGCAGCACGTGCTCGTCACGGGTGCCGCCGCGCTGGTCGACGAGCTGGGCTGGTTCGAGGGGCTCGCCGAGAAGCGGGGGCTCCATCTGGGGGCCCCGCCGCAGCCGGCGACCCTCGCGTACCGGCAGCTGCTGGAGCGGTTCGACGGCGCCGGTCCCGACGTCGCAATGACAGCGCTGTGGGCGCTCGAGAAGACCTACCTCGAGGCATGGCATTTCGCGGCACCGGGCGCGGAGCCGTACCGGGAGGTCGTCGGGCACTGGACGACACCGGCGTTCGCCGACTACGTCGACCGTCTCGCCGTGGCCTGTCCCTCGCGATCAGGGCCCGTGGTGGACGAGATCCTCGCGCACGAGACCGCGTTCTGGGAGATGGCATGCGGTCGCTGAGCGCCTCCTTGTGGGCGGCCAACGCAGACCTCGCGGACGCGGCACTGCAGCACCGGTTCATCCGGAGGCTCGCCGACGGCTCGCTGCCGCGCGAGGCCTTCGCCGGCTACCTCGCCCAGGACGCCTACTTCCTCGAGTGCTTCGCCCGCGGCTACGCGCTCGGGGTGGCCCGCAGCCGCGACCGGAAGACGTTAGACGCCTTCGCCGACCTGCTCGACGGCGCACGCGAGGAGCTGCACCTGCACGCCGGCTACGCCGAGCAGTGGGGTGTCGACCTCGCCTCCGTCGAGCCGGCGCCGGCGACGCTGGCCTACACCGACTTCCTGCTCGCAACGGCCTCGCTCGGCGGGATCGGGCTCACGTGTGCGGCGATGACCCCGTGCATGCGGCTGTACGCCCACCTCGGGCAGCGGCTCGCCGCCGACGGCGTCGCCGACCCGTACGAGGAGTGGGTCATGACCTACGGCGACCCGCACTTCGAGGGCCTCACCGCTCGACTGGAGGCCCTGCTCGACGAGCACGCCCACGACACGGCCGACGTGCGAGCGGCCTACCGCCGCGCCATGCAGCTCGAGGTCGACTTCTTCGCAGCTGCCGCGGCCCCGGACTGAGCGTGGCGGGGACGAGCACCAGCTCATCGGCGGGAGCGCTCACTATGCGGTATGCAGGTCACGGTTAGTTCCGCTGCAGCCACCGCAGCGGGCCCGCGTCGCGGCCGGCAGTGACCTTCACGGGGCGGCACTGGCGGCCCGTGAAGGCTTCGGGTGATCGATGCTCCCTCGGCTGCGAGAACTACCCGCCCGCTCGCACCGAGTTGGACTGGCGGAGCTTAAGCTAAGCGGATAAGCACGATGCAGGTAATGGGCCCGGACCTCCCGCTGGGCATAGTCGTGTAGCCGGGATCTGAGTGGGGTGGTCTGCCATTCGGGACGATCGACGGCGCAGCCGCCGCCCGGAGCCACCGGCTGTTTCGGAGCGTGACCACAACCCTCCTAGTCGTCCGTATGGGGATCCGCCTGCGGGCCGGCGGAGACCTGCCTAACGGTCGTCCGCGGCGAGGAGTTCGTGCACCGGCTCGCGTTCTCCCACGCTGGTGGCCGAGGTGCCGCGGCGGACGAACTCCTCGCCATGTGGCCACGCGGCTACGTGCTGGTCACCGGTGGAGTCGTCGTAACGGATAAAGACCACTGTTTCGATATCGATGCTGAACAGATGGCATCGCCCGGGCTCAGGCTGCCAACCCAGGCTTGCGGCCACGGCGGCCGCGTACCGGCTCTGCAACTGAGGGTCGCCCTCGACTCGGGCGGTGCCGCGGACCTTGAACTCCCCGTTACCCCCGTCGCGACTCGTCACGATGCTGTGTACCAGGACGCGCGGGTCACGTAGAAGGTCGTCGGCCTTCCTCGACTGCCACAGCATCGATAGGTACAGCATGCCGTCCATGATGAAGGGTTCGACCGGACTCAGCCGAGGCGAACCGTCACGTCGGATCGTGGCGACCAACACCACCCCGGGCTCGATCAGGCGCTGTCTGCCCAGTGCGGCCAGGGCCCGGTTGCCGCCGTTCCATATCAGCCCAGCGCATCGGATGTCGCCTTCCTCGTAGACGATTGTGCTTCCGGGTCTTGTTACCACGAGACGCCGACAATCCAGGGTGGCGGCCACGACATGCAGCGGCGACAGCTATGAACCTAGCCAGTGACGCTCGGCTGACCGTCTGTGTCACGTCTGCCCGCTTGTGAAGCGTCGGGTCCCGTAGCGGGTTGGTCTTACGGGACGTCCACCGCTGCCCCGGCGATGCTGAAGTTCTCGGTCGTTTGGGAGCCGAAGTGCCCGGTTACCGCAGCCACGCCTGGCGGCCGATCGGCCTGGGCTGCGAGACGTATCAACGGACACCGCCAGCGCGTACGCATCTCACCCTGTTAGCGAGTCGGGCTCAGCGAGCGCGGCGACCTCGCCGCCGGCGATGCTCGCGCCTGAGACGGGGCGTGAAGACATGTATGATTCCGTAACGGAGTCGATCGCACCCGATGGTTCGGGTCAGGGAATCCGGTTCGAAATCCGGAGTTGGCGCGCAGCGGTAGGGACGCGCGAGACGACGAAGGCGCCACTGGCCTCGCAGAGGGCCTGGGAAGGTGGTCGTCCCGAAAGTATCTGAGCCCGAGGATCTGTCGACTCTGCCTCGGGCGGCCACGCGCCGCGAGGGGCACCGACAACCGCGGCTTCGCGAGCAGGGCCACCCGGCGCAGAGGAGCAGGATCCGATGGCGCGTACCGCCGTCCTGGGGCTTCCCCGCATTGGACCCAACCGAGAGCTGAAGTTCGCCTTGGAGGCGTTCTGGGCCGGGAGCACCAGCCGCGAGGAGCTGCTGGAGACAGCACGTGCGTTGCGAAGCGCCGGCTGGCAGCGCACGCGAGCGGCGGGGATCGACGTGATCCCGTCCGGGGACTTCAGCCTCTACGACCACGTGCTCGACACCGCCTGGGCGCTGGGCGCGATCCCGGCTCGCTTCGACGAACTCGATCGCGACGATCTGTGGGCCTACTTCGGACTGGCACGCGGCACGGCCGAGCAGCGTCCGTTGGAGATGACGAAGTGGTTCGACACGAACTACCACTACCTCGTGCCCGAGCTCCAGCGCGGGCAGCGCTTCGAGCTGCGCGCGGAGCACTGGACCGGCCCCCTGCGCGAGGCCGCCGCGCTGGGAATCGAGACGCGCCCGGTCGTCCTCGGCCCGTTGAGCTTCTTGCTGCTGTCGAAGGGCTTGGAGCGGCCGCTCGACGCGCTCGAGGATCTCGTGCCCGTCTACCAGAGGCTGCTCGCCGAGCTGGCCGCCGCCGGCGCCGCAGAGGTCCAGATCGACGAGCCGTGCCTGGCGCTGGACCGCACCGCCTCCGACCTTGACGCCTTCGCGGCGGCGTGGACGGCGATGGCTTCCACTGCCAACGTCCAGCTGTGCCTGGCCACGTACTTCGCGGGGCTGGACACGGCCGCGACGCTCGAGCGGGTCCTGGCCCTCCGCCCCGCCGAGGTGCATCTGGACCTCGTCCGCGCGTCAGGGCAGCTTGAGCCGGCGCTCGCCGTGCTCCGCGACACTCCGACACGGCTGTCGGTCGGCGTGCTGGACGGGCGCAACGTCTGGGTCACCGATCTCGACCTCGCGCTGAACCGCATCGACACGGCCACCGCCGCGCTAGGAAGCGAGAGGATCACGATCGCGCCGTCGTGCTCGCTGCTGCACGTGCCGCACGAGGCGGCGCGGGAAACCGGGATCGATCCCGAAGTCCGTCCGTGGCTGGCGTTCTGCGCCGAGAAGCTCGCCGAGCTGCGGACCCTCGGCGAGGCAGCCGATGCCGGTGGGGGGTGTCGCGATGAGCTGCTGACCGCCGCCCGGGAGACGATCGGCGCTCGGCGTGCCTCGGCGCATACCAACGACCCGACCGTGCGCGCGCGCGTCGCGGCGCTGAGGCCGCATGACTACGACCGCGGCGCGCAGCGTGCCAACCGACGCGCGGCCCAGCGCGCGCGGGTCGCGTTGCCAGAGCTGCCAACGACGACCATCGGCTCGTTCCCACAGACCGACGCAATTCGCGCCGCGCGGCGCGACCTGCGCGAGGGCCGCCTCGACCAGGCCGGCTACGAGCGCTTCCTCGAAGCGCAGATCGCCGAGGTTGTCGCGGTGCAGGAGCGCCTCGGGCTGGACATGTTCGTGCACGGCGAGCCCGAGCGCAACGACATGGTCGAGTACTTCGGCCAGCAGCTGCGCGGCGTGGCGTTCTCCCAGCAAGGCTGGGTGCAGTCCTACGGCAGCCGCTGCGTCAAGCCACCGATCCTCTACGGCGACGTCAGCCGTCCTGCGCCGATGACCGTGCGCTGGTGGCGCCATGCGCAGTCGCTGACCGACAAGCCGATGAAGGCCATGCTCACCGGCCCGGTGACAATCCTGCAGTGGTCCTTTGTCCGCGACGATCAGCCGCGCCAGGAAACGTGCACACAGATCGCGCTGGCCATGCAGGACGAGGTGTGCGACCTCGAGACCGCCGGCGCGTTCGCGATCCAGGTCGACGAGGCCGCGCTGCGCGAAGGACTGCCGCTGCAGCACCATGCCCAGGACGACTACATGCGCTGGGCGGTGGACTGCTTCCGGCTGACTGTCGCGCCGGCGCGCGAGGACACCCAGATCCACACGCATATGTGCTACTCGGAGTTCAACGAGATCATGGAGCACATCGTGCGTCTCGATGCCGACGTGCTCTCGATCGAGGCCTCTCGCTCAGACATGGAGGTGCTCAAGGCCTTCGCCGGCAGCCTCGACTACCCCAACGAGATCGGGCCCGGCGTCTACGACATCCACTCGCCTCGGGTCCCGTCGCTCGAGGAAATCGAGCGGCTGCTCGCGCTCGCGGAGGAACGCATCGGACGGGAGCGCCTCTGGGTCAATCCCGACTGCGGCCTGAAGACCCGCCGCTGGGAGGACGTGCTGCCCGCCCTCGAGCACATGGTGGCTGCCGCCCGCCGCCAACGCGCGACCGGCACGGTCCAGGGGTAGGTCGAGTGCGTCGTGCGGCGGCTGCCGCAATCAGGTACGTCGCAAGGGGATGCGTGCGGTACGCCCGCGGCGAACATGGTGGGCGTTGAGCTGGTCAACCTGCTGAGGTCGAGGCATGGATCGTCTCGTGTTGACAGCGCCAGGCGGCGCTGTGTTCGCACTAGCGGCTTGCCTCGGCGGATGAGGATCCTCGTCGGCGGGGTCCGGCTGCACGTCACTGTGCGCGGGGACGAGTGGGTCGGCGACCGGCGATGTCCGGCTGTCGTCGGTGTGCACGGCGGGCCGGGGCTCGATGCAGGGTCTCTACGTTTCACGTTGAAGTCGGCTAGTGGCTTCGCGCAGGTCGTCGTTCCCGATCAACGCGGGCACGGCCACAGTGATCTGGGCACCTCTGACGACTGGAACCTGGACACCTGGGCCGACGACCTCGCCCGCCTGATCGATGAGCTCGGCCTGTACGCGCCGGTGGTGCTCGGCACGTCGTTCGGGGGCTTCGTCGTGCAGCGCTACCTGGCGCGGCATCCCGAGCAGCCCGCGGGAGCGGTGCTCATAGGTACTGGGCCGCGTGCGGCCAGTCAGGCCGAGACCGTAGAACGGTTCCGCCAGGTCGGCGGAGACGACGCGGCAGCCGCCATGGCCCGGTCGTTCGCGGAAGCCACTGAGGGTGCCCAGCAGCAGTGGGCCAGGCACTGCGCTCCGCTGCTGTCGGTGCGCCCGCCGACGGCCGAGTACGACAGCGTCTTGAAGGCACGCATCAGCACCCCCGCAGGTGAACCGACACTTCACACCGTCGATGCCCGACATGGACCTGCGGGCCGGCTTGGCGGCAGTCCGCTGCCCGGTGCTGGTCATGGTCGGCGAGCAGGACCCGCTAGTACCGCCCAGCAATGCCCAAGAGGCCGTGCGGGCCATCCCGGACGGCCTGGCAACACTGCACCGCCTGGCCAACGCCGGGCATCAGGTGCTCTGGGACGCCCCCCGCGTCATCGAGGAGCTGCTCCACCCCTTCGTCGACCGCTGCGTGCAACTAGCGGAGCACCCGGCTGGCAGCGTCCGTTAACCGATCGGTCAGCAGGACGGGCTCGCGCAGATGCCCTGCGGGGAGACTGGTCCGGAGCCGAACCGTCAGGCAGCTCGCAAGACGTACCGTGCGAAGACGCCATCGTCGGAGTACACAGCATCGTCGATGTCAAAGCCCGCCCGCCGAATCATTGGCTCAAGCAGCCAGGTGAACGTCGAGTGCTCGTCCCGCACGTGCTCCTCGAGCTCGGCACGACTCCACTCGCCGACTATCCCGTCGCCGCCCGTGGCGCACCACGCCTCGAGCCGTGCCTCGGCCTCCTCAGGTGCGAAGTTGTAGACGACGTCCCACAGCCGCATGACGCCGCCGGGCCGCAGCACGCCACGCAGCCGGGCGAGAGCAACCGCCTTCCATGCATCAGGGAGGTGGTGCAGCGCGTACCGGGAGTAGACGATGTCGGCCGGTTCACCCACGTGGTCGTACGTGAGGAAGCCGGCCTGCATCACCGCGACATTTCCCAGCCCCATGCGCCGGACCTTGACGCGCAGCAGTTCAAGCATGACCGGAGAGACGTCGACGGCGACCACGTGCCCGGACACGGGCGCCACGGCGAGCGTGAACTGCCCGGTACCTGCGCCGATGTCGATGACGATCGAGCTGCTTGTCAGGCCCAACCGCTGGAGGAGGGCAACCTCCTCGACGGCGCTGGCGTCCTCCTTGCCGTCGTAGCGCGCAACATGATCCGCGTCGAGATTCTCTCGCCCAGCGCCGGCAACCTCGTCGAGCAGCCAACCAGGCAGGCAGCGGCTCACGGGCTGTGTCGGCCATCATGCCGCCATCATGCCGCGAGGTGTCCCAGTCGCCGATGGTGAGACGGGAGCGTCCCTTGACGCACCCCCGAGCGCCGCAGCTTCGGGCCCTTTTCAAGCTCAACCAGCGCCCCCATGTTCAGACCGCCCTCACGCGCTCTCCGTTTGACCTTCAACCCCTGTTGAAGGTCCATGGTGGTGGTGTTGTTGTTGTCGACTGAGGAGGAGATCATGACCGCCACGCCAAGCACCGAACAGACCCGCCGACCTGAGCATGAAGTCCTAGCGACCGCGGCGAGTACCGAGCAGGTCCCGACCGCAGGCGCCGTAGGCTGCGACTGCGGCTGCGCGTGCTGCGCCCCGGCCAACGCCGGCACCGTTCCGGCTGAGGCCAGCGCTGAGCAGACAGGCAACGACCAGGCCGCCCGTGCCGGCTGCGGCTGCGGCTGACTGGGGAGGGTGCGGTGGACCGCCATGTGCGAGCTACTGCCTGCGCGCTCGCGGCGGTCCACCGGCCCTGGCCGGTGGAGGCCGGCTGGAAAGCAGGATCGCGATGACCCGTCCGGCCACCGAGCAGCACCAGGTGTGTGACTGCGGGAGCTGTGGCCCCCGCAACGACGACACGGCAACCACCGGGCGCGGCAGCCGTGCGTCCCGTGCGGATGTGGCGGCGGAGCCGCCGGCAAGCG
>JAABUS010003892.1_pt1 | contig 22893 bp, 28 predicted proteins | sample 5560161 | NCBI WGS metagenome assembly JAABUS01 (sample SAMN10711885, study PRJNA513376) | rock metagenome | isolation source: Antarctica rocks | place: Antarctica: Victoria Land, Trio Nunatak nord | collected 2016-01-04
AAGAGATGATGGAGTTACTGCTAGACCGCTGTGGTGAGGAAGTCAAAATCACTGCAGAGATAGTCAATTTAGCGGCTGCAAATGACAGAGGTAAAGAGATGATGAAGCTACTGCTAGACCGCCGTGGTGAGGAAGTCAAGATCACTGCAGAGGTAGTTGAAGCAGTGGCTACAAATTACAGAGGTAAAGAGATGATGGAGCTACTGCTAGACCGTCGTGGTGAGGAAGTCAAGATCACTGCAGAGGTAGTTGAAGCAGCGGCTGCAAATAAGGATAGTGGTGAAATGGTGATGAAGTTACTGCTAGACCGCTGTGGTGAGGAAGTCAAGATCACTGAAGAGGTAGTTCAAGCAGCGGCTGCAAATAGTAAAGAGATGATGGAGCTACTGCTAGACCGTCGTGGTGAGGAAGTCAAGATCACTGCAGAGATAGTCAATTTAGCGGCTGCAAATGACAGAGGTAAAGAGATGATGAAGCTACTGCTAGACCGCCGTGGTGAGGAAGTCAAGATCACTGCAGAGGTAGTTCAAGCAGCGGCTGCAAATAGTAAAGAGATGATGAAGCTACTACTAGACACTGCTGAGATATATATGCAATCGATTCATGCAAGGAGGCAAGCCGCATGCATTCCGGAGGCCATCCTTCCAAGTCACCCTCCATGCAAGGGCGCATGCTGCACCATTGGGCAATATCCTGTCCTACACCGATTGCACTTTCGTCGCATGAGAACTCTCCCTTGCCCTTGGAATAATTTTCATCCTCTGAGACCTGAGTGCTTTCAGGAATGCAGTGGAAGAATCGAGAACTCTGAAGGATCTTATGCATTGTCAGTCTCATGAATCATTGTTTCACAATAAAGTGTGGGAGATACGATGTAATTTCAGATGTACCCTCGCAGAGAATCGAGATATTCGATAAAATGATCTTGTCATGGGGCCGTAACTTATCTGCAGGCTGTATTTTGGAGATTTTCACCAGACATTATTTTAGGTAGTCAATCGTAATACCTTGCAGGAGTTTAGTCCCGATTGCAAGAGACCTGGGTCTTCGGAATGTATGCGCGGGACTTTTCAGGGTCTTCTGTGGAGGAGAGGAAGGTATGTGGCCAGAACACTGGAAAGGTTCAAGCCTGGAGATCGCACGACTTTTGGTGAGGATATGATACAAAGGCGGCCTGTTGTATGGTTCCTCGTCTACTATTTCATGGCCGATGTACAGGTTTCAGTATTGCGGTTTTCCGCCGGAATGAAAGCAAGTGGGCTTGAAACAAAGCGAATTTGGCATGTCTTGGCAAGTCGCGTGAACATCTATCTGGTCACTGGATGTAGAAAACCAAAGTAATGGAATTTGGGCTGCGTAAATACTAGAAAATAGCTACTCTCTGTAACACAAAGTCCGTCTTTCTGAGTCGCCGTTGTCAGCCTGGATCATCCCCGATTACCCTGCAAATGGGATGAGTGCATAATTGGTGAGGACAGAAGCGACGATGACCGCGGCTGATGATCATGTGATGGTACCGAAATGCGTCACATTACCTATCATTCCATCAATGTACTGTTTCAAGACCATCGGAACACCACAAAACTTCCACGATAGACAACAGGAACATCAGGTGGCCGCAGCCGTGGGACAGTGGTTGAAGATGGCGCGTATAGATATCATAATCCATTGAAATGACAAGTGACGAATACTAGCATTTGTCAGACATGTAGATTCCGTGGACATCCGCTGCGTGATTTTTAAAGTGCATGAGGCTTTCGAGGGCAAGCTGCCCACATTCGTCATTGGGGAATGGGCAGTTCTGGCCAGGCTGAAAGTGATGGTGCCGATTGAAGTGGCGTTGCAGCGAATGGTCACTGCCGAAGATATGTTGTCGTTCGCGTAGGGACAGCGCGACGTCGCTGAGGCCATACAGACATTGGAAAGGCCGGCATTGGAGTGGGAATTGACATCCAAGTGGGGCGTCAGAATCTGAACATTTCAATTTGATATCAACATCAGACGTGTCGTCATCCGACGAGCTTGTCGCAGTATTGTCCTCCCACGATTGACGGGGTTTTCGAGGACGCCGTTCCTGGCGAGTGCACAGGGAGACCAAGTCGTCGACGATGGAGATCTGCTGATCCAGGTTCCCATCGCACTTGGCGGACGATGACGGGTCAAAGAAGGCCTGGGCGATACGAGCGCGTTCCTCGAAGGTATATTTGACTGGGGCCGGAGGAGGTTGAACAAGGGAGAGGACGACGTCATTGACTGCAATCTGCGCCAGCATATCTTGCATCGGAGCTGTCGAGTCGTAGTCCGCTTGCAATTGTGCCTTGAGTGCCCGTCCTTTCTCTTTAAGAATGCGATCGATGTCCCGATTGACTTGTTGATATTCGTCATAGATCGGCTGACCTTCTGCCCGGTAGATGTACCTAAACTTATCGCGGATCTGCTCGTAGATGTCTTGCTGATGCTCGCGCAGCTCTTGGATGCCCGCATCCTGCCGTAAGTGCTGTAATTGTTGGAGGGAGGGTCCGCGAGGTCGACGAGGATCGATCATACGGCTCATCCGGTGAGAAGCGACGATCAAATCCCCTCGCAACGCGGTGCCTCGATAAGCCGCTTGCGTGTCGTAACGAATCATTCGGGAGAGATAATTCCGCTGGAAGATCATCGAACTTGCGTGGTCGAGCGCCAGATTGCGCACCGCCTCGTTCGAGTTGGTGTCGTCTATCTCAGTCAGTTAATCACCACCTAAGTCAAATTCTGCGAGGCTCACCGTTGATCGCGTTACCCGCCGCTCGACGGAGGCAATAAGTGGTCAACACCTGCACAAAGCCGGTCTCTTCTCCCAAACGCTTCACCCATTCCTGATATCGGCTATAGGGGAGGGGCTCGCGTGGCTTTTGACCCTTTCCTCGATCCGAACTGCTGGATGCGCGGAAGACGGGCTTGTCCTTTATTTCATTGTGCCACTGGATTGGCTGGCAGTTCAACCCAGGGCGTACCCCGAGCGTAAATACTACTCGAGGGGTGGTGTCGGGAAACCGGAAGGCTTCGTCATCGCAAGCAAGAGCAACGATATGGGAGACTACGCAGAACATGGGATTGTTGTCCATAAAGAAGGTATAGGTTTTGCTGCGTTGGGGTCAGTATCTCTGAGCGTAGGGAGAGGGTTCCCACTCACTGTCGCTTTCGCTTCTGTCGTGATTTGGTCTTCTTCAAGCGAAGCTGGAGGGTCAGAGCCACCCCACCGGTTTTTTTGTCGCGCAGGACGAACAGATCGATATCGCCGTTGGTGATCCCTAGCAGCGCCCCAGGGCGAGAACCAGTGACGGGTCGATATTAGCCACCTTGCAGTACCTGACAAGATTCATTGGTCAGTAGGAGGGCCTATGGAGCATAAAAGGAGGGGCATTCGACGTACTCTTTCCACAGAACTTCTATCCTATTCATATGTGATTCTGTAGAATCCTCATAAAGACCCGTAGACCGACGCTTCTTGTCCACCTCTTTGTATCGCCGGTTGTAGTAGTCGCGTGCAGACACATGGTCCGTCGCAGTAGGGGAGTGGGATGTGGTAGAGGCTCCCCGGGGGGCGTGGCGTGGGGCTTTGCGACGAACCATAGTCAGACGGAGACTGAGGATACTGGCAAACCAGGCTAGGAGAGGGTAAAGGTGGGCAAAAGTATGGAGGGAAAGCCCAGAAGAGAGAAGGAAGAAGGGAAGGGTACTGACTTAATTATGGCCATGGGCAGGGGACCAATTTTGGCTTATGGGTAAGGGCCTCGGGGGAACCCCGGGGACTCAGGAATCCTTCTGGTGTCGCAATCCTGCATCTGGCTGCCGTTTCGCTCAGTCGGCCCATCACCATGCAACCGTTATAGACACCACGTCCAAGATGTGAATGATGCTGTTGAAGTGCGAAGGGATGTCGGCACGCAGCTGACAAGCGCCATCTCATGGGAGTGAGTTAGTGGCCGCCAGGGCGGCATGGGCGTGAACAGGGGCGCCGGTGCAAAGGCCGCGTAAAACGGCGTCGAGGTATGCCGAAAGCGGTTACCATTTTACCCAGATCCACCTCCCCCAACGAGCTCCCTATATCCAAAAGTTGAGGGCTTTGCTGGGAGAGCACTCGTCGAGGGAGCACCCGCCAGAGGAGTAGATACTTATATACTTCACACCTGATCCTATTCGATCACAACTTGAACATCCTTAACGAATAGTAGGATGTCTAAAGACATTGACACCGCGTTCACCAAACTGATGAGCGTTAAAACCGCGGCTTCCAAGTTTTCAGCCTCAGCTGCGGATGGCAACCGTATTATACCCCCCAAAACGAAGGACAAAGGTGAGGGACACTCACATCGGACGCGAGGAGGACAACCGCAAGAACGGGAAAGAGAACTACCGATTACGTGAGCCCATGTCTGACTTCGTTGGCGAGTGAAGACTGCCGCTCTAGCGCGTGATGAACTCGTAGAGTTCATTCCATTTGATGTGCCTACCAATATATGGTTCGCGAGATAAGTGCAATCCTAGCAATTAAGAAATCCCCAGAAGAGAATAGGGCGGTTTTGAGTATATAAGATTCAGTGAGAACTTCTCAGTTTGATATCCTCCAGGCCGTCTGTAAGGTTATGCTCAACTTCGTCTGTGTCTTTCTTCAATTTGAATTGAAGGGACAATTCCTGCATATTCTCTGACCGATGACCATTCAACAATTCCCTTTTGATGTTGGCTTTTGCGACACAAGCAAACATTTCTATTCAATCCGATATGAAGGATTTTGCCTGTGCCAGCGTCCGAAAACGCTTGTAGCAAGCGCCTGAAAAGTTCATCACCTCTGACTTCGTACCGTCATTCCCACTATCCGCATTAGAAGAGTTGACTGTATGCGAGATTTGGAAGCTTACTGATAGTATGGCTTAACTTCTGATCTACGATCATTCGCGACGACGTAGTAAGCAGTCTGACAATTTATCGGATTCGTTTTTCCAGCATCATATTTGATATCGTAATTGTAGAGCGTCACACCCTCTCTGTTCATGTAATTCTCGACATCAGCTAGAGTCTTGCATTCGACGAAATCTGGCTTCGAGAAGCCGGTCATCAAAGGGTGTGCATCACCCCTGAAGTCAATGCCATCTATTAGTACGCAGAGGATACGCTGGTCTCATCGTCTATTCAAAGCTTACCAAGACGAGAAAATCGTTGAAACAGTGATGTAGGAACCACGAATGATCGCATAGTATTCGAAATTCTTCTGTTTTGAAACTCTGCGTGAGCGATTAACACGTCTTCGAGTCGTTCTTCTGCATCTTGAGCTCTGAATGGCATAGGGATAGCAGGATAATCTGGTTGTCGGCGAAGGCGCGAGTATTTGACGCCTGCAGTCAATGAGGATGCAAGCTGCGGGGAAATAAAGCGAGCGACTCGATAGAATGACCACTCATATATGGGCGCGATTTCATCAGCAGCTGATTAGATGCAGCAAGAAGTCTTTGCCGGTCAAATCTAGAAGTCTAACTCTTCATCTCTCTATCAAGATAGTGATACTCGATTGACTACGTGATCTCAAGTCCTGCATATCGAGGAGTAACAAACAAAAGAGTGCCGATGGCTTTCGATAAGAGTCAATCGAACAACTTTGTACTCAGGAGACATTAGGCGTGCTAAGGACGAATTCGACGATCTTTACGACGTGTTCTTACTGCACATAGCTTTTCCTCTCAAATCAGTTGACTTCATTGGTTCTGCGCGACGAGCGAATGCTCCACGAATCAGCTGGGTACACATGGCTTGGCTCGCCTGCTCTGCATATGCATTCGAGAGACTGCACCCTCCCATTTGTCCCATCAAGACTGTAAGCACCGTTTAGGAGACTAGATTCTCATGGCCGGTCAACAAGCTATGTCACTTCGTGACAGATACGATGAATGAATATCGGAGGCTTTCGAGAAGAAAGACGAAGACATCGACGCTGTGAAAGAGCAGCGACTCGAAGAAGCTAACAGGCTTGCAAAAGACACGAAGCCGGGGCCGAGCGAATCTGTATCTCTACCTACATCTTCAAGATCTTCAGCTATATTCAGGGTCTCAACAGGAACATTCGTTGCTATTACGTCGGTGGTCGAAATAACAGACTCTCAAGAAGTTGCAGACATTCGCATCTCTCTTCGAAACCATGAGTCCGAAATCTTGTCACTTCGAATTCAACTTGAGGGCACATGAATGAAAGTTCAGAATCTTCATAAGCAGTGCCGGAAAGCGTCCGAAGACTATGCAACGCGATCAGCAGAGACGATGAAAAGAATCTCAAGAGGTTTGAGAAGCGAGAAGAGAAGCTTAAAAAGCTGCTGAAGCAGAAGAATCGGGCAATTGACGAGCTTCAGGAGGAAATCGTGAAGAGAAAAAGATGTGTGGGAGAACTCAGGAAGAAGTTGGCTGAGGTGGAAGAAAGAGACAAAGCAAGGGAAGCTATGTCGACTAAAACAGAGAAGGTACACTTTCCGCTAATCAAGAGGAAGGAGTGACCAAGATCAACAAACTTGCAAAGCCTTTTTTCCAGACTTGCAAGGAATTCATCAAGGAATGCTGCGTCGAGAATCTGCCCAAGTTAGGCGTCGAAGCGTCTCTCTACTATGCAGGAATCGTACGGTCGTATGAATCATGTTGTCGTGCGAATGAAGTTGATATTAACAAGGCGTCAGAGCAGATAAATATTGCCAAGACAATGTTAGAAAAGGCAAGGGAAATGTGTGCTCAAGGGTTTGAAAATGCAGACAATTTGCTCAGAGCTGTCGAAGGGTTGATAAAAATGCTTCGAAAGAAATGGTATGAAGAGATCAATGCAGAAGAGATCGCCGCTACTAAAGCTGTCATGGTTCGTGACTCAGAAGGGATTGCTACTCATTTCGATCATTGATACAATTGCGCGAATGATCATTCAGTAAGTTTATAAACACATCATGTTCTATTCTCTTGCTATTTTGCATTAATCAGATGACAGTTTGCGATCGGTAAATGCAACATGCCTATGAAGCTAGCTCGCTGCTCGGAATGTGAGCTTCTGTTGATGAACAGAATCATGTGACTATCGACGAAGTCACACGTGCAACAAACATGAAAGCTTAAGAATTGCTAAGAACTTCAAACGAGCTTTATCATTCGAGCAAAGTAGAGATTAGAGACTGCATTGCTATCTAATTTTAGATTAGACAGCGACGTGATGATGTGACTATGATTGTTTCAGGTTTTGGGCGAAGAGGTTGTGTGAGATGAATGTTTCTGAAATGAGCTCGATTGATCTCTGACTTGCGAAGAAATTGGTTTGTAGATCAGTGCTTGAAAACACATGTAACGTCGACGCAATAAACGAACACAAGAAGTGCAAGTAGAATCTAGATTCTAGACTCTGCAGCCGTTGAATAAGCGCAGACATTCACGATTGAAATCATTCAGCATACTGCGCTTCTAACTCAGCTCATCGCTTAAATTCGTACGATCATGTTATTTTGCATTCTTCTTCTGTTCTCGTCTGCCTGCTGCTCTCTCTGCTTGCTTACGCGCATTCTTATCGAAGAATCGACAAATATCAGACTGATTCAAATCAGGTTTCAAATGAGACATCTTTACGGAAGCAGAAGCTAAGGCGTAATACGAGTCTGATGAAGAGTCGAGCGAATAGTCGACGTTCGAGTGCCTGAAATCGTTGATTGTGTCACGACTGAAAGACGGGTTACGATGACGACGGCCTGCATTGCTGAAAGCTCGATGATGACGCTTCAGTTGACGTTCGTTGAGACTTGATGATGGGGTGAGTATGAGAGAATTGTCGTCGTCGATGATGGCTTCAGTGAGCGTATTGAAGTATGGCTTGTATTGCTGCTTCGAGTAGGTAGAAGTAAAGGTAGATTTTGAGGCTGACTTTGAGGTAGGTCAAATCTAACGTGTGAATGATGAGACTTGAGCTTCTCTTGGCTCGAGCGTCGTGGTTCGACTGTCGCGTACCCTGAGATAGAGTCTTCGATGTGATCACGAATTCTGATGTCTTCATGTCTCGGAAACAACCGCCGTGATATTTCCTTTGAGAACCTCTCTTTCTTATCGTCTGAATTGCTGATTGGCATTTGTAGAACGGTTTTTTGAAGTCTTTCGTACTCTTCTTCAGAATGTGCTTGAATGAGAAGCGTAGCTCATCTCGCAAAGTCAATCGAAGTAAGGCCTGAAATGTCTGATCTCTCATCATATCTTTCTTGAACCAGGTGATGCTGACACTCAAAGTCTCTGTATATTCGAGAGATTGACAAATGCTCGTCAAAAGACAGCTGAAGAATCATGTCAGCGATATGATACTTTGTCTGAGATGTTGAAGCATACTTAATCAAGAGTACAAGTCATTGATCAGCTTGACAGCTTTACAGCTTTGTAGTATCTTGCCATCTTTATCGACGTGATGACAGTGCTATGACGAGGTTTGTAGTTCTCGATCTAGAGTGTGCAGTCAGTGATGACTCATCAATATCGAGCTCAAGAAGTCATACGTACGATATGCACTGCGAGCTCTCGCAAGAGTTGATCAAGTCTGATTGTGAGATGACTATCTTCGTCAAAAAGTTGACCTCATACCTTTTTCAGTATAGTCGTCTCTTGACTCGTCGAATGTCTCAACGAACCTCTCGCTCTGATATGACTCGTATCGCTCGAGTCGCTCGCTGAGCTTTAAGAGAAAGAGAATCTTTGAGACAGACTGAAGTGAGCTGAAGTTTGCTCTCGCAGACTCTGCAACTTATCTGATGAATATTCTGACTTCGAATGCAACGAGATGTGACTTTGATATATTGAAGAAGATATGTATATTCGGCTTGACATGTTGAATGATATTTCAGAGATGATGAATATTGATAGAGAAACGAGTTGCTGCACGAATGATTGAGAAGAAAGAAAGAAGCGCTTGAGTACTGAGCTTGAATCATCAAGTCTCTGCTCATGTTCTGACGAGAGTTGAAGTGACAGTCTCGTCGACGTTCTTAGATTAGTTTTGATGCAACATTATAGATTGTGTTAAATGAAGACATCGTCGTCGCTGCAATTCTGTTCGTGCAGAGATAGTCTCAAACAAGATGAACAAGACATCTGCTGCAAGCGAAACAGAGCGTAGTCTGACCTCATTCTTTAATCTATCGAGACTAGATCTTCGCTTCATTGCGAAGCTTCTAGACAAAGATCTATGCGACATCGTCAGAATGAGAAGTCTCAATACATTCAGTAACTGTTTGATTGTGATCATCTGACAAGAAATTGATGAGTTCTGTGTCAAGTAATGATAAATCTTCGTCAAGACTTTCGATTCGACTGCTTTCTTGCTATGTAAAGTCGACTATCATACTTCACGATTAAATCAGTTGACTATAAAGTAACTTTTGAAGTGACTGACTTGACTGATCATCTTCTCGTTTTCTTCGATTAATCGAGGTTCAAGTCATCAAAATGATCAAAGCTGTCTCAGTTGAAGAGCTGTCTCAATCGAAGATGCGAAGATTGAGGTTCATCAGATAGACATTCTGTCAATATTTAGCTCACGATCATTCTGACAATGTTTATCAGAGCATTGCAGAGCGATCACTTCATCGTCATAGTTGAATCGTGCAAGAAGATCTTCAAAGTCTCACAAGATTTATTGATTCAGTGCTCATCGTTCTTCAAGAAGTTATGCAGTCTATCGTTCAAGAAAAGTATAGAGCAAGTCATTAACTTGTCTGAGAATGATCTCTTAATCTTCGAAGACTTTTTCATCTGACTTCATAGTTTCAAGCCTTACATATCATTTAACAACGATGAGAGTTCTCTCATCAATCTAGATGTCTTTGTCGAGAAATATCAAGTTCATCTTTTAACGAATCATATCTTCGATTTGATAAGAAAGACGATAAGCGAGAGTCGCTGAAAGTCTAGTTCAAATATGATGAGAACGATGTATGACGACGTGTCAGTAAATTCAATCTTACGCTGTCTCTGTGCTCTTGATTTTACGGTCAGTCTGAGCAAGATCAATCATTGCATGAATTACAGTATATGAAAAACAGTCTTCATTGATTTTGCGAATCTTGAATGAAACTACTTCTGTCACACGCTGAAAGAGCAAACTTCAATCAAGAATGTCACTTCGCAAGAAGTCTGTTATTTTCATGATCATTCAGATGTCTTTGACTGAGTACGTCAAGATGTCAACACATGTTCATTCTTTGAAGAAGCATCGATCGCGATTCTGAATCAGAAAGATGTTCTCATATTGAGCTCTGACTCTGAATCACTAATCGAGAAACTTTGACTGATATAGCTTACTGATTTCATTGACTACATTTGCGAGCAGCGCTGAAAGATCTGTCGTTGTAATCAGTGAAATGAAGATCATCTCATAGCTCAAGCGAATCAAGTTCTCGCTCGCGATTCATCTCAAGTGAATGCAGCTAGAGAGTGACAAGTTGATCAAGCTATTATCAATCTTCGAAAACATCATAACTGCACACATGAAAATTGACGTTATGTCTCTGAATCACATCAATGTGAAGAATGCTATTTCAACCTGTCGCAATATATCTTTGAGTGCAGACAGTGTCAAATTTTGACGTGTCATAATAGATGCAGACGAAACAGATTATGAGATGATCATCTGAAAGTGAGCGTCGCAAGACAGCATCATGAGATGTAGAGATGATGATAAGAGTAGAAACTGAAGATGAAAATCAACGCTGCGACACGTGAACTTGTGTCATGTAGACTATTTATATACTCGAACATTTATAGAATAGAAGTTCGATTACAAGAATTTTCGTTTCGACGTCACAAATTCTCTTCTTCAATCTTTATCTCGCTCAAAATGATTTTTCTACTGCAGTCTATTGTATTCTCTTTCTTCTTTCATCTCACATTTCAACGTCAGTCACATACTTCAATCAGCTGAGTGTTACATGATCATTCATTTGAGAGTATTGCGTCTTCAGCATTAAGAGCGTTGACTTTAAGTCATCTTCAATAGAAACAAGATATCGAATGAAGTCGATCATCTCAGAAACTCAGTCAGACGATGATGAGTTAATGAATGTGAAGAAGAATGATTGAAGCATGCAGAAACGAGAGAATCTTTTAGATGTGATGTGAACTGCAATGTAAATGTCAGAACAGAAATCGCAATAATGCGAAAAATCGATAGCTTAAATCAACAAGAGTAAAGAATAACAAATCTCATCAGAATCATCATTAAACTCTTCTTTCGTGCATACATTGTTGACACTAAAATTCGCATGAATGATCTTCTTTTCTTCTATCATTTTTCTTTTGTCTGCTATTTGAATCTTCGATATGCTCGACGCGTAAAGCTGTCTAGCATTGCTCATATCATTGATCAATGACTTCTTTGAGATTGATGTAGTGAATGATCTTCTGCAGTCACGACTGATATCACGATCGAAGATACGCATCGATTCATTTGAAACTTCGTTCAGCATTCTTTCGCGACTATTCTTACAAGCTCGAGCAGCAAGATTCTTCTCAACGCAAATGCTACGTAGTGAAAGCTGCGTGATGATGAGCAGAAGAAAGATCTTTGTGCACTATATTAGTACTGTCTTTCAACCTTGAATTTTTATTCTTACTGATCTCAAGAAGTAAACTTTAAATTCAGAGCAATTTTCATCTCGCTTTCAATATTACTAATGCTAATAGTGCATCTGCGAAACAACAAATGAAGCTTTCAGACACGTCAGATCTTCGTCTTCAATTGTCGAGTATGAAAGCATCTCGAGCAGTTTTGTTAATGTTGATCAGAATCAGTTCGTAAATCACATTGAAAAGCGTAAAATTCAGAAAGCTTGCATTGAAGACAGTTCAGAAATGTAGCATCTCGTTGTGCAAGCTGCGATTTCGATCAGCACATTTCAATTGTATAAGACTGAGCAGTCGTATCTTATTAAAGGTAGAAATCTCAAGACTGTAGAAATAATTAAGACATAACGATCAATGTCATGTCAATATCTTTCAAGAAGAGTGTTGAAAAGATGAAGAATCTTGTACGAGTTTAAGAACTAGAAAAGATAGTAAGCATTTAATGTGATGCAATCATATGAAAGAAGATGTATCTTCAAGATTGTTACACAGATAAGAGAGCAGCAAAGAAGAAGATCAACAGCTAGCTCAAGTCATGTTCTCACTGAATTGAATCAGCTGCAATGAAATATGCAAATCTTGAATAAGATATCACGCATCATTACTAATTATCAGAGTTGCATTTAAGATCTCTGAAATCTGTAGAATGATCAAAGCAAGGTCAAACATGCATTTCATAATTATGATTCATGTCTGTCGTTGCTGAAATAGACTCAGTATCGAATTCAAGCGCATGTATCTTCAATACAGAAGAAAAAGCGCTGTCAAGGCAGCGAGAAGAATATCAGATAAAACAATGAGATGAACTGTCAATGATACTTTCATTACGACAAGAGAGTGAAACAACTAATGCAAGACAATGATATGCATCTTACAGACTGAATTGAACATGATCGCGTAATATATACATTGAAGTTGAGCGAATTATTGTTGATCTAATGAATCGAGTGAAACCAAGTCAGATTCGCTTTGAACATGAAGATCAACTTTTATTAATTTAATAGAGTCTGACTTTGATAAGCATTCTGCTGATGTTAAAAAGTCGTTCAAGAACTGAGTCACGTCAGACAATTAATCATCAATTCAAATCTAATCGTTTTGATATCACGAAAGTCACAGACATATCTTTTTTGATTTGAGATGATAAGACTTTGCTAGAAGCAGTCAAAGTTTGTCGAATCAATTCTCTATGACTCGTCTGATGAGCGTCAATTCTTCACGACTCACGTGATGAGCATCAATTCTTCACGATTCGCATGATGAGCATTGATGCTTCATCAATCTCGAGAGCAAGAGATGACATTGTAAATGTTGCGATGCATTCATTCATCAAATCAACTTATTATTCTCATGTTAAATGAACTTCATCTGAGAGAGTCGCTTCATATCAATTCTCATGATCATCTTCTATTCTTAGTCATTCGTTCAAGCGATCTCAAAGACTTCAATCACTGCAACTGTTCTTGTCTATTCAAAATGACAGAACAATGAATATCTAGTTTCTGATGAGATGATTTTCGACTGAAAACTTTTCGCTCATGCAAAGCTTCTTTTTGAAGATGACAATATCGTTTTAGACAGCTTTATCTTTTCTCTTGAGCTAATCGAAAAAACTTCGTACTGAAAATCGTTCTTTCACTTTTCAGTCTTTAGAGCAGAAAGTCACAGAGTTTAAATGAAATTACTGACAGAATCATCTCTCTTTCTTCAGAGTTTTTCAGAAGAGCTCATCTTTGTATCGTTGACGATAATTCTGTTATTCAATTCTTGAAAGCTATGTCGAGCAGACGCTGACATTAGTCAATGCAGTGAGCATTATCAATGCTTGAAATTTTCGAGCGTGCGAAAAGTGAAACATCGATCTTCATCATTATTAAAGTTCAAAGCAATCTCTCAATAACAGTCATGAAGAAGTATATCAATCTTTTCTCTTTCAAGACAATAGCACATGTGATATCTGTGAAGAATGACATGTCTTATGCTTCTGTACTCACTGACGATGAATACAAAGACGTCGTGAAGATAGAAAAAGATAGATGAAAATACTTGTTTTCTGATTTGCGAATCAATCAAGTAGACAACTGAAGATTGAACATCAAATCGCTAGTACATCATGAGAGAATTGAAGAGTCAGTCTCAAGTCATTCAATCAGTGTGAGAATAGCACAGAATCTTGTAAGTCGCGATCTGAATCGTCTGATAAAGCTGAGACTGACTGAGACAAGGGTTAAAATCAGTGCTAAAGCGAGTGATGATGAACGTAGAAGTTGATCTTTCAATAATCGAGTTTGCTCTTCAGTATGAATCTATGCAAGTCTATCAAAACATCATGCTCAATTTCTCAACAGTTTCGCGATGAGCTCAGCGAGAAAATATGATGAAGAGATATATGTTTTGCCAGTCATGCAAATACAGAGAATATCAGTTGAAGTTAGTAGACTGCTTAAAAGAATGTCAAACCGAATAAATAAAAGCTTAGTACAGCATGATGATCTTTGAGTGTGAAAAATTAGAAAGAAAGTGACATGTATTACATGCTTATCTCAAGCTCAAAGACAAGAATTTAGTCGTCTTTCTTAGAGCACAATTTTGAGTCTCAAGCGACGCAGTGTGATTAGTTGAAAGAGATGATGATGTGAACATGAAATTGACATCTCGTTGAATATGTGAAATAATACGAGTCAGACAGAAGTACAAGCGAGAATTTAATCTCTCTACAGTCTTTGTCATTGCTCTAGCCTTCAACGAAAGTCGCGATCGTCATTCTCGCGCTTTGTCATTGACTGTGACGAAGTTGATCTTTCGAGTCATCAATTTTCTATCACTTGCGAGATGAGCGTCAACGCATTAACACTCACACTGAGAGTCTCAATCTTCTACAAGACTCATCTTATACTGAAGCTGTATCGTTCATAAAGAGAGCGTTGATGTCGCAAGACAAATATTGAGGCAATTCACAGAACTTGTTCATTCTTGCTCTGTGTCACGTATTTCACACTGACTTCTTCGTCTATTATGAGTCAGTTTGTAGTAGCGACAGAATTTTTTCATCGAATCTACATTTTTTCAATTAGTCTTATTCTCTTGCAAAGCACGATTTATTCTTTGCTGCTCTATGACTGACATATGATTTCTAGATCGTGAGATTATGACTTCACTTCAAGAAGAAGAATTTTAGTCTTTAACATGATCATGATGAGTTTTGCTGAGTTCACACAAGCTCTTCTCTTTGAATTTATCTAAGCTAAAAAGTAAATGATCTGCTGATCAAGAGCATCTCTCGTCATAGCAGTTGTGAAGAGAACATAGATTATTATTGAGTTGCGACTCAACATCGTAGCAATGACTCGCGAGAAGTCAGACATCACATGTCAGATGACTAAGTTAAGTTTCTCAACAATCGTCTCTTCTAACGAATCATATTATCATTACATTGTTACGCATCGCAAGTATCTGATGAGACTTATGACTCAGAAATGCTTCTCTCTGATCGATGATCAAATAAATCTCATCTTAATTGAAGAAGTTAAGAAAGAGATAGATCTTAATGATGTTAAGAATCGTGTGACGTCTACTTATCTTGATGAGCAAAGACGAGAGAAATCATCACACTTCACATTTCTAGAATGAACAAAAGAATGTGCAAACGTGTTAGAATAGTTTGAAGAAGTAGACTTTCTCATGCGATTTTTCAAGTCTCTCTGAAATTCACAGATCAAACTCGAAATCGAGAACGTGCGCAATCGCGCTCTGATAGAGCGTAGACTGATCTATTTTCATAGAAAGAAGACGTCTTCAGAAAATCTCGTTGTACTCAATGATGAAGATCAATTCTTCGTTATCATATGCATAAGCTACAACAGTTGCTTCGCTTGATATCTCAACAGACAATCATCTTCTACATCTGAAATCACTCGTGAGATTGTGATGAGTCTCGATACGATTACGATTTTCGATGTTGAGCAGATGGTCGAATATTCTACTGAGTACGATGAGAAATGTCTCACTAAGCAAGATGCACAGAAAGAAGAAGACGATGAATTCAGTATTGTTCTTATTTACTAAGTGAAGTTCATGTTTTTCAAATACTGCTTAAATGCTTTGAAATATAAATCTTTCAACTTCAGTTCTCTCTCGTCTATTCATTCAACGTCTCATCAATCTCACGTCGACTAAGCTGACAAAATGTCATCTCATGTGTTATCTAAAACAGTGAGCACACTTCTATATGCATCATTCGATCTCTGCAACATGTCATTTCATGCATTATCTTGATCATGAAATGCTTTCTTATTAAAGTCATCTGAATCTGACAATATGTCATTTCACGAATGATCTTGATCTGATAATGTGCTCTTCAATCTCTTATCTTGATCTGACAGTGTACTCTTCAATGTATTATCTTGACTTGACAATGTACTCTCTCATGTATTATCTTAACCTGATAATATATTCTCTCATGTATTATCTTGATCTGACAATGTATTCTTTCATGTATAATCTTGACCTGATAATATTTCATGCCATGTATTATCTTAATCTGATAATATATTCTCTCATGTATTATCTTGACCTGATAATATGCTTCTTGACGTGTGATCTTAATCTAGAAACATACTCTCTCAAGTGTGAACTTAACTAGTAGTTGCAATCTCATTCACGTTGTCTTGTCTTTCAAATCTCTTCATCAAAGTGTGATTCATGCACGACTGATCAAAGAAGTCGCTGAAGTATTCTTGACGTGAATGAGATGTTTGATTTCATATCACGTCGCATTCAAAGTCATTCATCTCTTCAGCTATGATTGATCTCTTCTTCAAATAAAGATTTTCTTCATCGCTGTGATTTCTCGACAGATCTTCATCATCATTATGAGAACTATCACGATTAATATTGATCAGAGTGTGTTGAAGCAGACTGTTAAACTTACTCGCTAGTCGCACACTCTGTGAACGTCAACGAATGTAGTGAAGACGTTTGTCGCAAGAATGCTGCCATGAATTTTCCCTTTAGCAGACTTGTAGACTCGAAAGTATCAATCAAGCACACTTACATAGCAATCGTGTCTGACTAATGTGTCTGATACTATTCTGTCTAGTAATGAACAGTAAATTGTTTTTCTTGAAGCAGCTTTTTTCATGTCTTTGAATACTGACTGAATTTATAGCAACGTCATCTCTGAAGCATGCATCATTGAGACGCTTTTCGCACTGTCTGCACTTTTTCTCGTTAAGAATTTCAGCTTCAATCTCATGCTCAGAATCTTTGCAACTCTGAATATGTGATGAAATGCGATTTCGTCGACTGAATGTAGAACTGCAATTGTTGACTGAACAAATTATTTTCATCAATTCATTTACAGTGACATTCTCAAACTTCTGAAGATTTTGAACGTGTCTTGCAAGATGATCACGTCAAGTAAATGTAGTATTGCAATGCTGAACAAAGCAGATAAGCTCTCTCTCTTTTGATCATGTCATCTTCAATGTTGAAATCTGAAGTTGAAGATCATTCATCACATCGAATAGCTTCTGAACACGTTCTTTTAGTACATGTATCTTCATGAGACATTCACAGTGAACTTCTGAAGAATTACGGCTTTTTTTTGCCTCATTTCTACTTTCAATTATCGAGAAGTTCGAATGAGATCTTTTGCTAGCAGTTTCTGAAAGACTTCGATTGTTGAAATCACTCTCTGACTTGCAGATATCAGACTCTTCGAATCGCTGCGATTCTGAAAATAATGTCATTTTGCACAGGCAAAAGAATGCGAGAGAATAATGACTTATCACAGTCGCGATAAGAAATAAGAAACGTTAAATAAACACTTGAGACATAAGACATGATAGCTAAGATCAATCAAAGATACAAGTAATGACTTGAATTTGTGATTCAATCGAAGAATTAGACGTGATTTTAGCGAGTCGATGATTACTTCGAAGAATATAACGAATGTCTAGTAGCGTTAATAGTCACTCATATCACTCTATCACATGCTCGAAAATTGATGAACATCAAAACAACTACTCGAAATAAAGAGAAATCACATGATCAAATTAGTTACAAGCTAGTTTTCAATAAATCTAAGCATCTCATTTCAACAGTTCTAACGACTGAGCTTCTGTTCTCTTCTAAGAACAGAGAATTCGCAATTGATTTAGTGTGAAGAACAGACGTGAAGACATATGAAGCGTTGTAGAAAGTAATTTGTCTGACGTGTTTACTGCTATTATTGCTCTTGATGTCACTATTATGACTCATTCAGTTCTATGAATCGTCAAGACTACGAACGAGACTCTGCTTGAAAAGTCGCAAGAATGATAATCTTGATGTGATTATTCAAGATTCTTCTTTACTTAAATACTCATCATCTTGCACACATGTCTCTAGCACGTCGTGATGTCGCATCTTTCATAAAATCATCAACAGAACGAAAATTCTTCTGTTCTGTCACATTTAACGTTCGATATATTGTTTTATTACGATCATATCTGCCTAGTTCTTCAACAGTGACGAGAATATCGCTCGCAGCTTTCGTCATTCAAAGATCATGATTGATGACAACGAGAGTCTCTCTTCGTTCACTCTTGCTGAAAACGAAAGTTCTTTGATGAATCTTATGAGAGATTTGAATCACTACACACAATAGGTTTGCGCTTTAGAACAGACATACAGTGTGAACTTTTGTAAACTCGAGAAGTGTGCAAATTGAAAGAGCATGTAGACTAAAAGATTGTGCAAACTGAAGTGATATGTAAATCGAGAGAATTTGTAGACTAAGAGAGTGTGTTGAAAAGTGTGCATACTGAAGAAATGTGCAGAATGTGCAGCAAACTTCAAGAGTGTGCAATTCTAAAGAGTGTGCAGTCTTTGAAAGTATGCAGTCGTGAAGATTGTGTAATTTTCGAAGCGCATACACTTTCTGAGTGTACATATCTCTTATAAAGATATACGCTTTCTTGCAAAGATATACGCTTACTGAAGGTATACACTTTCTATGTGTACATATCTTTCAAATGTACATATCTTTCGAGCGTATATATCATTTAAAGGTACATACCTTTAAGAGATATACACTTCATGAATGTATATACATTTCAAGAATGTAGATGCGCAAGTTCAAAGAATATAAAAATTTAGAAAGTGTACACATTTAGAGACTTGAGCACTATTTCATCGCTTCAATTAAAGATCATGTCAGAGTATCTTGTAGACTATCATGTCTAAAGAAACTCTGTGAACTCTGTGAATCTTGTTCACAAATGTTTCTTCAGAAATCAAAAATGAAGCATAAAGAGAAATCAGAAATGAAGCGAGAAAGAGAAATCAGAAATGAAGTCTTGAAAGATCAGCAAGATAGAATAAAGACAATTCAGAAGCAAAGCAGAAAGTTCAGAAATATACTAGTACTTGTCTTTAGAATCAATCTCTCACTCGATCTTAAATAAAAAGAGTTTCATTGAATGAGTTGCATGTTGTTGCATTCAAGTTGTCTGAAAACATACAGTATAACTAACGCAGCAAAAGCAAAGACACAGCAGTTCATCAGAAGAAAATCAAATCTGATGAAAAAGGCAGATCAGTTAACTTGATTGTGTCACACGAACCTTGCTCTGATCATTTGCAAGAATGAAAGATATTATACTTATTGATCGATTGATCACGAACGATGATCTTCTATCATAACAGAAATCATACATATGAACTCAGTACATCGATCTTGAGCTGACTTGAGCTTAGAGAGCATCATACTCGTTGTCTATCAATCTGCTATTCAAAGACTTTGACAACGTCTTTGATGAAGTCTCATGCAAGTCGAATGTGAAGAACTCATTGAATAGAATGTTTGATTCAACTGAGAAAGAGTCTTCAAAGAGCACGTAGAATTTGCAAGATTTGATATCGCTATTGCAAAGCGAAGTCGATAGAGATTTGTAATCGCTGAATGTAATACGCTTTTGCTATATGAATCATCTCAGACGATGACAATGTTGAGAAAGTCGAGAAAATATAAAGATGTTCATGAATCTACGAATGAGAGTCTTGATCATGTATTTCTGTTGTTTTCACTTCGAGTAGAACTGTCTGTTCATCTCGTTCATGAGTGTTCTGAGTCTGAGCTTCTTGATAAGAGCATTCTCGAAGTAGACGCGTCGTCTGAATTCTTGATTGATCTGTCAATTGTGCTGAATGACTCGTTGAAGATTCTGAATCATTTCGACGTGTCTTGACTGAGACTGATAGAAGTATGACTGATAGAAGCAGTACTGAACTGAGTACTTTTGACTGATGCTTGAGAAATGATGACTGTGATAATCGTAGAAAATTGTGCTTCGAGATGCTGAACGTTGTTGTGACGACAGCACTGACAGAGACAGCACTGAGAAGATCGATACTGCGAAAGACAGCATCAAATAAGATGATACTGTTAAAGCTAGCACTGTGCAGACTAGTACTGTAAAAGACGATACTGTCAATTTTGATACTAATTCTGTCAACTGATAAAGATAATGCACTTGACTTGCTTCTAATTTTAGATTAGACAATGAATTCAAAATGAAGATGATGACTGAGATTGTTTCAGATTTTGAGTCTGAGAAACTTCACTATCTCACTTAAAGTCTACAAATAGTCAGCTAAGAATTTTCTAGATCACATCACGTAATATCTAACTCATTTTCGTAATAGTCAAGTGAACATTGATCTAGACTCGTCGCAAAGAGATGCTAGATCACGTGACATGAAAGTTCTTTGTCTCAGAGCAAAGAACTTTCTTAGTTCGATCACGTGATACAAGTTCTTTATCTATCGTACAGACGCAGAACTTCTTTGCTCATTAAGAAATGAAAGAAGTTCTTATGAGTGTCTCTGCTTTAATGTATCATACACTTTATGAGAATTCGAGAAAGTCGCTTTATTGTTAGTAGCTTGTGAAATTAGAAAGAGAAGAGCATATGAAATAAATGAACAGAAAGAGATCAATTGAATGATACAGCACGTCAAGACTTTTCTTCTTCTAATCATTTAGCTTTGCTCTTATTTCGTCTTTTCATACAAACATTGCTTAGAGTCTTTTCAGAAACAGATCAACTGTATCATGTTTGAGTTCAAGATATCATTTCTTCGATCTCTGCAACGCATCGCAGACGAAGAACTCATCAATCAGCTCATTGACGCTAAATGATATATTACTTTCTCAAAGACTGATAATTTACTTTCATCAAGCTCACTTTCTGATGTTTCAAGAGCAAAGACAGACGTTCACAGTACGATCATTATACTTCGTATTCAAAATGTATCTTTCGTCAAGCTTTCTAGCACTTTCTGCGCTAGCAGAGAAGTGTCATCAATGATATTAAGATGATTCAAGACTGCTTTTAATACTGCAATACTCACTTTTCATCATGAATTCAACATACAGAGTATCTGTGCTCAAGCAGCTCTCTTCGCAGCTTACTTGCAATCACAGACTACGTGTTCAAACTCTATTCTTTGATGTCAATCATACACAAGCTCAAATCTGTCTAGAAACAGACTATACTTACGATCAAGTCTGCTATGCAATCACTCATCATCTTACATCTCAAAAACGCAAGACTAAGGAAAAAATATTACTCAATATTTCTCAAAAAAAAGGCTAATTCAATGAGTGACAGCTTCTCGAGAGAATCGCGAAACGTCATGATCTGAAATCTCTCAAATTCTTGATTTTGACTGTGATGAATATGTCATAAGATCTGCATTCAAAAAGAAAGAGTTTGAACGACACGTTGAACGAAAGAAGTGTTCTTTTACAGAAGCTGAACATCTTGAACGTCTTGCCTAAGCTATTGAACACTACGATTGATTGAATGAGCGATGAGATGAGATTCTTTGAAGTGATGAGACTTGAGCACTTCTATTATATGAGTTATGAAATTAGTATATAAGTATCTTTACATACAAATTTTGGTGCAAGAATATCTTTTCGCATTATGTCATTTCTTGAGTTACGTCATGACTTACGTTAAAGCTCATGATTTGTATACATAATATTAAGAGTTTTTGATAAAGCGACACTGCAAAACATCATTTCTGCATTTTGAAAGATACTTCTTGAATAGTACTTCGTAAAGTATGATGCATTCAGTGATCGCTTACGCTAATCAGATACTACGATATCTGAGGTTTTAATTGTTAACGCATGTTAAAAACATCTCTACTAGCTTTTATCAAGTATATTCAAAATATCTGACCAATTTTCAGTCACATCAATTATCGATCTTCAAATTCAGCTTTATTCAGCTTTCTATTCAGCTTTCTATCTACTCATTTATTTATCTACATATCTATCTATCAATATGAAGCTTTCGAAATCTTCTACAGAGTCTTTTATGAAGCTCTTTACTACACTTACTAAACAGTTGAATTTACTTCGTGATTTACAACTTCAGATTCAAACACTAAGAAATATTGAATGAAAATACTTCAAAATAGCTGAACATCTGAAAATAATGATTCATCAAGTTCAATATGCCAGTACTCATTAATCTACTTTGCAGAAACATCAATGCGAACGTAAATCAACTATAAACGTTGAATCTCTACAAATTTTGATTGATTTTGTAGAAGTATTCTCGACTCGATGCACGTTTCAATCTCGTGCACATCTCACTTTACTACTTTCATCTTTCTTCAAAAATCAATTACAAATTCAATATGACTTCAATTGAGGCATCGCTTGCAGATCTAGCTTTGCAAGACTCATTTAACTACACTGCAACTGCAAAGAAATTCAATATCAATCGAAGCACGCTGTCACGACGACATAGGGACAAAACGGTCTTCGTGAAGAAAAGCAAGCAAACGACGTCAATTCTTTCAAATCAACAAGAAAAAGAGCTTATTCGCTATATCAACAAGCTTATCGAGCGTGATATATCTTCTTTCAATGTCATGATTCGCGTTTTTACGTATAATATATCTGGAAAACAGTCAGGCAAAAACTGATGTTATGAGTTCGTTCAACGTCATTCAGATATACTGCAGTCAAAGTTTCTACAAGACGCTGATCTAGAGCGAAAGAAAGTCGATAATGCATATCAATATCAGCTTTATTTTGACCTTGTAAGTGTCTTCATTACGTTTAGTTTCATACTAATATAAGGGTAGATAAAGCAAAAAATCGAAGAATATGAGATTCTTTCTTCAAACATATACAATATGAACGAAAAGAACTTTCTACTTGAACTTCTTCAAAAG
>JAABUS010003894.1_pt1 | contig 22888 bp, 22 predicted proteins | sample 5560161 | NCBI WGS metagenome assembly JAABUS01 (sample SAMN10711885, study PRJNA513376) | rock metagenome | isolation source: Antarctica rocks | place: Antarctica: Victoria Land, Trio Nunatak nord | collected 2016-01-04
AATCCCGCCCCATGAACACCCTTCCCCCCGGTCACCGTCAATGAGCGTCGTTGCCGAGCAGGCGCCCCGGGCCCGCATCCTCGATCCCGCCGCCATCGAGCGCAAGCTCGCCCTCAACACCTACAACGTCGATCCTAGCCGCGCCCACATCCGCATCATCGACCACGACGTCTGCCTCCAGTGCGAGCGCCAGCAGTGCATCAACTGCTGCCCCGCCAACTGCTACGTTCCCGCCGCTGACGGCCGCGTCATCTTCTCCTACGAAGGCTGCGTCGAGTGTGGGACCTGCCGCATCGTCTGCCACGTCTACGACAACATCGAGTGGACCTACCCCCGCGGCGGCTTCGGCATCCAGTACCAACACGGCTAGCTCCCCCACCCCCCGCCCGCTATCATCATCTTAGTCCTCAGTCCTCAGTCCTCAGTCCTCAGTCCTCAGTCCTCAGTCCTCGCCCCGGAGTCCCCCATGTACTGGACCACGAAGCACGTCCTCGTCTGTACCGCCTCCCATTGCGCCCAGAAGGGCGCTAATGACGTCGCCGGTCGCCTCCGGCTCGAGGTCATCCGCCGTGGTCTCGACACCGATATCCTCGTCAACAACTGCGGGACCATCGATCTCTGCGACATCGGACCCAATCTCGTCGTTTATCCGGACGGTGTCATCTACAGCGGTGTCACCCTCAAGGACATTCCCGACATCGTCGCTCACCTCTCCGGTGGTCCCGTCGTCGAGCGCCTCCGCCTCGACCGCGACACCCCCGCCGAAGCCGCACGGCGCGCCTTCTACCTTGCCGCCGTTGCCCCCGATCCTGTCCGCCCCGTCCCGGATTTTCTCGCCCTTGCCCAGGAACACGGCTACGACGAGACCTGGATCACCGAGCAGCAGCGTCGCGGCTTCATCGCTCGCAAACCCGCCACCGACGATGCCCCCGAGACGATGACCGTCACCAAGAAGGCCAAAGGCCGCTACACCGTCTGACCACCGGGCCTCCTCACGCCACGGCGGCCCCGCCTGGTCCACGCTCGTTCTCGCCCCCAAATCCGCGTCGTCGCTTCAGCTCAGAATCGGCATTCCCGCGTCTGTCGGTCGTTTTGCGTGAACGAAACGACGCTCTCCCGCCGATCCGACCCGCCAAGAGAGGTATCATTGACGGGCAGGGCGAACCTGGGCCGGTCTTGTGGCGTTGCCGTGAAGAGCCTGGGACACCGCCGATCCGAGGAGTCGCGTGAAGACGGACAGGAAGCCGAGCCCGATCGCCGGGCCGGTCCCCGGCGACGAACCTGTCGCCGGTGGCGTCCCTCGCCATGCCCGCGACCCCCAACACGTTCCTCCAACTCCCGGCGGACCATCATCGGTGCCCCTGAACCGCCCGATCAGCGAGGACGAGAACGCGCCCGCTCCCATCTCCCCCGCTCCGCGCCCGCTGATTTCCGCCCGGCTCCGCTCCCTCCGCTCCGATCATCTCGCCGCGCGGCTAGCTGTCGCCGTCGCCATCATCGTTCTCGCCCTCTTCACCAACCGCACCTTCCTCGGCTGGGGCCTCTTCGCCACGCTCGCCATCCTCTTCGTCCCGCTCGGCCGGGCTCGTTCCTTCATCGTTTCCTTCATCCCCTACGCCGTCGTCTGGTTCCTCTTCGGCTTCATCCGCTCCTTCGCCGACGAAACGATCCTCGCCCGCACCCTCAACACCGATGTGCCCCGCCTCGAACGCTGGCTCTTCGCCGGCCAGCTTCCGTCGATCCGCCTCCAGGAGCGCTTCTTCGACCCAACTCACCTCCGCTGGTACGACTACCTCCTCACCGGCACCCACTGGTCCTACTTCATCATCCCCCACGTTGTCGCCGTCCGCCTCTGGCAAAAGGACCCCGTCCTCTTCCGCCGCTACTTCAGTGCCCTCACGATCCTGCTCGGCGTCGGTCTTTGCATCTACTTTCTCATCCCCTCCAACCCACCCTGGCTCGCGCCTGATCCCGTCAACACCCCCGCCGCCGTCCAGGTCGCCCGCGTCATGGAGCCGGTCGGCAAGGCGCTCGGCGGTGGTCTCTACAATGCCAGCTATCGTGTCATTGGCGAATCGAACCCGATCGCCGCCATGCCCTCGATCCACATGGCCGTCACCTTCTTGCTCGTCTTCGTTGCCCGCCCCGCTGGTCGCCGCTGGCGGTGGCTCGCCCTCGCCTATGCCGCGCTGATGGGCTTCGCGCTCGTCTACCTCGGAGAGCACTACGTCGTCGACGTCGCCGTCGGCATGCTCATCGCCGCCTACGGCTGGTTCGCCGCCGGGGTCTGGCTCTCGGGGGTCGCTCCGGTCCTCCGCCAGCGCTTCGCCCAGGCCACCCCCTCCTCACATTCTCCTCGCGGTGCCGGCGTCTAATGGAGCATCAAGGAATGCCGGAGCCGCTCCTCCCGGAGCTGCTCCGGTCGCCAGCTGCGCCGCTCGAGGCCTCCACGCCTGCATCCCCCCGTTCACTCCCCCCCGTCACCTCGGCTTCGCATCCCCTCGCGTTTGGACGCGTCGCCTTCGCCCACCCCGCGGAAGCCGAGTTCGCTCAGCTCCTCGACTTCTACCGCGTCGCCTGGCTCTATGAGCCGACCTCCTTCCCCCTGCGCTGGGAGGGAGATCGAATCACCGAAATGTTCACCCCCGACTTCTATCTGCCCGAGTACGATCTCTACGTCGAGCTCACCACCATGAAGCAGAGCCTGATCACCCGGAAACATCGCAAGCTGCGACGTATCCGCGAGCTCCATCCCGATCTGAACGTCGTCCTCCTCACCCGTCGTGACTACTACGAGCTCCTCGCCCGTGTCGGCTACGGCGCCGTCGAGATCACCTCTCTCCCCGAGCAGGACATCGAGCGCATCCTCTGCAGCCCGACCGAGATCGCCGCCCGCGTCGCCGCGCTCGGCCACCAGATTTCCCTCGACTATGCCGGCCGCTCAATCGTCGTCGTCGGTCTCCTCAAGGGCGTGACCTACTTCCTCGCTGACCTCACCCGCGCCATCACCCGCCCCCTCGCCATCGATTACCTCGCCGTCGCTCCCCCGGACGAGCGCCAGACGGACCGCGTCCGCTTCGCCAAAGATCTCGACCTCGATATCGCCGGACGCCACGTCCTCCTGATCGAGGACATCGTCACCACCGGTCTCACCCTCGACTTCGTCCTCAACCGCCTCCGCCAGCGGCAGCCCGCCAGCCTCGAAGTCTGCGCCCTCTTTGACAAGCGCGAGCGCCGTCTGATCGACGTCCCCGTTCTCTACACCGGCTTCGAGATCCCCAACGCCTACGTCGTCGGCTATGGTCTCGATTACCGCCAGCTCTACCGCAACCTCCCCTTCCTCTGCGTCCTCAAACCCGAGGTCTACGCCCGCGACCACGCCGCCCGCCTCGCCGCCGTCAACGGTCACCCTCGCTGACGCCATCCTGCCCGGTATCGCGATCCCCGCTTTCTCGCCAGTCGGGCGCCAATCCCCCCTCCTGCGCGGTCATCCGCGCGAGCGGTGGCGCGCCGTGGAAATCCCCCTAATGGCGCGTCACGGATAATTCGCGCCTCTGGCGTGGCAGTGGTAGGGGCGACGCATGCGTCGCCCGGCACCGGCGTCGGTGCTGGAGGCACAGGCGATCCACCTGGCGGAACAGCGTTGACGATCCACTAGACGTCATCTCGGCTCCTGCCCGCCCAAGGCGGGACCGCCACCTACGACCTGCTGGGAGAGGTTGCTGCGTCGCCTATCGTGACGCGCCCACAACCGGTGCTCCCGAGGTGTCGCCGGAAGCAGTCGGGAAGCTAGTGGTTGCCACCGGATGCGTCGGCAAGACCAATTCCACGCGGGTTCCCTTCCCGACCCGGCTGGTCAGCGAGATCGTCCCTCCATGCGCCTCCGCGATCGCCCTGGAGATCGCCAGCCCGAGCCCCGCTCCTCCTGTCGATCGCGTCCGGCCACTGTCCAACCGGTAAAAGCGGTCGAATACTCGCCCCTGGTGTTCGGGCGCGATACCGACGCCCGTATCCGCTATCCAGAGACGGACCTCTCCTTCTACCTCCCCGCAGCCAATGGCGACGGTCCCCCCCGCCGGGGTGTGATCCAGAGCGTTGTCTACCAGATTGACCAGAACTTGGACGAGCAGGTCCTCGTCGCCGAGCAGCGGCGTCGGCGCTGACTCGTTTCGCAACGTGATCCCTGCCCCAGCGGCCCGGGAATCAAACTGCTCCAGCACGATCGCGATGGTCTCCGCCAGGTCCAGCGGAGCGTACTCGACGGGGAGACGATCATCGTCGGTCCGGGCCAGCGTCAGCAGCGTGCTCATCAGGTCAGTCATCCTCGCCAGATCGCCATCAAGCCCTCGTAGCGCCTCCCGATACTCCTCGGCCGAGCGCGAGCGCGCTAGCGCGAGGTCAACCTGGCTCCGCAGCAGGCTGAGCGGCGTGCGCAGCTCGTGCGCGGCATCTCCGGTGAACCGGCGCTGGCGCTCGAACGCGTCCTCGATCCGCATGAGCATCCCGTCAAAGGTGCTCGCGAGCCGCCCCAACTCGTCATCCGGCAGATCGAGGTTGAGCCGGCTGTCCAGCGCTCCGCCACCCACACTCGCCGCCAGTTTCGTGATCGCCGCGACCGGCGCGAGCGCTCTGCTCGCCAGGAGATAGCCTCCCGCGCCGGCCACCAGGAGGACCAGTGGCAAGGCGAGGCCCAGCGCCGCGACCACCTCGTCCAATGCCTCGTCGATCTCGCTGCGGAACAACCCGACCTGGAGCACGCCGACGACCCCACTCCCCTCCCCATCTCGTCGTATAGGAATCGTGATCACTCGCAGCGTCTCGCCTTCGACTCGCCACGATGCCAGGCTTACCCTGCCCACGAGCGCTGCCTCAACCTCGCGGTGATCGAGGGGTACGCCCCCGACGGTAGCACTGCTGTCGTCGATCACCTGCCCCCGCTCATCCAAAAGGCGGACGAAGTGCTCATCCGCGCGCGCGGGGGCGCCTCCATCGGTCGCGAGCGAGAGTTCCTGGTTCTCGATCCGTACGCTGGCGAGCGTCACCGCCGCTTGGGCCCGGAGCTGGTCATCGAACGCGGTGTGCAGCCGCACCCGCAGGGCGACGTAGAGCCCGACCCCGAAGAGCAACAGTGCCCCCGTGAGCACCCCGCCGTACCAAAGCGTCAAACGCCAGCGGATCGGCAGACGACCCATCAGCCGTCTCCGCCCAATCGGTAGCCCACGCCGCGGATCGTCCGAATAATTTCACCCGGATATGGGTCGCCGAGCCTGCGCCGAAGTGAGCGAATATGGACGTCGATCACGTTCGTCACGTGAGGAAAGTCGTAGTCCCAGACATGCTCGGCGATCATGGTCCGCGTCAAGACGTGGTTGGGGTGTCGCATCAGGTACTCGAGGATGCGGAACTCCTTGTTCGGTAGAGCGATCTCCTCATCCCCGAGCCACACCCGTCGCCCGGTCGGGTCGAGCCGGAGCCGCCCAGTTTGGAGCACAGCGTCAATAGTTTCGCTTGGCCGGCGCGCCAGCGCGCGCAAGCGCGCCGCCAGCTCCGCCAAGGCGAACGGTTTCACCAGGTAGTCGTCCGCGCCGGCATCGAGACCAACCACGCGGTCAGCCACCGCGTCCCGGGCGGTCAACAGCAGAATCGGTGTCTGGACGCGTCGTTGCCGAAGGCGGCGACAGACCTCCAATCCGTCGATGCCAGGCAGCATCACGTCGAGGACTACCGCGTCGTGATCGACCACTCGTACCCAGTCCAACGCCTCCTCGCCTGTCCCGGCTACGTCGACCGCATACCCCTCCTCCGTCAATCCTTGCCGCAGCAGCATCGCCAGCCGGACTTCGTCCTCGACTACCAGAATGCGCACCGATCGTTGTCCCTCGCGGTATCTCCATGGTCCAGCGACTCGGAGGCGACGGATCGTCCTCCCTGACGCGTATCAGCGTAAACGAGAAAGATGAGGCACGGGTGAAGCGCATGGCGTCGCGCGTCACGACTTCACCGCGACTTCATGTTGGCGGGTGATACTCGATGGTGACGGATCGCGCTGATCCGCCACCCATCACGCGCCAGAACGAGGGAGCACATCTGATGAATACCCACACGCTCGGGCACCTCGCCCGGGGTTGCCTCATACTCGTCCTCTGCGGGATCGCGGCCGCCGCCTATGGATCTCCGCCCGCCTCCGCTGCGCCAGGCGCCTGCTCAAGCGGCACGCCCGCCGCCAACCCCGCGACCACCCAGGCGACCCCCCCGTCGCAAGCCGACGCGGCGCCGATCCCGACCGAGGCCCCTGTCGGGACCGAGGTCAACCCACCTGGCGACATCCCGGACAACCAGGCATTCGTCACCTACCGGTCGACCACTGGCGGCTACGTGATCGCGACGCCGGAAGGCTGGGCCCGCACCGAGTCCGGCCCCAACGTGACATTCGCTGATAAGCTCCATCGCTTCACCGTCGAGATCACCTGCGCCGATGCCGCACCAACCGTCAAGAGCGCCAAGCGGATCGACGTGCCGAACCTCTCCCGAAACGTGCCGGCGTTCGAGCTGGTCTCGGTGAAAGCCGTTTCTCTCCCCGCCGGCGCCGGAATCATCATCCGCTACCGGGCTAACTCGGCGCCTGACGACGTGACCGGCAAGCAAATCCGCCTCGACGTCGACCGCTATGAGGTATTCAAGGACGGCCGCCTCGCGGTCATCTCCCTCGCTGGGCCGGCTGGCTCGGACAACGTCGATGTCTCCAATCAGGTCTCGCGGAGCTTCGCATGGACGGCCTAGCTGTCCTGGAGGCACACGATCTCTACCGCTTTTTCCACGCGGGTGAAGACGAGACGCTGGCATTGCGCGGCGTCTCCCTGACCATCCGCCCGGGCGAGATGGTCGCCGTCACCGGCCCGTCCGGCAGTGGCAAGTCGACCCTGCTGAATTGCCTGGCCGGCCTCGATGAACCAGACGGCGGTTGGGTCGCCATCTCCGGCGAGCGATTGACGCGCCGTCCTCAAGCCGAGCGGGCGCGGGTGCGGGCGCGGCGGATCGGCGTGCTCCTCCAATCCGGCAACCTCCTCGACCACCTCACCGTGGCGGAGAACCTGCGCGTCGCCGCCGCGCTCGCTGGTTCGAGCCGGCAGCCGAACGTGCGGGGCGCACTCGCCGCGGTCGGGATTGGCCACCGCGCCCACGCCCTGCCATCGCACCTCTCGGGCGGCGAATTGGCGCGGGCAGGGCTGGCCCTGGCGCTGATCAATGACCCGGCGATTCTGATCGCTGACGAACCAACCGGCGAGGTCGACGCGGCAAACGAGGAACGGCTCCTTGGCCTCTTGGCGGAGCGATCCCGGAACGGCGGCGCCACCCTGGTCGTCACCCATAGTCCAGCGGTCGCCAAGGCCGCTGACCGTGTGTTGCGCATCGTGGACGGGAGAGTATTCGATGGCTGAGCCCCTTGTCGTCGCGACCGGGCTGTCACGTCGCTATGGGTCCGGCCCGGCCGCGACCGTCGGGCTCCAGGATGCCACCTGCACGATCTGGCCGGGCGATCGCATTGCCCTGACGGGTCCCAGCGGAAGCGGAAAATCGACGCTCCTCCACCTCATCGGCGGACTCGACGAGCCATCAACTGGCACCGTGACGTGGCCGGCACTTGGACCGCGCGCAGGGCTGCGACCTGGCAAGATCGTCGATGTTTTCCAGGGGCCGAGTCTCCTGCTTCCGCTCTCGGTGCTTGAGAACATTCGGCTCCCCCTCATCCTGCAAGGACAGCTGGACCGCGATGCCACGGAGGCCGCGGAAACCGCGCTGTCGGTCTTCGGTCTCGGTCACTTGCGCGACAAACTGCCGGAAGAGATCTCCGGCGGTCAAGCGCAGCGTGTCGCGATCGCGCGTGCCCTGGCGGTGAGACCGGCCCTTCTTCTCGCTGATGAACCGACAGGGCAACTCGACTCCGCGACGGCCGTCGAGGTTCTCGGCACGCTCCTGGATGTGGTTGCCAAACTCGGCGCGGCGATCGTCGTCTCGACCCACGATCCGCGTGTGGCCGAGCGACTCGAGACGATCTGGTCGATGCGGGACGGACTCCTCGATCCCAGTCCATCCGGGCACTCCACTCAGCCAGCAACCCCGACCCCACTACCGGACGACGCGCTACTCTGGACGAGCGGAGGTACGCCGTGAACTCCCTTTCCTGGACCTGGTTGGGCGCCCTCCTGCGACGGCACGGCGCCCGGCTCGCCGGCACCGCCTCCGGCGTCGCCATCGCCGTCGCCCTCCTTGCCACCCTCGCCGGGTTCTTCGCCGCCGCTGAGGCAACGATGACGAAGGAGGCGATCGCTGCCGTCGCCGTCGACTGGCAGGTCCAGCTCGCGCCGGGTGCCGCTCTCCAAACCGCCGCGACGGAACTGACCCGGTTGCCCGGTGCCACCCAGCTCGTCCAGGTCGGCTACGCCGATACCCCGGGCTTCGAGGCGACAACGGGCGGCACGGTCCAGACGACCGGGCCCGGCAAGGTGCTCGGTTTGGGACCAGGCTACCGCGCGGCTTTCCCCGCCGAGATCCGCGACCTCGTCGGCCAGGGCCACGTGCTGCTTGCCCAGCAGACTGCCGCCAACCTGCATGCGCCACCGGGAACGACCATCACGATCAAGCGCGCAGGGCTGCCACCCGTCCAGGTGAACGTGGACGCGGTCATCGATCTCCCGCTTGCCGACTCGCTGTTTCAGGTCGTGGGCGCGCCGGCCGGAGCCGCGCCGCAGGCGCCGCCGGACAATGTCCTCCTCCTGCCACTTGATCAGTGGCATGCCCTCTTCGACCCGGTCGCGCAGATCGCGCCGGACGCCGTTCGCATGCAACTCCACACGACGATTCCGCACTCATTGCCGGCTGCGCCAACCTCCGCTTATACCCAGGTGACCGGGATGGCTCGGAACTACGAGTCGCGCCTTGCCGGTAGCGGGGTCGTCGGCGACAACCTGGCGGCGCGGTTGGAGGTGGCGCGATCCGACGCGCTCTACGCGCGCGTCCTCTTTCTCTTTCTCGGGCTTCCCGGCGCGCTCCTGGCCGCGCTCCTGACCGCCATCCTGATCGCCTCGGGGGCGACGCGCCGGCGGCGCGATCAGGCGCTGCTCCGGTTGCGTGGCGCCTCACCCTCGCAGATCCTCCGGCTGGCGGGTTCGGAAGCGGCCATCATCGGGCTCGGTGGCAGCCTGCTCGGGCTCGGGCTGGCCGCGGTCGCGGTCCGGTCCACCTTTGGCCGCTGGAGTTTCGGCAACGGCACCGCGGCGACCCTCCTCTGGGCGGGAGGCGCCGCCCTGGTCGGCTTTGCGCTCGCCTTCCTGACGATTCTCGCCCCCGCCTGGCGAGACGCCCGCCAGACGAGCATCGCCGCCTCTCGCGTCGCCGTCCGGCGATCGACGGGGCGATGGTGGGAACGAATCGGTCTCGACGTCTTCCTGCTCGCGTTGTCGGGGTTGATCTACTGGCAGGCCGGCCGTGGCGGGTACCAGCTCGTGCTCGCGCCTGAGGGTGTGCCGAAAGTTGCCGTCTCCTACACCTCGTTCTTCGCCCCGCTTCTCCTCTGGGCCGGGGCGGCTCTCCTAATAATGCGGTTGGCAGGTCTGCTGCTCGGTCGTGGCGGACGCACCGTCACGCCGCTCATCCGCCCGATCGGTGGGCGGCTGGCGTCGCTGGTTGGGGCCTCGCTCGCGCGCCAGCAGAGCCGGGTCGCGACCGGCCTCGTCCTCGTCGTCCTTGCCGTTGCCTTCGCGGCCTCAACCTCGATCTTCAATTCAACGTACCAGGCGCAGGCGCTCGTCGATGCCGAGCTCAGTAACGGTGCCGACGTCACCGTCACCGGCGGCGCCGCGTCGAACCTGGCCGGCCGGCTGCCACAGATCGCCGCACTGCCCGGCGTCCAAGCCGTCGAGCCGATGCAGCACCGCTTCGCCTACGTCGGCACCGATCTCCAGGATCTCTACGGGGTCGATCCCGCGAGGCTGACCCAGGCCGCCCGACTGACCGACGCGTACTTTGTCGGCGCCAGCGCTACGGCCGTGATGGCGACGCTGGCAAGAACCCCCGACGGCGTTCTCGTCTCACCAGAGACGGTCCTCGACTTCCAGTTGCAACCCGGCGACCCGATCAAACTCCGCTTGCAGAGCGCGACCGATCAGCAGTACCACGTGATTCCGTTCCGGTACGTGGGGATCGCTCGCGAATTCCCGACGGCCCCGAGCGACTCCTTCCTCGTCGCGAACGCCGCCTACGTTGCTGCCCAGACCGGCTCGCCAGCGGTCGAGACACTGCTGATCAAGACACGCAGCGGGCCTACGGCGGTGGCGGCTCGCGTCCGCGCCACCCTTGGGGAAACGTCGGGTGCGACCGTGCGCGATATCGAGGAGCAGCGCCGGATGATCAATACCAGTCTGACCGCGGTCAGCCTCCGGGGCTTGACCCGGATCGAGCTCGCCTTCGCCGTGGCGCTTGCGGCGGCCGGCACCGGCTTGGTGCTCACCCTCGGCTTGGAGGAGCGGCGGCGGACCTTAGCGATTGCCGCCGCGCTCGGGGCCACGCCGCGCCAGCTCGGGGCCTTCGTCTGGAGTGAGGCGGGTCTGATACTGGCGGGCGGCCTGTTCACCGGCGGCGCCCTGGGCTGGGGCGTGTCCTCAATGCTCATCAATCTCCTCACCCACGTCTTTGACCCGCCGCCGCAGCACGCGACCGTGCCGTGGGCCTACCTGGCGCTGGTCGTCGCCGCGACGGTCGCCGCCATCGGTCTTGCCGGCCAGGCCACGACGCGAGCAAGCCGGCGCGGCGTCCTGGAGACGATTCGCCGCCTCTGAGCACGGGGCGGAGAGTCGACGCACGATAGCCACGCTCCAGACCGGTGGAACGCGACGCTTCATCTCGATTTCATCTGGATGGGGTAGATTCTCAGCGTCTGTTTCACCGGGTCACTCGACCCGGTGAGGGGCCGCGAGGGATTGTCGCCATGCCCCGCGGCCAGGCAGGCACGACGAGGCGGCCGCGATATGAGACCTCCGTCGGGAATGGAGGTAGCGGATAGACCTTCGCGAAGGTGATCGGGCTCAGGAGGGCTCGGTCGGAGAGATCGTAATGAGGTGAACGATGCGGTTTCTGCGGCGGTGGCACGTTCTCGTGGGGGTGGCGGTGCTGTTTGGACTGGTCAGCCCGCTCGCCTTCCGGCCGAGCGTGGCGGCCCAAGACCTGGTGACCTTTTCGAGGAACCGAGCGATGGTTGTCGGGATGGCTCAGGCTGACCAAGCCGACCAGCCCGACCAGCCGGACCAAGCTGATCAAAGCGGTAGCCAGGGGAACAAGTCCAATCGGGGTAACCAAAGCGCTCCCGTGGATCAGAGCCCACCGGCGGATCAGACCGCTCCAGTCGACCAAAGTGTTCCGGTGGTCCAAGCCGCTCCCGTCGACCAAGCCGCTCCCGTCGATCAAAGCGGCCAGAACCTCCAGGTTGATCAGGTGATGGCCCCAGGGGGCGGGGATGGCCAGGTCGGACTCCCCAGCGCCGGCACGGGATCGGTGGCGACATCGAACGGCGGAGCCGCCACGTTTCTTGCGCTCGCGGCAGTGATCGTTACCCTCCTTGGCCTGGGACACGCCCTGCGGCGGCGACGCCTTACCTAACGGTCTGGCTCCGCCCGGTAAGCTCACCTCGTCTCGAACCGTGGTCGCGCGAGTCCCCGGTCGCCTGAAGTGGATTGCGGTGGGACATTCCACAGAGTTCACCGCGATTTCATCCTCACCCATTAGGGTGGGCCAGCGCGGCGAGAAGCGCTCGCGTGGACCTTGAAAGGAGGAACTGATGCACCGACGTTGGATTCGACTTGCTGGATTGCTCCTTGGTCTCGCCTTGCTCGTTGGCACGATGCCGGCCGAGCATGTCGCCGCGGCGACGCGGGGTGGATCCGGTGGCGGGCAGCCATCCCAGCCGATGGCGTCCTCGACTCAGGCGACGTCCCAGGATTCAACCTGCGCGTCGCAGCCGCCGGATGCCGCCCAGGAGGGCGACACCGGCAACGATCCGGCTGGCGACGTCCAGGAGGGCGACACCGGCAACGATCCGGTCGACACTGACACCGTGCAGTGTGGCGATCAGTCACAGAACGGCGATCAATCGCAGAACGGCGACACCCATCCAGCGTCGATCGCCAACGCCCGGCAGCATCTCCAGGGTGCTTGCTTGCGAGGCAATCACTCCCGGCACCGACCTATCAACACGGCTCGTGGTGCTGCTGGCTCGCGGTCGTCCGGGGCACGTCCCGGAGCGACGTGCCGGCACCCCCAAACGACGGCCACCGGCGCGCGTGCCGGCGGGGCGTCGATGCCTCGTGGTCACACTGGTGCTGGACGTGGACGGGTGACGGCACACCAGGCGCGGGGGAACGACGTGCCAGCCCAGACCAAGCCCGTGAATCAAGGCGATGCTAACGGCGGCGAAACCGAGACGACCGGGGACACCGGAACGCAGGGTGGCGACGAGGCGGCAGACGGCATCGACTGCCAGCAGCAGGGTGAGAACCAGGGCGAGAACGCCAGCTGCTAATCGCTCGTCCCTCCTTCGTCTTCGGCAGTGACCGGGGGTCTCACGTCGAGCCCGGCTGCCTTGAGGGGCAGCCGGGCTCCGCTGGCACTGTTGCTCACACATGGGCACCATAGAGTTGGCACAACAAACGTCGCCTCAGACTGGGAGACAGATGCACCTGTCGCCACTCAGCGCGTGACGGGCGCGCTCACGTCTCCGATACAGCCTCGGTCCCTAATATGTCGCGGTCATCAACCACTATGGCAACGACGCCGGGGGCGTGTCCGCTTCCCATTCGAGCCGCGGCAGAGAGGCGACCTCACCGCACACCAGTCATCCTCCACGCGGGCCTCCTGGTACCGGCCCCGCTTCGGTCCCGGCCTGCACGGCAGCATCGAGGGAATAGCGTCCAGCCGGTAGACCGTCTCTGATGTGGGGGCGGATGCGTGTCATGAAGGGGGAAGCACGACGCCCAGAGGTGTGTCACCTCTGGGCGTCGTGCTGCTGTGCCACAGCCTAATTCGCCGGATCATCGAGTGGTCCGGGTCCAGTCCGATCATGTGCGTGACGGCGGGGTGCTCGCGGGATGCCATCTCCACCACTCCGCGCAGAGAATCGAGCGTGGAGTGTTTCGGTTCCTGACGCTGGCGCCGTGTGCGGTCGCCGGTAGTGGGGAGACTTCCAGTCGACGACTGCTTCCCTGATCCCTGCCGCGTCAGGCTCAATTCATCTCGATTTCATCTTGGCCTGTGATAGTGCTCCGGGCGATGACCGGCCGCATCCCGCACCCCGGGCGATCAAACGCCATCGACTCGGCCGCGCGAGTGCGCGGACGACCTGACGCTCATGATCACGGAGGACGGAATGGCGCACGAGATGGATGCGACTGATGCAATGCGGAGCGAGTTGCCCGGGATCGGGCCACGGCGCTCGGCCACCGCATTGGGCCGACAACTCTTGAACAAGGTCCCGGAAGTCACCATCTACTTCTGGATTATCAAGATCTTGTGCACCACGGTGGGCGAGACCGCGGCAGACTTCCGGAACTCCCACCTGAACCTCGGCTTGACCGGCACGACCTATGTGATGAGCAGCTTGTTGCTCATCGCGCTGTTCTTCCAGTTTAAATTGAGGAGGTACGTGCCCAGCGTCTACTGGATCGCTGTCGTGCTGATCAGTGTCGTTGGCACACTGATCACCGACAATCTGACCGATAATTTCGGGGTGTCCCTCGTAACGACCACCATCGTGTTCAGTGCCGCTCTGGCAGCGACCTTCGCGGCGTGGTACGTGAGTGAGAAGACCCTCTCCATTCACACCATCTACACGATCCGGCGGGAAGGCTTCTACTGGCTAACGGTCCTCTTCACCTTTGCCCTGGGAACCGCGGCGGGTGATCTCGTAGCGGAGCGTTTCAACCTCGGCTACTGGGTGTCAGGACTCATGTTCGCGGCACTGATCGCGATCGTGGCCATCACTCACTCCCGCTTCGGAGTGAACGCGATCCTCGCCTTCTGGATCGGTTACATTCTGACCCGGCCTCTCGGCGCCTCTCTCGGCGACTACCTCTCGCAGGCTCGTGCCGATGGTGGGATTGGGTTGGGTTCGGTCGGAACCAGCGCGCTGTTCCTTCTCGCAATCTTGAGTCTGGTCATCTATCTCACCGTCACCCGAAAAGACGCGTCTGAGTCCGGCACCGAAGGAGAACGTCTGCAGGGACTCGGCACCACCTTTGTACCTGCAGATGGCTCCGATCACCACGTCATTCACCCTCAGCACCGACTTCCTCATGGTCTGCCCCACACCGCGATCGACGAGGCTCTCTAAGCTCTCGGTCGGGCTCCACCGCGACATCGCCAACGGGTGCGCTCCCCAATGCCTACGTCGTCGGCTATGGTCTCGACTACCGCCAGCTCTACCGCAACCTCCCCTTCCTCTGCGTCCTCAAACCCGAGATCTACGCCCGCGACCACGCCGCCCACCTCGCCGCCAACGGCCATTGCCGCTAACACCCAGTCACGTCGGGCGTCTGATCGACACGCGGAAGCAGAGCGAGGGGCCGTGACACCACCGCCCCTCGCTCTGCTTCATAAAAAGACCAGCCCGTTGGCGACTCCTTTCGGGTTCCTCCCCCGTCTTGAGCCAACCACCCTCCGCGGCTGTCCAGTTCCGTCCTGTGACCGCCGCGCGATTCATCCCGTGATCGTTGTCATGGGGCCACGCGTGGCCCCTGCTCGCCCGTTCAACCACGAATCTCGAAGAGAGGGACCCTTACCGCACGACTCCCGCCGGCACCACCGCGTTCAACGCCTGCCGCAGGTCCGCGATCAGATCCGCCTCGTGCTCGATCCCGACCGACAGCCGGATCAACGTCTCCTCCACCTCGGCCCCGGTTCCCGCCACGCTGGCGTGCGTCATCTGCCCCGGATGCTCGACCAACGACTCCACCCCGCCCAAGCTCTCCGCCAGTTGAAACACCTTCGTCTGCCCGACCACCGCCGCCGCCGCCTCGTACCCCCCACGGACCGTGAACGAGACCATCCCCGAAAAGTCGCGCATCTGCCGCGCTGCGATCTCGTGCCCCGGATGCCCCGGCAGCCCTGGGTAAAAAACCCGGTCCACCGCGTCCTGCTCGGACAGGAAGGCCGCCACGGTCCGCGCGTTCGCGCTGTGCCGGTCCATCCTAACCGCCAGCGTCTTGATCCCCCGCAGCGTCAACCAGCAATCGAACGGCCCCGGCACCGCCCCGGCCGCGTTTTGGTGAAACTTCAGCGTCTCGTACACCTCCGGGTCGTTCCCCACGACCACCCCGCCGACCACGTCCGAATGCCCGCCCAGGTACTTCGTCGTCGAGTGCAGCACCAGATCCGCGCCGAGCGCGAGCGGCTGCTGCAGGTACGGCGAGGCAAACGTATTGTCGACCACCAACCGCGCCGGGTGATCGCGCACTAGGTCGGCCACCCCCTGAATATCGACGATCTTCAAATACGGGTTCGTCGGCGTCTCCACCCAGACCAACCGCGTCTCCGGCCGGATCGCCGCCTGCACCGCCGCCAGATCGCTCATGTCGACCAGGCTAAACTCGATCCCGTACCGGCTCACCACCTGCGCGATCAACCGGTACGTGCCGCCATAGGCATCGTCGGAGAGCAACACGTGCTCTCCCGGCGCCAGGAGGTACGTTAGATTCTGCGTCGCTGCCAGTCCGCTCGCGTAGGCCAGCCCCCACCGTCCGCCTTCCAGCGCCGCCATCACCTGATGCAGCGCGCTCCGCGTCGGATTGTCCGTCCGCGAGTACTCGAATCCCTTGTGAACCCCGACCGCCTCCTGCACGTACGTGCTCGTCTGGTAGATCGGCGGAATCACCGCCCCCGTCACCGGGTCCGCCTCCTGCCCCGCGTGAATCGCCCGCGTCTCAAATTCCGCCGTGTACCAACGGCCATCCAGATTCAAACCCACACCGACCTCCTGTTCCCTGGAAGCAACCCGTTAGATCGAATGCGTCACCGCTGCTTACAACGCGCCGCCTCCCCGTTTGGTAGCCATTCGGCCGCGTAATGCTTCATCCCCGCGAAGGGATTCTGTCTCCCCAATGAGTCCGCGATGAAACGCATCGTGCATCGCTCGACGGTCGCTCCATGCCTCGCTCGTGTGGACAACCTGCTTTGCTTCGGCCAGCGATACGCCGGTAAGCCGCATCGTGACCTTGATCGAATCAAGGACAGAGAAGCCGTTGCTGCGAAGGTAGCGCAAAACCTCCTCGATGGAGTTCCCCTCATCAAAGCGGTTCTCGATGTCGATCAGCAAACGATCTGTGTCGCGCATGGCACGTATTAGTCCTTCAGGAGATCGATGGTAACGTCAATCTCTTTGCCCGGTCGCGCGCCCTTCACGCGACGTGCCGTCACCCGTAGTCTATCGAACCCCATACTCCTCACCTGTGCCGCAAGCGCATCCCGTATGGCGATGATGACTCCCGAACCCACCTCGAGGAGAACTGCTTCCATCGGATAGACCGCGAGATTCGTCAGTATGAGCATCCCACCCTCTGACCGAACCTCTGCCAGTCGCCCGATTTCACCTGCCGGAGTCGGGTAAACGCGTTCAAAGAGATCATCCGGGATCGGAGCGGAGGATGACTACAAATCTTTCGTTCCAAACGTACCGCCAAACGACACGAGGCACGGTTGGCAGACATCTCGTTATGCCGCCGACGAGTGTCGAAATCCGTCCTCCGACCTTACCCCTTCGTCCGGTGGTGCGCCACGTACTCAAGCACGTCCGCCCGCGTCACCACCCCCACCAAGACCCCCTCGCGCTGCACCAACACCGCCGGCGACCCAGCCGCCAGCATCGGCACCACCCGCTCGACCTCCTCGTTGCCGTCCACCAGGGGGAACGCCCCGTCCATGATCGTGCTCACCTGCGCCGACAGCACGTCTGGATTGCGGAACAGGTGGTCGAGCAGACCCCGCTCCTGCAACGATCCCACGACCGAGTGCACCTCGATCCGCGCCCGGCTGCCGTCGCCGCTCACCGTCGCCGTGCCATCCCGCACCACCGGCAATTGCGAGATGTTGTGCTCGCGCAGCAACTCGATCGCATCCTCGACCGTCTCATCGCTGCCAACCGCCACCACCTTCGGCACCTCGCCGCTCCGCTCCGCGACGACGCTCGCGATCCGCGACGGTTGCGTGAACCGCGACAAGAACCCGTTCTCCCGCATCCAGTCATCGTTGTAGATCTTGGAAAGGTAGCCGCGTCCGCTGTCCGGCAGCAGCACGATCACCAGCGCCTCCGCGTCCGCCACCCGCCGCGCCACCTCCAGCGCCGCCCAGGCCGCCAGCCCGCACGAGCCACCGACCAGAATCCCCTCCTCCCGCGTCAGCCGCCGCGCCGTCAGAAACGAGTCGCGGTCGCTGACCTGGACGAAGTCGTCGACCAACGCCCGGTCGAACGTCCCTGGCCAGAAGTCCTCGCCCACCCCCTCGACCTTGTAGGTGTGGATATTGTCCGGCTCCGTGTAGATGCTCCCCTCGGGGTCGGCCCCAATCACCTGGATCGCCGGATTCCGCTCCTTCAGATACCGCGCCACGCCTGAGATCGTCCCGCCCGTCCCAACCCCAGCCACGAAGTGCGTGATCTTCCCCGCCGTCTGCCGCCAGATCTCCGGTCCCGTGCTTTCGTAGTGCGTCCGGGGGTTCATCGGATTGAAGTACTGGTTCGGTTGGAACGCGTTCGGAATCTCCCGCGTCAGCCGGTCCGCCACCGAGTAGTAGCTCTGCGGCGAATCGCGCTCCACCGCCGTCGGCGTCGTCACCACCTCCGACCCATAGGCTCGCAGCAGCGCCGCCTTCTCCGGTGCCACCTTATCCGGCATCACGAAGACGCACGAGTACCCCTTGACCGCCGCCGCCATCGCCAACCCGACCCCGGTGTTGCCACTCGTCGGCTCGACGATCGTCCCACCCGGCTTCAGCCAGCCCTTCCGCTCTGCCTCCTCGATCATCCGGATGCCAATCCGGTCCTTGACCGATCCTCCCGGGTTGAGCATCTCCAGCTTCGCCGCCACCGGCGTCTTGATCCCGGCCGTCACGCTGTTCAGGCGCACCAGCGGCGTACCGCCGAGCGCCTCGATCACGTTCGCCCGGATCTCCGGTTCGGCGGGAAGGGCCGGTCCCGCGCTCTTGACGCGGGGCTTACTCACCGTCGTCGTCGCCATCGTCGCTGATCCTCGTTCCTCCGGCCCGCTGGGCCGCTCTCCCCGAACAGGGCGAAAATCCGCAAGAACTCAACCATTCGTAGCACGCCCGAGAGACCCCTGGCACTGCGCCTCGGCGGCTGACGGCTCCCCGTTCCATGCTATCGAAATGATAGCACGGGCCATTCCCGCTCCCGCTGCGCTGCGCCCCCAATCGTCGTCCCCCGCCACCCCCAAGCCACCCCACCCAATCTGGCTTCCCCTTGTCCCCACCTAGCGCTCGCCAACGCACGCGGAATCCGGAAACTGACCGCAAACGCCGCACGATCTCGTCGGCCTCAGTCATCCCCCGCTCTGGCAACCGGACCTGTTCCAGCCGTCGCCTCACCACGCGCCGCGCCCACCTCCTCTCGCAGGGCCCCGATCTCCCGCCGCAGCGCCGCCAGATGCTCGTGCACATCGTCGCCGACCGTCGCGCCGGACCCTTCCTGCGAGCCAGACGTCGCCCCGCTCACCGGCCGTCCGATAAAGTAGGTCGCGATCGACGCCGTGATGTAGCCGAAGACGCTGACGGCGTAGACGCGCATCACCACCGCCACCACCCGCCCCGCGATGCTGATTGGATCGACCCCGCTGTTGATCGTCGTTACCAGCGTCGCCGCCCACCGAATCCCCTGCCCAAAGCTCGTGATCTCTCCGTCCGGCGCCGCCCGCTCGAACGAGACCACGCTGCCCGCGCCGAGCATCATCACCAGCACGCTCAGCGTCACCAGATACGCCAGCCGTCGTCCCCCCGCGATCTCGCGCAGCGCCCGCATCCCATGGTTTGCCCCGCTTAGCAGCCGGAGCAGGTGGACCGATGGCAGCGCCCCCGCCGCCCCCGCCGCCCGCAGCGGCCGCAAGCACGGCACCACCAGTGACGCCGCCGTCAACCAGTTCCTGCGCAGGAACTGGCTCTTCACCGGTGCCAGCACGAAGCGCAACCCGAAGTCGCCGACGAACAGCGCGTAGATCGCCATCTCCGCCCAGTTCAACGCCCGCCTGTCGGCGCCGCTGATCCGCAGCCCAGAGAACTGCACGGTCAACAACCCCAGAAAGACCAGCCCCAGCACGACCATTACCGGCTCCAGCACCGCCTCGACGTGCCCCAACAGCTCGATCCGCGCCGCCACGATCGCCCGCCGGTCCCCGTCGCCGCCTTTTCCGTCCAGAGTCGCACCGTCGGTCGTCATCAGCCCGTCCACCAACGCATCGCCACCCCGGCGACCCCCCTCCGCCCCCTCTGCCCCCTTCGTCCTCCTCCGCCACCGGCCCCCGCCGTCGCCTCTCCCCGCCCATCCGTCCGCCGCCACCAAAAGCCCTCGCTGCGTCACGCATCCCGCCATCCTCTCCCCTCAGCCCCATCTCCTCGCCTCCTACTCTGGTCGCAGCACCGCGTATCGTGCGTGATCCACCCGCTCCCCGTTGATCACCAGATAACCCCGCGCGATCCCCTCGTATCGCAACCCCGCCCGCTCCAGCACCCGCCGAGATGCGACGTTCTCCACCGCCGCCACCGCCTCCACCCGCCACAGATCGACCCCGTCTGGCGCGAACGCGATCTCCAGCACTCCCCGCACCGCCGCCGTCGCGAACCCGCGTCCCCGGTGCCGCTCCCCGATCGTGTAGCCAATGTCGCCCCCCCCACCCTACCGGCTCCCCCTCCGCCTCGACGATCCACTGCACCTCCCCCGCCAGTTCCGCATCGACGACCCGCGCCGCCCGCTCCACCAGTCTCGCCTCCAGCTCGCCCCGCGCCATCACCCGCAGCGGCTGGTAGCGCCCCGCGCTCGCCTCCCGCCGCCACCCGAGGATCACCCCGGCGTCCTTCACCCCGGCCCGCCTCAGCTCAATCACCGCGTCACTCCAGGAACGACCTCGCCCGTCCTGCCTCTGACCGCCACCCGGTCGCCTGGCATCATTCTTGCCTACAACGCGCCGAGAGGGCGCCGAGCACCGTGATGATCGCGGCTCTTTGTGCCGTGCAAATCAAAGGAGACCGTATGCGTACCAAGTACTCGACATTCCTCCAGATGGCGGGCCTCGCCCTAGCTTTGTTGCTTGGCCTGCTCCTCGCGGACGCCGCTCCGGCCGCCGCCCAGCAGACCGCCACACCCCCCGCCGGAGCTGTCACCACGGTCGATACCACGGCTACCGCCTTGCCCGCCGCTCCTCCTGCGACCATTGTTGAGAAACCGAAGAAGGACAACACCGGGCGCTGGGGCCTCCTCGGCCTTCTCGGTCTCGCCGGCCTCGCCAGTCTCCTGCGGCGACCGCAACCCGTCGCTCCGATCGTCGAGGCGCCCGTCACCCGTACCACGATCGAGCCCCCCACCACCCGCACCGTGATCGACAGGACCGTCGACGTCGACGTCGAGCCGGGCCGCGACATCGATCCGCCTCGTCGCTAGGATTCGTCACGTGATGGGGGGCGGCGCGTTCTCGCGCTGCCCCTCTCCTGTCCCCAACCGACTTGCCACCCGTCCCGATCCCCCAAAGAGTGCTCCTTACGTGACCATACGCGCCACGCGGAGACGGACCATCAAGCCCCCCTCCGCATCGCGCGTCATCCTCGGTTCCCGCTACTTGGCAGCCGCCTGCCGCACCTGTTCCCGGTCCAACCGCCCCTCCTCCGGCTCATCTCGCGCCTGCCGGTACCGCTCGTAGAAGCTTCGCGTCGCACCTTAACGCTCACCGAATCCTCTATAATCAACCACCCCCAATATCAACCGCGACCCGTTCTCAGCCCCAACGGGGCTTCGTCGATTTAGCGCGGGGTCTTTAGCCCCGCGCCGTCTCCCCCTCGCCCCCACCATCGCCACCAGCGTTGCCACCGCCGCGCTCGTCTGTCGCCGCAGCAGTTGCCCGCCCGCATCTTTGTAGGCGCCGCACCTCCGGTACAGCTCGTCCGCCGATGCCCTCGCCACCTCCCGCGTCCGGAACCGCCACTGCGGCAGCCCCTCCGACGTGCACGGCTCGACCAGCACCCCCCTGCCCCCTTGCTGCTTCGCCCCCCTCGGCCCTCTCCTCTGCCTCCTCCACCCCCTCGTCCTACTCCGCCCCGACGAAGCCAATCCCCCTCTCCCGCGCACGGGTGGGTGCCCTCTGGGCAGCGGCAGGGGGTGAGGGCTTTCCGGGCCGGGGCTGAGGGCCTTCGGCGGACGGACGTGAGGGCGTTCCGGGTAGGCAGCGAGAGCATTCGACACCAAGAGTCGATGGCCTTCGTCGGTGGGCCGCTGGAGCTCCAGGCACGCACCCTTCCCCACATCACGCTCCACCCCTTGACGTCCGCTGGGAAAAGAACATATGATCTATCATGGACCGGAGCGCCAGAGCGCCGATTGGTAGGGACCACCGTCAGCGGCGTCGATCATCCAGATCGCCCGCCCCCTCTCCATCCTCCGGAGTTCCCTGCCATGCCCACCCGTTCCCTCGCCCCCGTCCCCTTTCCCATTCCCCAGCCCACGGCCAACCAAGCCGCCGCCCTCGCCCTCGCCGCCGCCTACCTCGCCCGCGCCGGCACCCAGACCGCCAGCCTCCTCCTCGTCGCCGACCGTCCTCCCGCCGACACCGCCCTCCTCGAAACCCTCCGCGACCAGATGCTCGCCGCCGCCGCCCTCTGCGACAACCTCCTCGACCTCGGCATCGCCGCCCCGGCCCTCACCCCACCCGATCCACCGTCCTAACGGATCTCCTCCACCCCGCTCTCCCGGAGAGTTTGAGTTTTGTCCTGCCTTCACCGATTGCGGGCGAGCCGCCAGCGAGGAGACGCGACCCCAACCCGTCGCGCAGAACCAGAATCGGCCGGTCGGACGCGGCTGGGGGCGGTTAACGGGCTTCCAAAGCCGCCTGCAACGGCCCAAAATGAAACTGTCCGGGAGAGAGCCCCTCCGCCCCCTCCGCCCCCTCTGTCCCCTCTGTCCCCTCTGCCCCCTCTGTTCCCTCTGTCCCCTCTGCCCCCTCTGTTCCCTCTGCCCCCTATCCCGCCGCGCCCACCTTCTCCCCGGCCGCATCGCTCGCCGCGTAGCGATCGAGTCGCTCCAGCTCGTCCGCGTAGAGCCTGCCAAGCAGCCTCGGAGCCACCAGCCGCTCGATCGCTCCCCGCGCCCCGGCCATCCGCCAGCGCGTCTCGATCCGCACCCGGCTGCCCCCGCCCTCCGGCGTCACCCTATAGCTCGTGACCGTTCCCGCCGCCGGATCAGACTCCGTCAGCACCCGCCCCGGTTCCGGCTCCGCGATCACCGACCGGTATTCCCGACTGCGACCCCCGGCCGCCAGCCGGAACGTCACCACTGTTCCCGCCCCGACGCCCCCCTCCTCGACCCGCAGATCGGAAAAAGCCGGCGGCAGAAACCTCTGGTGGTGCTCCCGGTAATCGGCGATGCACTGGTAGACCCGTTCCGCCGGCGCCGCCATCGCCCGTTCCGCCCGCACCACGATCTCCGCCATCACCCAACGCTCCCCGCGTCGTCCGTCGCCCCCACATTTTCTCGATCGGTGTCCCCGGCGCCCGCCCCCGTGACGCCCGGCCTCTCCCGGCCCCCCTCGCCGCCCTCGTTCTCCTCGTCCTACTCGCCCCTCTGGAGCGCAGCGACCCA
>JAABUS010003895.1_pt1 | contig 22887 bp, 23 predicted proteins | sample 5560161 | NCBI WGS metagenome assembly JAABUS01 (sample SAMN10711885, study PRJNA513376) | rock metagenome | isolation source: Antarctica rocks | place: Antarctica: Victoria Land, Trio Nunatak nord | collected 2016-01-04
GTTCCATCGCCACCGAGATCAGTTCGACGTTGTCACCCCTGTGCTGTCCGTAAAACCGCTGCCACCCGGGCAGCTGCTCCCGGCACCCTCACCAGGAGCCCCACATGAACAGGAGCAGTTTCTTCCCCCGTAGGTCAGAGAACTGGAGTGTTCCGCCGTCGAGGCGAGGCAGGGTCAGGTCCGGAAGCATCTGCCCTACGTCGGTCATCATCGCCGTCATCGTGGCCTCCTGCTGTTCCCCAATCGGTCATCGCCGTTCTTATGGGCAATTTACACGTTCCGTGCCATCACCGCCTCCCCGACGATGATGCCGAAGGCGCTCCCAAACAGGTCGCGTGGGAGGGGCCAGGATCTCGGGAGGCCCGAGGTGAGGCTGTCCGAGCCCGTCCGCAAGATTGCGCGCATGGGCTTGGGCGCGGAGGGACGCCGCGCGAGGGGGATACGACCCAACGGCCAGCTCGGCGATCGCCCACGGAGGTTCCCGACGATCGGCGCAGTCGCCCCGCATTGACATCGAGAACGCCGCTCCGTCGTCGCACAAACGCCGATGACAAGAACCAGACCCACCCCCAGATAACAGCCATTATCCGGAGTGATGCCTCACGCAGCGTTGTCGCGTTATCGGGGCTGTTTCATCATTTGACTTGAAGAGGTACCGTGGCTTATTTGACATTCCATTCGCATTGACATATCAGAATGTAACGAATATGATCAACCCAACAAGGAGGACCTGTATGAGCGACGCGCTTGCTACCATCACATCAGAACGCACAGCGGACGCCGCGACCGGGCAGCGTCTGGAGATCACGGCCAAGTTTTTCCATGGGTTATCTGATCTCACCCGCATGCGAATCGTCGAGCTCCTGCTCGATGAGGGTGAGCAGAACGTGTCAGAACTCGTTGAGGTCCTCGGGCAGCCCCAAAGTCGTATCTCAAATCACCTTGCGTGCTTGCGCTGGTGCGGCTATGTGGAGAGTCGCCGGGACGGCAAATTTATCTATTACCGGGTCGCTGACCCGCGTGTGCGGCAAATCCTTGACCTGGCGCGCGGCGTCATCGCCGACAACGCGGCCTCCATCCTCAGCTGCACCCGAATGTAGAAGACCTGCGGCAACCTGGCCGTCGAGCCAGAGTGACCGCAAACTAGAGGAGATCATTAATATGCACTTTTTCAAATCTGTTGGTGCAGAGCCCGATGCCGATAACACGGACAGAAGTTTCGTGTGGAGCCTCGGCGGCGCCTTGCTTGCCAGCATCTGCTGCGTGGGACCGCTCGTTGCGATCCTCGTGCTCGGAGGGGCTGCGGCCGGCGTGGTCGGCCTCATCCGCTTCAAGCTCGAATTTATCGCCGTCGGACTTATCGTGACCTTGGTGGGAATCAGCTTCTCGCTCCGCAAGAGCAAGCGCTGCTGCTCGATCAAGACGTACCGGCGCAACCGCATCTTGATACCCGCGGTAAGCCTGCTGACGTTCGCCGTCTTGGTCGTCGGCTCCAACGTCCTGCTGCTCAACGACCGGGTCATCGGTCTGGCGTCCTCGCGCCTGGAGCGGGAGCCCAAGACGGACACCACCAGCGTGCAACTGGCCGCGCCGTCGGCACGCCGGCTGGATGTCGAAGTGACGTCGGGCGTGTACTGCCCGGCCTGCTTACTCGGAATTCAGAAGAAGGTCGGGGATGCCGCCGGTGTCCAGAGCGTGACGCTGGAGCAGGGCGCCGACGGGAATTACGTTGCGCGCATCCTCTATGACCCGGCGCTAATCGACCAGGGGACCCTCGTGACGACGATAGCTAATGCGCCGGGCGCGATCAACGGTCCCTATGGCACGAAGGTTTTGCAGGACGCCCCGACGCCCTAATCGTTCGGCAGGCCGGTTTTCAGGACTCGAGAGAAGGAGAATGGACATGCGACTCACGATTGTACGCACCTGGTGGTTGGCGGTGCTGGTCGCGGCCCTCGGCCTGACCATCGGCGGAGGACGGAGCTTGGCTCAAGAGGGAACCGCACCTGCCGGTGGGGACGATATGACCGCGCACCACCCGGCGCACATCCACCAGGGAACTTGCGCCCAACCGAGCCCCGATCCGGCCTACGCGTTGACGGAGCTTGCGATGGATGTGGCAATGAACGATGGATCGGCGACGCCAATGGTCGAGATCAGCACCACCACGATTGACGCGAAACTCACAGATCTCCTGGCCCAGCCCGCGGTGATCGACGTGCATGAAGTCAAGGAGCTGGTCGAGGATACGGTCGTCTCCTGCGGCGAGGTCGATGGTCAGCCGACACGGGACGTCGTGGCTGTCGGAATCAGGGAGGTTGGTGGCTCAGAATTTTCAGGGATCGCTGTGCTGCAGGAGGTCGAGAATCAGACGACGGTCACCCTTTACATGGCCCACGGGCTCTCCGGTGCGATGCAAGGGGAAGCGACGCCCGAAACGTCCGCCGCCCAGATCTCGTTCCACATCCCGACGATCACCTGCGGCGGGTGCCAAGCCCGCGTTGAAGCCAGTCTGAAGAAGGCGCCGGGTATCCAAGCCATCGCCTTCGACGGCCAAAACGTGACGGTGGCCTACGACCCCAGCCAGGTGACGCCGGAACAGCTCAAGGCGGCGATCGAGGACGGCGGCGATACCGTCGAGGAGCTCGGGGCGCCAGGCTGATGGATAACTCGTCGCCAGGCAAACGGCGTACTGTAGGGGCTGAGATCGTCGCGACCGGACGTGGTCTCGCTTCGGGCATCGTCGGCGGACTGCTGGCCAGCCTGTGCTGTCTGCCGCCGGCGGTGGCGCTGGCGCTGGGATTCGGCGGCTCCGCGTTCCTCGTTTCCTTCGGCTCCTACCAGACCGAATTCCACGTGGCCGGCTTCATTCTGATGGGCATGATGGTCTGGTGGATACTGCGGCGGGCGCGCGCCTGCCGGGTCGATCGCCACCCGCTTGCGTTCGTGGCGTTGGCGTTAGGGGCCTTCGCGGCCTCCTACCTCATCCTGATTCGCGTCGTGACGCCGTGGCTCTACGCAATCTATGCTCGGCGCTGACTGAAAAGAATGCACATTCCGACATAAAGTGGGTCGTGGCGTTGTCGCGTGCCCCTGCCATCAGGCGGCGGCGCTCACCAGAATGAAAGCGTCTGTCGCCGAGCGCACCGCAGCGACGGGGCCAGCGGCGCAAAGAGAACAATCGAGAACGTATGTGAGCCAGACCGCATCGAAAGGTCTGGCTTCGGAAAGGATCCTGCATGAACCAAACCACAAGCAACGATCGCTATGACTTGATCATTCTCGGTTCGGGCTCGACCGCGTTCGCCGCCGCCATCCGCGCGGCGGAGCTCGGCAAGCGAGTCGTCATGACCGAATCTCGCACCGTCGGCGGCACCTGCGTCAACCGCGGCTGCTTGCCCTCGAAGCACCTCATCGGCGCCGCCGAGATCGTGCACACGATGCGCCATCCCCGCTACCCCGGCATCCGGCCTGTCGAACCGGTGGTTGATTTCGCGGCCCTGATCCGGCAAAAGGACGCCGTCATCGCCAACTACCGGCAAAAGAAATACACGAGCATCATCGACGCGGCGGATCAGATCAAAATCATGCCGGGCGAGGCGCACTTTCTCGATCCGCACACCGTCTCAGTCGATGGCCAGACGATCACCGGCGAGCACATTCTGATCGCCACGGGGTCCCGTCCCACCGTGCGGCCGATCGACGGCTTGGCGGACGTGCCGCATCTGACCAGCGATCTGCTCACCAGCGAGGAACCGATGGAGCTCACCGAGCTTCCCCGCTCGCTGGTGGTGATCGGCGGCGGCTACATCGGCCTGGAGCTGGGTCAGCTCTTTGCGCGGCTGGGAACAGAGGTCATCATCGTCCACCGAGGCGACCGGTTGCTCTCCGACCCCGCCTACGAACCAGAAACCAGCCAGGCAGTTCAGGACGCCCTCGAAGCGGAGGGCATTCGCGTGCTGCTGCGGGCAACAGCGAAACGCGTACGTCAGGAAACGGGCATCGTGCTCACGGTCTCGGTCAACGGTCACGACGAGGAGGTACGCGGCGAGCAGATCCTCGTCGCCACCGGTCGCCGCCCCAACACCGACACCATCGACATCGACGCGTCCGGTGTCCGGTTGGCTGACGGAGGTGCAGTCGGCGTCGATACCCACCTGCGCACGAACGTGCCGCACATTTGGGCGGCCGGGGACGTGATCGGCCGGCAAACCGACAACCAGCTCGCCACTCCGGTCGGAGCGCATGACGGCGGCATCGTCGCCCTGAACGCGTTGGCGGATGCCGGGATCGCCGTCAACCATGTGGTCATCCCACGGGCGATCTTCACCGATCCCCCGATCGGCATGGTGGGTCTCTCGGACGAAGAGGCTAACGTCGCCGGGTTCGTCTGCCGGTGCAACAGCGTGCCGATGGAGTTCGTGCCGCGGGCGGCGGCGGTGCTCGACACGCGCGGCGTGATCAAGATGGTGATCGACGACGCGACCGAACGGGTGCTGGGCGTGCAAATGGTGGGATTGGCCGGGCATGAGGTGATCCATGAGGCGGCGATGGGCCTGCGTTTCGGGGCGACTCGGCGGGATTTCGTGGACTTAATCCACGTCTACCCGACCATGGCCGAGGCGCTGAAGATCGTGGCCCTCTCCTTCGAAAAAGATGTCACCAAGCTTTCCTGTTGCGCGGAGTAACACCACCAATAAAGCCTTGACCAGCCTGCGCCATACAGGCCCTGACCAACTGGAGGGGCTGCCGCTGGACGACCTGTTCAACCTCGTCGGTCACCAGCAGCGCCAGCGGGAAGACCGCGATCAGTCTGGCAGGGACCGGCTTCAGGACGGGCATCGGTCCGACCGCCGCTCGTAGCAACGCCCACCGAGACGAGCCGCACATCCAAAGGCAGGCGATGCGGCTGAGGTGCCTGCAGGAACGCGATCTTGACAACTCGGCACAATAGTGTACGATCACTGCACGTTGGACGCTGGTTGGGGTAACCCGCCGGTGGTCGACGGACGAACGCCGACTGAGGGAAGCGCGCAAGCGCCCAACTCGTCGGCGTTCGGTTTTTCCTTCTTGGTGCTGGTGCTGGTTACAGCCAAGACGGTTCCTCGCTAGCCGGTCTCCGCCACCGATTGGGGACCCGACCCACGCGCCACTCCCTTCCCTTCCCCCACGAACCCGACCACCAGGGCCGGGTTCGTGGTGAACCCGATAGTGGCGGGACGCCGATTGCTTGTTCCTCAGCCCGGGAAGGTCGACTCCACAGAAGGCCGGCTGACGGCTGCGCCTGATCCCAGCTCACCGTCGAACCAGGTGCACCCGGCGGCGATGGGAAACAGGAACGGCTCGCCCGTCAGGAGATCCGTCGACACGCTCATGGAAGCTCCGCGTCGGCAATCCTCCTTCAGATGGGGCGGTCAGTGGGACCACCGCTCGCTGCCCGGTACCCGTGCTTGACGACGAACGTTCACGTCGGCATCGAGGGACGCGTTGCGGTCGTGGCCAGCCTCCACAGCGTAAGGTGCTGGGGTTCGTAGCCAGTCGACCATGCGACGCGTAACCTTCGTCGCCGCCCAGCGTTCTACGGCGCCGCGGTTGCTCGGCGCCTCGTTCACCCATCCCATATCGAGTGGCACGCCCGGGTTGCGCCGCTCGGTCGATCCCTCGGCCCAGCGGTGCCCGGTTGCGGCCGGCTTGCTCCTCACCATGCGATTCTCTTCGGTCGATTACGCTCGGGATGGTCATAACGTCGATGATCGCGGTCCTACTGCCCTACCGCTGTCGCCCGGCCCCAAAGGTCGCTGTGGACTAACAGCGTGTAGCAGACGAAGACCCGCGCTAGGTCCAGTAGGTCGCGCATGTTCGCGCTCGGTCGATCCGTCGCGTAGTGGCGGTTGCTGCAGAGGAACCCGATCAGGGCAATGTTCGGGGTCACAATCGTCGCGTTGATGTCCTCGCTCCGCGAGACGTAGCCGCCCCAGTTCTCGTGCAGATGGATCCCCCGCTGGGCCAGCGCCCACGCCATCTCCTGCTGGAAGACATACAGGTGGGGTGGGGTCACCGTGCCGCGGCCGCTGCTTGAGCGCTCGGCGAACACGGCTCCCTCACCGGGGAGCAGGTCTCGCGGTCCGGGGCCGCGAATCATCGCTTCGGACTCATGGACGTCTGCGACGATCGCCAGATCGGGCGGCTCGTAAAAGCGCACCAACCGTCGCCCCCCCCTGCCGAACGATTGGTTCGCGTCTCCCGGCGCTCCCTCTTCTTCATCGGTAAAGCCGATAAGGACCTCGACGGGGTAGTGGTGCAGGACTCGCGCCGCCAGCAGCATCGCCGTGCAGGCTACGCTGTCGTCCAGATATCCAGTGAGGACGCCGCTCTCTCGGTTCCACTCCAGCTGGGAGTCGTAGACGACGCGCAGTCCGGGACCAAACGGTCCACCCTCGCGGGCCTGGAAAACGATCGATGAACCGTCGACCACGATATCGCCGCGACCTCGAACGGTAAGGGTGCCGGACGCGAGGTCGTGCCCCAGCGCGACCGCCGGTCGACGCCCCTCCCGCTGCATGTGGAAGCAGAGTGGAACCAGCGGGTACGTGCCATCGGTACCCGGGTCGAGCAGGTAGGATATCTGGTCGAGGTGCGCCAGCAGCCAAACCCGCTTTGCGCGTGATTCCACCCCGAGCGTGAGGACTGCGTTGCCGCTGCGCTCGAAGTTTCGTGCCCACTCGATGCCGGGGGCGTCAAGCAACCCATCCTCGCCCAGCAGCCGCTCGACCGCGGGCACGCGGGTCCACTGCACCGTCTGAGAAGGCGCGGGGACCGACTCCAATGCCGCAATGTAGCGATGGGCCCGGTCCTCCGTCACTTCTTGCGCTAGGCGCGTGAACAGGTGCGGCACCCGGTCGAGTACCCCGAGCATTTCGTTGATCACGCTGCACCCTTCACATCACATCGGCCGAACTTGGGGTCTCAAGTTGCCAAGTCGCCTCCGTACCTCCGCGGGGTCAACACCCATACCAGCCTGCGCGCCGTGGTCCTCGACCGCGAACGACGCGGACACTGTTCCCCACAACGCCGCCTCCAGCGGGTTTCCGGTCGCCACAAAACCCGCAAGAAACCCGCCGCAGTAGGCGTCACCGGCTCCGGTCGTGTCGATCGCCGCGACCGAGACCGCCGGAACCTGCCAAAACGCGTCTAGCTCTCGATCGTAGACCAGCGAGCCAAGTTCGCCGCGCTTGACGGCCACGGCGCGCGGCCCAAGGGCGGCCAGTTGGCGCACCGTGGCCGGTGGGTCCGCCAACCCCCAGAGCGCCTCGACCTCCTTGTCGCTGGGGAGAAACGCGTCAACCTCGGACAGGAACTGGGGATCCAGGTATGGCCGTGCGTCGAAGAATGGCTCGGTCCAGATGTCCAAGGTGATGAGTGCCCCCGGACACGAGGCGCGGATGGACCGGATCGCAGCGGCCTGCGCCATGGGCAAGGCGGTGGCGACGTGGAAACCGCGCGCAGACTGGTAGACCTCCGGAAGTGGGCCGCGCCCAGCGTCTAAGTCGTCGACGCTTCCGGACGAGAGCTTCGGGAGTTGTTGCTTGCGCAGCCCGCCCTCCTCTAAGAGCCAAAGCCGGAGACTGCGGACGGCCCCGACGCGCACGCCGGTGATATCCACACCGGCGGCCTCGATGCGGCGCCGGTAGGAGTCGGGAAAATCCTCCCCAATGCACGAGTGGACGCCGACAGCGGTCCCCCAGGCTTGCGCGCCCACGGCCGAGAAGAGGGCTCCACCTCCTAGCGTGTCCCGCAGGACCCGACCATCCTCGAGCACGAGATCGTCCAGCGTCAGGTAGCCGACGGTGACCAACTCGACCATCACCCACTTCCCACTACGTCCGTTGGCCCCGGCCGACGATCCAGACAGCAGCGATAATGAGCGCACCCTTGGCAAGCGGCTGGGCGAACGGGCTGACCCCCGTCAAGTTGAGGATGTTGCCGAGAATGCCGATGATCAGGGCACCGAGGAAGGTGCCGATCACACCGCCCTGTCCTCCGAAGAGCGACGTGCCCCCGACGACGACGGCCGCGATGGCGTCAAGTTCGTATCCTTCCCCAGCGATAGGAGGACCCACCGCCAGTTGGGCTGCGTAGAGGACACCGGCGATGGCCGCCGTGGCGCCGGAAAGGACGTAGACCAAAGTCTTGTAGAGCTGGACGTTGATCCCGCTCAGGCGCGCCGCTTCCTCGTTGCTGCCGATCGCGTAAACGTAGCGCCCGAACGGGGTGAAGCGAAGCACCAGCGCCGCCACTATCAGTAGGGACAGGAAGATAATGCTTGGCACCGGCACCTGGGAGACGTAGCCGTATCCGAGCTGCAGGAAGTCGTTGTTGAGCACCGGGATGGGCACCCCATCGGTGTATAGAAAGGCCAGGCTCCGGGCCACCCCGAGCATCCCGAGGGTCATCACAAACGGCTGCACCCGCCCCCGGGTCACCCCAATCCCGTTGACCAATCCGACCGCCATCCCTGCGGCCAGGCCGATGATTAACGCGAGCGGGATGCTGCCCGTCTTCTCCAGCGTATCGGCGACCAGCACGACCACGATCGCCAGCATCGCCCCCACCGAGAGGTCGATGCCAGCGGTGAGAATGACGAACGTCATCCCGATCCCGAGCACCCCAACAATGGACGTCTGACGAAGCACGTTCATGAGGTTCACCGTGCTCAGGAAACGGGGCGAGAGCAGCGAAGCGACGACGACGAGGAGGATCAAAGCGATCAGGGTACCGTAGCGGGCAAGGACCCCGCGAACATCCAGTCCCCGGCCCCTCCGCTCCACCGACCGTTCAGCCGGCAGTAACTGTTGCGATACCATGTTCCGTCCCCTCGAGCAGCATTGCCTCCACCACGTTCTCTTCGCGCAGGGATGCCCCGCCGAACTCCCCGACGAGCCGCCCGCTCCGCATCACCAGCACCCGAGAGCAGATGGCGAACAGTTCCTTCAACTCCGAGGACACGACTAGCACGGCGGCGCCGCCCTCGGCCAAACCTTGAATCAGGCGGTAGATCTCTTCCTTGGCGCCGATGTCAACGCCTCTGGTCGGTTCGTCGATGAGCAGGATGTCGCACCGGCGAGCCAGCCAACGGGCGAGCACCACCTTCTGCTGATTGCCACCGCTCAACGTCACCACCGCCTGGCCAGTGCCCCGCGCGACGATCCGCAGGGCGCCCATCAAGCCTCGCACTGCCCGCTCCTCCCGGCGGGGACTGAGGACCCCCCAGCGGGTGAACTGACCCAGGGTGGCTAGGCTTACGTTCTCGCGCAGCGCCCGGTTAAGCAGAAGCCCTTGGTTCTTGCGGTCCTCTGGCAGCAGGCCCACCCCGCGGCGCACGGCTTGCCGAGGGGAGCGGAACCGCGTTGGGTGGCCGTCAATCAAGACTTCACCGGTGTCTGGCTCATCGGCGCCGAAAACGGCCCGCAGTACTTCCGTGCGGCCGGATCCGACCAGGCCGGCGATCCCGACCACATCGCCGGCGCAAACCGCAAGGGAAACCCCCGAAAATGCCCCTCGTCGGCCGAGGTTTCTCACCTCCAACCGAACCGGCGCGTCCCGTGCGGCCTTATGAGGAGCGACGATGCTCAGCTCTCGGCCCGTCATCGCGTCCACCAGACCGCGCATGTCGACATCGGCCACAGGCCAAGTCCCTACCAGGCGCCCGTCCCTCAGCACGGTGATCCGGTCCGCAATCTCGAAGATCTCCTCCAGCCGGTGAGAAATGTAGACGACTGCCACCCCTCGTTCTCGTAACCGGCGAACGACGACGAACAGACGATCCAGGTCCTGTTGGCCGAGGACCGACGACGGCTCGTCCAGCACGAGGATCCGGGAGTCCCGTGACAGCGCCTTGGCAATCTCCACGAGTTGCTGTTGGGCGGGGCTGAGCCGACCTACCAGAGCATTGAGCGGCAGGCTCACGCCGAGCCAACCCAGCAGCTCCGTCACACGCCTCCGTGCCTCCGGCCAGCTCACACTCCCCCATGAGGTGCGCGGAAGGTGGCCCATCAGCACGTTCTCCACCGTCGTCAAATGGGGGCAGAGCACCAGTTCCTGGTAGATGACGGCGATCCCGGCAGCGAGAGCGTCCGCGGGCGAGCGAAAATCGACCGGCCGGCCGTCGAGCAGCATTTCCCCGGCGTTCCGGCGGACCGCCCCGCCGAGGATCTTAATGAGCGTCGACTTACCCGCGCCATTCTCCCCCAGCAAGGCGTGAACTTCCCCGTGCTGCAGGGCGAAATTCACCCCATCAAGGGCTATGACACCCGGGAACCGACGGGTGACCCCCCGGATCTCGAGGATCCGTCGCTCTCGGTCCATGCCTGCGTCCTCACCGGTAGAGAAAAGGGGGGAAGGGGCAGGTGCCGTCGTTTGCGGCACCCGCCCCTCTGCGGTCTAACCGCAGGGATCTTCGGGCGGCGCAAAGTCGCCCCAACCCTTACCCAGCCACTCGTCGACGTTCTCCGCCGTGACGACCGGGAGGTCAGGAAGTCGGAAGAGCCAGCCCTCGAACTCGTACTCCTCCTTATCGGGAATGTCCTGGCCCTGCAGGGCCATCAGCGCCGCCCGCACTCCGACGTCGCCGATGAAGGGACTGTAGTTACCGTCGGCGGCGAAGAGCCCGTCCTTGACGGACTGAAACCCGGCGTTGGAGGCGTCGTGGGTGAAATGGAGGATCTTGTCTCCGCAGCGGCGGGCGCGGGCGATGGAAAACTGGGCGCCCCACGAGGACTCCTCGGCGTGGCTGAAGACGCCGTTGATCTCCTCATGAGCCACGAGGTAATCGTCCATCAGCTTAACCGCAGGGTCACGAATCCACTCCGCGTCCCCCGTGGCCACGACCTCGATCTCCGGAGCCGCCTCGAGGGCAAGCCTCATCCCCTTCTGCCGGTCGATCGCGGGAGAGGACCCGATGAGACCGGTCAACTCGACGATCTTGCCCTTGCCCCCGAGCATCTTGACCATGACGTCGCCGACGCCCTTAGCCATGGTGACGTTGCTCTGGCCGATGAACAGGGTTTTCTCGTTCGGCACGTCGCGGTCGAGCAGGACGATTGGCTTTCCCGCTGCCTTCACCTTGAGCGTCGCCGGCGCCAAACCCGCGGACTCGACCGGGCTCATGACGATGGCGTCGACGTTCTGCGCCAGGAGGTCGTCGATGTCGTTGCTCTGCTTGCGGATGTCCACGTTGCCGTCGGTGACGACGAGCGAGACATTCGGGTGGCGCGCCACCTCTGCCTGGGCCGACTTGATCATCTCCACGCGCCACGGGTGGTTGAAGCCGGTCTGGGAGAAGCCGATCTTGATGGCCTTGCCGCCAACTTCCCCCTGATCCATCGGCAGGCGGTCCTTGAACGGGAGCACATTGTCGTAGAAGGTGAGGAGTTCGTCGGTCGTCATGTTCGTGATCGGCTGCTTGTCGTTCTGCGCCGAGGCAGCGACGGCGCCGCGGATACGCGGGGCGGCGACGGCCGACCGCTGCTGCGAAGCAAGTACGGCCGTCACCAGGCCGAGTCCGCCCAACCCAGCGGCCTCTTTGATCAAGTGGCGGCGGGTGGCTCGACCGGCCAAGTGGTCGTTGATCAATGCGTCGAGTCGCCGTGACCTACGATTGTCGTCCATAACGGTTTCCTCCGTTTGCGCTACGCGGCTCTACAGAGAGTTCTCCCAAAGTTCACGAGACCGCTGGGCGCGGTACAGTTGAACCCGGTACCGATACGCGTCGCCGCGGAAGACCAGCCTGACCGTCTCAACCGGCTCGCCCGCGACCAGGTACGCAATCCGACTAACCACCAGGACCGGAGTGTCCCGAGATATACCTAACCGCCTCACCTCCTCCTTGCTGGCTATCGCCGGCTCCACGGTCTCGTCGGCCTTCCACAGAGTGAGCCCGAGCCGCTCCTCCATCAGTCGGTAAAGTGACATCGAACCCAACGTCTCGGGCGTCAGAATCGCGGCCGCAGCGCCCAGGTGCCGCTCGGGGTAGTATCCAAGTTGAACGCCGATGGGCAGACGGTTTGCTAGGAGAAGTCGCTCGAGACGGAATACCCGTTCCTTCGGAGCCAGGTGCAGTGCCTCCCGCACCTGCGAGCACGGGGTGACCCAGCCGGAGGAAAAAACGTGGTACGACGGCTTCTGACCTTGTGCTGCCATGTTCTCGGAAAAGCTGGTGAAGGCCGCCAAAGGCGCGATCCTTGGCGATGCGACATACGTGCCCTTGCCGGGCACGCGGTAGAGGGCTCCGTCCTGCACAAGGGCGGCGATGGCATGCCGAACAGTGATCCGGCTAATCCCGTACGCGCGCCCGAGCTCGGTCTCGGAGCCGACTCGATCGCCCGGCTTCAGCTCTTCCCGGCCGATTGCCGACCTGATCAAGTCCTTAAGCTGGACGTAGAGCGGCGTCGGTGCCTCACGATTGATGTCCATAGACCGGCTCCTGGAAACACGGAAGAGTCATCCAAGTTTGGAGGGCATCGGAGGCTGTAGGGGAATCTCTTCTGCCCGAGTATAACAGGATATACCTAGGAGACAACCCGTCGTCCCAGCGCCTGTCATCGAAGAGGCGACGGTGGAGTACGCCCCCGATATGGCTCTGTGCACGGCCTGTTTAGCCGGCTGGTTGGAGCTACGGGGCAAAGGTGTCCCGCTTGCGCGAGGTCATTAGATCGCGCGGCAACCCCCTCAAGCAGCTGGGCCAGTTCTAGGCCGTGTCTTCAAAGTGGTAGTGTTGGTTGATGCGAGACCAAGAACTGACCGACGACCAGTGGGCGGTGCTGGCGCCGCACCTTCCGCCGCCGCAAGCGGCGACCGGGCGCCCGGCCAAGGACCACCGCACCGTCGTCGAAGGCATCCTGTGGCGGCTGCGCACCGGCGCCCCGTGGCGCGACCTGCCGGAGCGGTACGGCCCCTGGCAGAGCGTGTACACCCGCTTCCGGCGCTGGCAGCAGGCCGGCGTCTGGGACCGCGCTCTGGCGGCGCTGCAGGCGGCGGCCGACGAGCGCGGCGACCTGGACTGGGGCTGCATTTCCGGGACGCCACCGTCATCCGCGCCCACCCGAGCGCGGCCGGGGCGAACAAGGGGGCGGCGACCAGGCCCTCGGCCGCAGCCAGGGCGGGTGGGGGACCAAGCTCCACCTGCGGGCCGAGCGGGGCGGCAAGCCGGTAACCTGGGTCCTGACGCCGGGGCAGCGGCACGAGGCGACCCAGGCCGAGCGGCTGCTGGAGCGGGGGGCGGTGGCCCGCCCGCGGGGCCGGCCAAGGCTCCGCCCCGACCGCGTCGCCGGGGACAAGGGCTACACCGGCCGCCGGCTCCGCGCCGACCTGCGCCGCCGCGGCATCGGGGCGGTCATCCCCCGCCAGAAGCGGGAGCCGCGCCGGGGCGTCCGCTTCGACCGCGGCGCCTACCGCGAGCGCCACCGGGTTGAGCGCGATCGGCCGCCTCAAGCAGCACCGGGCGATCGCCACCCGCTACGAGAAGCTGGAGCGAACCTTCCATGCCCTGCTCACCATCGCCGCCATCCTGCTTTGGCTGCCCGTTTGAAGACACGCCCTAGCCGCACCCGGCAGTCTCGCGGCTGTCGTGCCCGTATTTGCCGCCGCACAGAGCGCCACGGGCCGTCTCTCCGAGCTACATACGTCGGCGATACCCCGTCTCGATTCGGCGATGAACGTAGTGGAGGGACCACTAAGTGGTCCAACGGCCAAGTCCGCTGTAGGCTGGGAGCCTTGTGAGGAGGTTGCCCGTGCCTGCCCCGCTCCGCGTCCGGGTCTGCTCCGCTGAGGAAGACGAGGCCATCAACCGGCTAGCGCGCTCACGCACGGCGCCCGCCCGTGCCGTCGCGCGCGCCCGGATCGTGCCTGCTCTCGCGCCAGGGCGACGGCGTCGCCGCGATCGCCGCGCGGCTCGGCGTCTGCCCCGACACGGTGCGGCGGTGGATCCGCCGCTTCGACCGCCAGGGGGTCGCTGGGCTGGAGGATTGGCCGCGCGCCGACCGCCCCCCGACGTACTCGTCCGAGGAGGCCGGGGCCGTCGTCGCGACCAGCCTGACCGCGCCCGAGGATGTTGGCCTGCCCTTCGCCAGTTGGACCCTCGACCGCCTCACCGCGTACCTGAGCGAGGAGCGCGACCTCGCGATCAAGCGCAGCCGGATCTGGAAGATCCTGCGGGACGAGGGCCCGTGCTGGCGGGAGCAGGAGACGTGGTTCGGCACGCGGCCCGACCCCGCCTTCGCCGAAAAAAGGGGGCCATCGTCGCCCTCTACGCGGCGCCCCCGATGGGAGCGTCGTGATCTTCCTGGACGAGATGGGGCCGGTGGCGGGCAAGAGCTACCCCGGCCGGGACCTCGTCCGGCCCGTGCCCGGGTCCGTCCGCGTCACCCAGAGGATCGACTCCGGGCGGCGCGGCAAGGGCTACGTCTTCGGGGCCCTCCGGCCGGCCACCGGCGAAGCGTTCACGGCCCCCTACGGCGGCCTGACGACCGCCCACTGGGTCGCCTCTTGAAGCAGGAGGAGACGGGGGCCGCGTATCGCGCAGGCTGACAATGAGGTGAGCGAGGGCATCGGCCGCCTCAAGGATGCAACTGAGACTCGCGAGCAGGACCTCGGGATGGGTGGGTTCCGGTCCCCGTACGCGGCGATGGAGTAGCTGGGTGCGGCCCCGAACGGTGGTCAGGCTGTTGAGCATCTGCTGGGTCGCGGTGTCGAGATCCTGATCCGGCGGTCCGGGCGCAGCCATGGTGTCCTCCTGACGGGAGGGAATGACGCGATCGGTGAAACCTGCGCAATCCTGATGCCCACACCGCTGCGCCCCGACTCCGCGAGGACGCCTATGCCTCCCCGTGAGTCCCCTATCACACCGATCCGTGCGGCTCATGGCGCTGGCGGCCGCCCCTACCGGTGGCATGTCTCCGTCGACTCCGCAGTGCGGGGTTCACCAGCGCGACGGTACGGGGCGCTGATCTGGACCACCGGCGGTGGTCCGTTTGGCTCCTCTTCACCCCGGGGCAGAGGCGCCACCGTGGAAGCAGCGCCGGCGCACGCGCTCGCGATCACCCTCCATCGCCAGCCCTGAGCTGACACCACAACCCTACCAGCCGCGTCAGCATCCGATGGGGCGTTGTCGTTCGCACAACCGGCGTACCCTGAAGGCTCGGTCCCCGCGAAACGGCGCGAGCGGTCAGGTGACGTTGGGTGGTGCGCGGGTACATGATGCCGAGGCGGCTAAAGCAACCGGTCCAGCGCGGACTCACGAACCTTGCAGCGAGCCGCCCCATGCAGCGGTGGGACGGCCATCGTCGCCGGTGAGGGGGTGAGGATCGAACGTCGCGGCAGCTGCGGCGTGATCCTCAGTGCAGTCCACGACCAGGCGAAGAGCTAGCCGGTGCGGAGCGCCGTCGATGCAATTATCTCCTGATGACGCTCGTATACTGCATGATTCGGCGTGACCAGCGCCCCGCGCCGCGACACGATCACTCCTGATGGGGAGCCATCATACCAGCCATCGATCGAGGGAAGACAGAACCATACCGTCATTTGGTCACCACGAGGAGGGCCTCATGCAACGCCGCACTATCCTCACCAGGGTGGTTGCTCTCGCCGGTGCTGCTTGGCTGCGTGCTGGCATCGCGCCAGTTGTCGCCGCGCCAGCTGACGCCCCCGCAACCTTGATCCGCCGCATCATCGACGACGCTTTCAACGCGGGCCAGTTCGATGTCGTCGATGAAGCCTTCGCCGCTGAGTATCTGGATCACGAGGCCGGTCCGGGAGCGCCACGCGGCCCGAAGGGCTTCACGGGATTCGTTCGCGCGTTCCGCACCACGTTTCCCGATGTCGAGGTAACAGTCGAGGACCTGATCGCCGAGGGGGACAAGGTGGCGTTGCGGGTCACCTGGCGTGGCACGCAGCTGGGAGCACTCGGCGGCGTCCCCGCCACCGGCCTCCCGGTTGAGTTCCCCGGCTTCCACGTCTACCGCTTCGAGCATGGCAAGGTGGCGGAGCACTGGGGCCTCCAGGACGACCTGGGCCTCCTGCTCCAGCTCGGGGTGGTCGCGCCGGGGACCGTCCCGCCGACGCCCGGTACCACCGCGCGCACGGAGGGATGACGTGCTGGGCGCTCATGGCCTCGGTGACGGTGCATCCAGCCGAGGACGATCCCGATCTATTGCTCTCGAAGGTCAACACTGGCATCGGTTCGTGGAGAGCGGAGCATATCATCGCCGAGCACCCAATGCTTGGCGAACGGCAGTGGTGCCTCCATCTGCTCCAACCGGCTGATTCAGGAGCTACGTGCCATCGACAGCGTGGCCACAGAGCGATCAGACGCCGACCGTCCGGAAGGTGAGTGATGAACGCTACTCCGATTGAGACGTGGTCCGCGGGTACCAAGCCCACGGTCAATCCCGGACAGCTTGGATGCGCCTTGGCGGTGATCCGGATCTTTTTCGGCCTGATCATCTTCGCCAATGGCCTGGCCAAGGTGGACGACGCGCTCGGGCAAATCGATATCGGGGTCTATCACGCCAATCTGATCACCCGCCCCGGTGCCCGCGGCATCCTCAACTTCGAGATCAACCAACGTCAAGTGGCCAAAGACGCCCCAAAGGGAACCGGTGTCCCAGGGCTCAAGCGCCTCGTCAACGGCGTCGTCTTGGCGCACTGGGACATGTTCCAGTGGGTGGTGACGTTGATGGAACTCGGCGCCGGAGCGCTGCTGATCCTCGGCCTGGGATCGCGGCTCGGGGCGCTGATCGATCTGGGGCAGCAGCTCTTTCTGGCGCTGGTCTATGTCTCCAGTAACCGTTGGCTCTTCGAGCAGCCGCACGAGTACGTCCCGTTGATCGTCCTGGCCCTCGTCCCGGCGGGGCGGTCCTGGGGACTCGACGCCTGGATCGTCCGCCACCGGCCGGTGCTGCGACGTTGGCCCTTCTAACGCATCACCATAGTGGCAGCTTACAGGTAAGGTCGCGCAGATCCTGGACATCGATGCCCTGCAGACGATGACCAAGGAGGGGGTCGGCAGAACGGCCTCCTGATACGTCCGTTTGCTGCCGGATAACACGCCCGTGGTGGAGGAGAGTGCGAAGGCGTGTGCCACGAACGTCACTCGGGTGCCAGGTGTGACTCGCTCATTGCTGTTATTCCCCGCTCTCACATTGATTGGCATTGGCAGCAGTGCTACTCCGCGCACGAACCGATGTGTTCCGCCTCACGGGAAGGTGCTCCTTGGATGCGTGGAACGTGCCATGGACTCTCCCGGGCCAGTGACCCTGCTCCGCATATGACCGGCGAACCCGCCAGTCGATGCCGCCGACACGCCGCTCCTGCGCCCTAGCCAGACTGAAGTCGAGCGAGCGGCGCATCCCGGTCGGTCCAACGAATCGTCACCAGAGGGCATTTGTGACCGGAACACCATGAAGTTGCGGTTGCGACGAAGGGAGCGAGACGATGCCGGCACGCGCGATTGGCCTCCTGCGCCAGGGGCCAAGTGTAGTGCCCCGTGGAGAACGACGCCTTACGTGTTCTTCTGCGGCATGCCGGTCCGGTGCCGCCGGGAGTCCCGCCTGCCGCCGGGCGGCGCCATCGATGGACCGCGCGTCGTCAGGGTGGGTGGTGACGCACGCAACGACCGGCGATTCGTCAGGTGCGCTCGCGCCCGGTTCTCGTCTGGAGCCAGTCGAGCAGACGGACGATCACGTCGTCCCGTTCTGGTTCGTGGAAGATCTCATGGCGAAGACCGGGCCAGAGCACGAGCGTCTTGTCGACGCTGCTGGCTCGCTCGTGGAGCAACCGTGACCCGGCGGGACTGGTCAGGGTATCCTCGGCGCCATGCATGGCGAGCACGGGAAGTGTGAGGCGATCGAGCCGGCTCTGGGCGTCGATCGCGGCGAGCAGCATCTGATGAGCTAATCCTGTCCGGACACGCCCGGTGTAGCAGCACGGATCGGCACCGAAGCGCCGCTCCACCTCGGGATCGCGGCTCAGCACACCTGGGCGGTTCGGCAGCAGCGGCAGGTCGGGGGCGAGCCGGGCGATGAGCGCACCCACCCGTTTCATCGCCCGGGAGACCCCCTCGTCGATCACCAGCGCCGGTCCAGTCACGATCAGCCCGGCCAGATCATCCTGGTGCGTCAGCGCATAGCGAATGGCGATCAGACCGCCCATTGAATGGCCGAGCAGAAAGACGGGTAAGTCCGGGTCGGTGGCCCGCGTGCTCCGCGCAAGGAGACCTAAATCATCGACATAATCATCGAAGCGCCGGATCGCGGCGCGGCGACCACTACTCTTCCCGTGTCCCCTATGGTCCACCGCGGCGACCGCATAACCCCCGTCAAGCAGGGATGTTACGACATGATCGTACCGACCGACGTGTTCCGCGTAACCGTGAACCAGCAGTATCATCGCGGGGGGCGTTGCTAATGGACGCCAGGTCGCGGTATGGAGACGCACGTTCCCGGCGCCGACCAGCTGGCCCGGCATCATCATGTGATCTGGCATGCTGCTCCTGCTCCGATCGCCAGCCGCTATCGTATCGCCCCGGACCTCCCCAGCACCAGCCTCCGCGCCGCGCCGGGCTTGCGTTTCGTGGTTGATGTGGTGCATCGTGGGAGCGTTCCCACGCCGGACGAGCCGCCAACCCGAGGAGGCGTCACGATGATCGACCTGGTCCCCGCTGACAGCGCCGTTGGGCGGTCCAGCATTGAGCCGATCCTCGATGTCCGTCACCTCTCCAAGCGCTTCCCCGTGGGGGGCCTTTTTGACAGCAAACGGGTGCACGCGCTGGAGGATGTCTCGTTCACGCTCGCCCGTGGTGAGGTGGTGGCGCTGGTCGGGGAGTCGGGGAGCGGTAAGAGCACCACGGCGCGACTGATCGCCCGGCTGATGGCGCCGACGGCGGGCGAGATCCGCTTGCAGGGGCGCGACATGCTGCGCGCGGAGCCGCGACGGGCGTCGTTGGCCTACCGCGGGCGGGTCCAGATGATCTTTCAGGACCCCTTCGGGTCGTTGAACCCGGTCCACACCATCGGCCATCATCTGGAGCGTCCTCTGTCGATCCACAAGAAGGCGCGACGCGGCCGGGAGCGAACCGAGCGGATCCACGAGCTGCTCGCCACGGTCGGTCTGAACCCGCCCGCCGACTACGCCAGCAAATTCCCCCACCAGCTTTCGGGGGGGCAGCGGCAGCGAGTCGCCTTTGCCCGGGCGCTGGCGGTCGACCCCGATGTGCTGCTCGCCGACGAGCCGATCTCGATGCTCGATGTCTCGATCCGGATGGGGGTGCTCAACCTGATCGAACGCCTCAAGATCGAGCGCAACATCGCCTGCCTCTACATCACCCACGACATCGCCAGCGCCCGCTACCTCGGCGATCGGACGATGGTGATGTATGCCGGGCGGATGGTCGAAGGAGCGGACGGCGAAGAACTTATCCAGGAACCGGCCCACCCCTACACGAAGCTGCTCCTCTCGGCGGTGCCGAACCCGGAGTCGGGCCTGGCCAAACGGCGGGTCGAGGCTCGCGGCGAGGTGCCGTCGCTGATCGACCCGCCCCCCGGGTGCCCCTTCGCGGCCCGCTGTCCGCATGTGATGCCGGTCTGCCGCCAGGTGATGCCCGGCATCGAACAGCTCAACACCCGCCATTGGGTGCGATGCCACCTCTACGGACCGAGCGAGACCGTCGCCCAGGCCTGACCGCATCGGTGGCAGCGAAGCTCTGGTCCCGAGCGAAACGTCCACGGTCAGCACCCGGAGCGATCAAGCGCCGACGTTGCGTTCGCCGTGCCCGATCTGACCCTGGTGTGCTTGCGGCCTGGAGTCAGGCCTCCGGTATCCGCGGCGCCGCTCGCTGGCCGCTGCCCGCTTGGCCAAAGCCTCTCAACTCGCCAGCCGGCAGCGGTTATCCCCGCGGCCGGCGGGTTATCCACCATGTCTTGACAGGCAGGCAGAAGGTGCTATCCTCGGCTCAGCCCTCTGTGGGAGCGCTCCCACGATGATCTCAACGCCGGATCGACGTCGGCTCTCGCCGTTCATGCCCCGCATGCCGGTCGAGCGCGCGACAGTGGGGAGCCGCACCGTGACCCTCGAAGAAGTGGCTCGCCTGGCGGGCGTCTCCCGCTCGACCGTCTCCCGTGTCCTCAACGGCGACCCTCGCGTCAGCGACGCCGTCCGCGCTCGGGTGCAGACGGTGGTTCGCGAGCACCGCTACCATCCCAACGCCGCCGCCCGCAGTCTCGCCTCCCGCCGGACGCGGATTCTCGGGCTGCTCATCCCCCAGGCGGTCGGCTGGATCTTCAGCGACGCCTTCTTTCCGACGCTGATCCAGGGGGTGGCCGAAGGGTGCACGACGGCCGATCACGACCTCTCGCTGCTGCTCGATACCTCCGGTGACCACCGCGCGGTCGACCGCCTCTACCATCGGGTGATCCGTGGCCGCCACGTCGACGGGGTCGTGGTCGCCTCCAATCTGGTTGATGACCCGATCGTGGCCCGCCTCCAGGACGATCGGGTTCCCTCAGTCCTGATCGGTCGCGATCCCAACGGGCGTGCCAGCTTCGTCGATGTCGACAACCGCCAGGCGGCGCGGGATGCCGTCGCTCACTTGATCGGTCATGGCCGGCGGCGGATCGCGACGATCGCGGGACCAACCAACATGATCGCGGCGATCGACCGCTTTGGCGGCTATGTGACGGCGCTCCAGGAGTCAGGTCGTCTCCCCGACCCTGCCCTCACGATACATGCCGACTTCACCCGACCGGGTGGCTACCAGGCGATGATGGCCTTGCTCCCTCACCACCCCGATGCCGTCTTTGCTGCCAGCGACATCATGGCCACTGGCGCGCTCCAGGCGTTGCGCGAGGCCGGCTTGCGGGTCCCCGACGATGTCGCGCTGATCGGGTTCGATGGACTCGACGACGACATGCTCGCTCAGGGGGCGCTCTCGACCGTCGTGCAGCCGGTGGCCGAGCTCGGGCGTCAAGCGGTGCGGACGTTGCTGCGGCTGGTCGAGACGCCGGAGCGGGCGCCGATCCACATGCTCTTCCCCGCGACCATGGTCCTGCGCGGCTCCTGTGGCTGCGCTGGCATCCTGCCGCTCATTGATCGCCGGGCCGGCGAGGTCGGCGCCGAGCAGGAACGAATCGCTGAAGTGATCGCATCGTAATGGTCGGACCGACCGGCCGGGCGCCGGCGATCGACCTGGCGAAGTGGCGCGTTTGGATCCGCCCGACGGCGGACCTGGCGGCAGGAGGGAGCACGGTCCCCGGGAAGGGGGACGATCGCGGGAGATGCTGAGTGGGACCGGCGGTCGAGGGCGGCCGTCACCGGGGACCGGCGATGGAGCCGGTCCGGATCGATACAGCGGTGGAGGCACGATGATGCAGAACCAACGATCCGACGACACCGGGCGGAACCTCGTCCTCGACATTCCGACCCGGCTGAAAAAGGCGGAGATGGACCGCCGCCAGTTCCTGCTGAGGGCGACAGCGGCCGGTCTCGCCGCCCCGGCGTTCGCCGCCGGGCTGCGTGTCCATGGCGTCGATGCCCGCGTTCAGGATGCCAAGGGAACGCTGCTCACCGTCTCGCAGGAGCAGCAGCCAACCTGGGTCCGCAACTTCAACCCGTTGCTGGCTGACGGTAGCAGCCGCTGGCCGACCCAGGCGGGGATCTACGAGCCGTTGATCATCTACAACACGATCAAGGGCGAGATCGCGCCCTGGCTGGCGACCAAGTACGAGTTCAGCGCCGATAACAAGACCCTCACCTTCACGATCCGCGACGGCGTGAAGTGGTCGGATGGACAGCCGTTCACGGCCAGGGATGTGCTCTTTACCCACACGCTGCTGCAGCAGAACGAGGCGCTGCCAGGGACGGGTGGCGTGCGCTCGGTCTATCCCTACATTTCGGACGTCAAGGCGCCGGACGATAAGACGGTCGTCTTCACCTTCAACCAGGTCTTCACCCCCGGCCTGTACGACATCGGCGAGCAGTCGATCGTCCCCGAGCACCTGTGGAAAGATGTAGACGATCCGGTCACCTTTACCAACGAGAAGCCCGTCGGGACCGGGCCATTTACCGAAGTGGGCAGGTTCGAGGCCCAGTACTGGGAGATCCACCGCAACCCGAACTACTGGCAGGAAGGCAAGCCCTCCATCGAAGGACTCCGCTTCCCGGCCTACCCCAGCAACGATGCGGCCAACCTGGCGACCCTCAATGGGGAGAACGATTGGGCGGCCAACTTCATCCCCGATATCGAGAAGACCTACGTTTCCAAGGACCCCGAGCACTATCACTGGTGGTTCCCCTCGACCGGTGCGATGGTTCACCTGTATGCCAATACCACCCGCAAACCGTTCGACGACCCCAACGTCCGTAAAGCGATCAGCATGGCGATCAACCGCGATCAAATCGTCCAGATCGCGATGTACGACTACACCCATCCGGGCGATAGCACCGGTCTCAGCGATGCCTATGACAAATGGAAGAATGCTGACGCGGCCGGAGCCGACTGGGTCAAGATGGATGTCGACAAGGCCAACGCGCTGCTTGACGCGGCGGGGTTGAAGAAGGACGGCGATACCCGGTCGACCGCCGACGGCAAAGAGATGGCCTATGACCTCAACGTCGTCTCCGGCTGGTCGGACTGGGTGCAGTCGTGCGAGATCATGGCCAAGAACCTGGCCGAGATCGGGATCAAGGCGGAAGTCAAGACGTACGACTTCGCGGCCTGGTTCGACCGGGTGCAGAAGGGCGATTTCGATCTGTCGATCGGCTGGTCGAGTGGTGGACCGACGCCGTTCAACTTCTACCGCGGGGTGATGGCGAGTACCACGGCCAAGCCGATCGGGGAGC
>JAABUS010003896.1_pt1 | contig 22882 bp, 10 predicted proteins | sample 5560161 | NCBI WGS metagenome assembly JAABUS01 (sample SAMN10711885, study PRJNA513376) | rock metagenome | isolation source: Antarctica rocks | place: Antarctica: Victoria Land, Trio Nunatak nord | collected 2016-01-04
GTCGGGCCGTCCCGAGGTCATGAGATCCTGGGCCAGATAGATCAAGAACATCTGGCGGGGGAGGGGCATCCGGTGCAATCCGGGGTCGAGCCGGAGCACCCGCTCGAACTCGGCGACGGCCCGCTCCGGGCGCCGGTTGTCGTGGTGGACGACCCCGGCCAGCGCGTGGCCGATCACGGCGCCGTCGGGGATGCGGATCAGCCGATCGGCGACGGCGAGGGCCTCGTCCCAGCGGCTCTGCGAGATCAGGACGGCGGCCAGGCGGCGCAGGGCCATCACGTCGTCGGGCTTGCGATCGAGGATCTCGCGATAGGCCCGGATCGCCCGCTCGCGATGATTGCCCCGCACCAGGCCGAATGCCCGGACGTGCAGGTCTTCCAGGCCGAGCGACCTGGTCGGACCATAATACGGCTCGGCTCGATCGGCCTGATCGAGCTTGCTGTAGCACCGCGCCGCGATAAGGGTCGCGCCACGGCTGTTCGGCCGGCGAGTGAGGTGATCCAGGGCCTTCCGGCGGGCCGTCGTCAGGTCATCTCGACGATAGGCCGCCTCGGCCTCGCGCAGCGCCGCGGGGTCCAGCTCGGCCCAGAGGAAGGGGGCGAGCGCGAAGGCCGCGATCCCACAACTCAAGGCCGCCAGGCGCCACCGGCGCCTCCACGTCTTCGCGTCGCCGCCCCGGCGCGACGGGACAATGGCCCGGCGGGACGCCTTCGCGTCCGGGTCGGGCACCTCGTGCGTCGGTGGCGGGGAAGGATCGGGCAGCATGACGCGGGGAGACACGGGGGGACATCGGCAAAATGGCTTTCTCGGGATGACACCGCGGGCCCGGTCGACGGCGCCCCGCAAAGGAAGGGGGCACTCCGCGACCGGGCCGGCTTAAGTCGTGCAACGACCGGGCCGCTCAATAAGAGTCGGCACTGATCACCTCGCCACCATTGGGGGTCGCGAGCGCGTACCAGGCCATGGCATTGACCGTGCTCTTGATGAACTTCACCGAGCCATCCCCGAACGCCGTGTTCACCCCACCGGGGTGGCGCGACGAGGCGGTCAGGACGTTGACGACCGCGGAGCCGGGCTGTCCGGTGCCCTGGTAGTAACAGGACTTCCTGTTGGGGGTCTGGGTGTGCGAGTAGGTGCTCGACTGCGCCGAGATCCACCAGTCCCCCTTCCACGTCCAGTTCCGCGCGGTGGCCGCCTCGCAGGCCGCCGCGTAGCGTACGTCGGCGTTGAGCTGGCCGGCGAAGGCATTGGCGGTGCTGGTCGAGGTGTAGACCTGCCCGAGCCCATCCTTCGAAGACGCCGGAGCCTTGCCGTCGCCCTTGATCCACTCAGACGCGAGGATGGTGTTGCTCGTGCCATCGGTGAATTTGGCGAGCGTCACGGTCCCTTCGGCGGAGATGTTACGGTAAATGGCACTACCGGACTGGGTGGCCCAGATGCCCCAGCTCGGGAAGTAAGTGGGGCCATTGCTGACACCTTGCGTCCCCTGGTACGGGTTCAAACCGACGTTGAGGGGATAATTGAACACGCCGACTAACTGGGGCCTGCCGCCGAGCCAGATCTGGCCACCGCTGGCCGGCTCGGTGTCGGACGGGCAGAGGAAGGAATTGATCTGATTGGCGATGGCCGACGCGTTTATCCCGGCCCAGACGTCGCCGGCGTTGCATTCACCCCCCAAGCAGAACGGCGGTCCAGCCAGGATGTTTCCGCCGCCTCCACCCCAGCGCTCGCCGACCTGGAAGTTGCAGGCGTTGTAGATATTCTGCTGCTCCAGGTACGGCAAGAGGCGCGCGAGGTACGAGAACGACTGCCGGATCGGGACGCTCGCCGGCGGCACCGAGTCATTGGTGCTGATGTAGTTGTGGAAGGCCAAGCCGAGTTGCTTCATGTTGTTGACGCACTGGGCGCGGCGGGCGGCCTCGCGGGCCGATTGCACGGCGGGCAGCAGCAGGCCGATCAAGACCGCGATGATCGCGATCACGACAAGCAGCTCGATCAGGGTGAAGCCTCGGCTCTTGGAAATCGTCATGGACGCCCCCTCGAAAGGACATGGAATGTTGAATCGCCGACGTCCGTCTTCGGGGTAGGTGTCGCCCCCGGACTGAGCGCGTCTTCTTTGATGGAAATCGCCCCCCGTACACCTTTCGACACCGTGGCGGTCATCACGAGCCGCCCGCCTCACCGCTCAGATGCACCACATCGCCCACCCAAGCCGGTCCTCACGCGCGGATCGGGGGATGAAGACACTCAGGGTCGTGCATCTTTACGCGCCTTGCCAGATTTCCGCTGTTCGAGTTGCTGCTTGAAGAATTCCTCCTGGGAATTGGGAGCGTTCGGAGGCGCCACCCCCTTCGTGTTCGCGACACCTTCCTCATTCGAGTCGCTCCCGCAGCCCGGCGCGATGGTCGCGAAGAGGCCGGCGAGGATCATGGGCAGCATGAACCTGCGCAGGGCGGAATCCATGACGAAATACCTCGATAGGTCATTGAGAAAGACCGCCAATTCGCACTTCCCGGTCGAATCGAAGGGTCAAGGACCTCGCCCTTCGGTGATCGAAAGACCGCTCGGGCGCCGGCACGATCCCAACGCCCAAGTGGATGGACGGACGGGGGGCGGTGATTCGTCCACGCGTACATTTTGACGGGTCATGAGGATTCTGCGGTCGCGGATCGCTCGTGTCAATGTTCTCCCGGGTTTTCTCGGGAATATCCGTGCGAGAATGTTAAATAGTCCTGTTGCACCCCTCCTCGAACGCCGAACTCGTCGGGAGCCGTCGGGGCGACGCGGGGGGCACTCGGTGCCTCTAGCGGTTGCACGCGCCCCTGCTCGGCGCGAGATTGATCCGCTTCCGGTCGATCGGGGTTGACCTGGTCATGCAGGATCGGCTCGTCGCGCCGAACCAACTGGCCGTCCTGCTGGGGAACCCGGAAGCGAGCGAGCAGGAGCGCCGTGTCGGTCGGGTATCGGCACGGACGCGACCTGCCCGGGTGACTGGATTCGTCCCGGCCCGAACGGATACGATCTTCGAGTCGCGACAGAACCCACGTCGTTTGGTGGAGGATGAGACGTGAGACTGCACCCTGGCTTCTTGGTTGTCCTCACGTGCCTGGGCGCCGGTCTCAGGGCGGAGCCGGCCCGGGCAGGGGGGCCGCTCCGGGCCGATGTCGTGCTCCGGGGCGGGACGGTCATCGATGGCACCGGCGCCCCGCGGCGGCAGGCCGACGTGGCGATCCGGGGGGATCGAATCGTCGCCGTCGGCGCCTTCGAGCCGGGCCCCGGGGCCCGCGTCATCGACGCCTCGGGCTGGGTCGTCGCCCCGGGATTTATCGACCTGCACACCCACTCGGATCGGACGATCCTCGAGCCCGGGACCCGGACTAACCTCAATTACCTGACCCAGGGGGTTACGACCGTCGTGACCGGCAACTGCGGCGGCGGGCCGCTCGACGTGGGGGAGTATCTCGCCAAGGTTGATGCGCAGGGCGCGGGCACCAACGTCATCCACCTGATTCCACATGGGAGCGTGCGCAGTTCAATCCTCGGCAACGACGACCGCAAGGCCGACGCCGCCGAGCGGGTGCGGATGGAGGACCTGGTGGAACGTGGCATGGGGGCGGGGGCCTGGGGGATGTCGACCGGCCTGATCTACCTGCCCGGCCGCTACGCCGACACCGCCGAACTGACCGCGTTGGCGCGGGTCGTGGCGCGGCACGGCGGGATCTATGCCAGTCATATTCGCGACGAGGGGGAGGGCCTGCTCCGCTCCCTCGACGAGGCCCTGACAATCGGCCGGGAGGCCGGGCTCCCGGTCCACATCTCGCACCTGAAGGCGATGGGCCAGGCGAACTGGGGGTCGGTGGTCCCGGCCTGCGAGCGGATCGCCGCGGCCCGAGGGGCGGGGCAAGCGGTCAGCGCCGACCAGTACCCGTACGTCGCCTCGAGCACGGCGCTGGCGGCGATGGTCGTCCCGCACTGGGCCCGCCGGGGGACCGCGGCCGACTTCGCCCGCCTGGCAGACGATCCGGTCGAGGGGCCCCGCTTGCGCCGCGAGATTCAGGAGGTCCTGGACGGGAGAGGGGGAGGCTCGCAGATCCGGGTCTCCCGCTACGCGCCCGGGCCGGGCCGGGTCGGCCGCGACCTGGTGGCCATCGCCCAACGGGAGGAGACGACGCCCCTGGAAGTGGTGCTGGACATCGAGCGGCACGGCGGCGCCAACGCGATCAACTTCGGCATGACCGAGGCCGACGTGCGGTACGTCATGGCGCGGGACTTCGTCGCGACCGCCTCCGATGGCCTGGCCCACGCTCCCGGCGGCGCCGACCGCCCCCACCCCCGCTCCTACGGCACCTTCCCCCGGAAGGTACGCTACGCCCTGGACGAGGGGGTCATCACCCTGGAGCAGGCGATCCGCGCCGGCTCGGGCCTGCCGGCCGAAATCCTGCGGCTGCCCGATCGCGGCGTGCTGCGTCCGGGGGCCTACGCCGACGTCGTCGCCTTCGACGCCGCCACCTTCCGAGACGCCGCCACCTTCGAGGACCCGACCCGGTATGCCCCGGGGGTCCAGTATCTGTTCGTCAACGGCGTGGCCGCCATCGCCGAGGGCAAGCCCCAGGAAAAGCTCGCGGGCCGGGCGCTGCGGCTCACGAAGGACGGGCCGCCCGAGCTGATCCTGAAGGTCGGCCGGATCTGGACGGGGGACCCTGACCGTCCCTGGGCCGAGGCCCTGGCGGCTCGTGGCGGGGTGATCATCGCGGTCGGGCCGGCCGGCGAGGTCTTGCGGTCCCGCGGGCCGGCGACACGGCTCGTCGACCGCCCCGGCGCCTTCGCGATGCCGGGCCTGATCGACGCTCACGGCCACCTCAGCATGCTGGGCGCGAGTCTGGAGGAGGTGGACCTCCGGGGCGTCGCGAGCCTCGACGAGGTCGCCCGCCGGGTCAGGGCCCGCGCCGAGGCCACGCCCGGAGACGGCTGGATCACGGGCCGCAACTGGGACCAGAGCCTCTGGCCCGGCGGCGCGTTCCCCACGGCCGACGTCCTCGACGCCGTCGCGCCCGGCCGCCCGGTCTGGCTCCACCGCGTCGACGGCCACGCCGGCTGGGCCAACTCCGAGGCGATGCGCCGCGCCGCCGTCACGACCCAGACCCGAGCCCCCTCCGACGGCCAGATCCTCCGCGGACCCGACGGCCGCCCCACCGGCGTCTTCATCGACGGCGCCATGGGCCTGGTCGGCCGCGTCGTCACGCCGACCGACGCCGACGCCGTCGCCCGGCACATCCTGGCGGCGCAACGCATCGCTCTCGAAGCCGGCCTGACCGCCGTCCACGACGCGGGCGTGTCGGCCGCCGAGGCCGACGTCTATCGGCGGCTCGACGCGAAGGGAGAGCTGAAGCTCCGCGTCTACGGCATGGCGTCGCCCCCCGGCGGTGGCGAGGTGGCGTTCGTCAGCCGGCCCCCGAATCTGAACGGCGACCGCTTCCGGATGCGGGCGATCAAGCTTTTCATTGACGGCGCGATGGGCTCGCGCGGCGGCCTGCTGTTCGAGCCCTATGCCGACGACCCGGGGAACTCGGGCCTCCAGCTCATCGACGCCGGCGTCCTTCAGGCCACCACGACCGAGGCCCTGCGGCGCGGCTGGCAGGTCTGCACCCACGCCATCGGCGACCGCGGCAACGCCCTGGTCCTCGACGCCTACGCCGCCGCACTCGAAGCGGTCCCCGAGGCGAAGGACCCGAGGCTCCGGATCGAGCACGCCCAGGTGGTCCGCAAGGTGGACGTGTCGCGGTTCCAGGCCCTGGGGATCATCGCCTCAATGCAGCCCTCGCACGCGAGCGACGACATGCGCTGGGCCGACGCCCGCCTCGGGCCGGGCCGCGTCGAGGGGGCCTACGCCTGGCGATGGTTCCTGGACGCGGGGATTCCCCTGGCCTTCGGCAGCGACTTCCCGGTCGAGGTGGTCAACCCCTTCTGGGGAATCTACGCCGCCCTGACCCGTCAGGACGATCAGGGCCACCCCGCCGGCGGCTGGCACCCCGACCAGCGGATGACCCTGGAGGAGACGCTCCGCGCCTTCACCGCCGGCTCGGCCCACGCCGCCTTCGACGAGGATCGCCTGGGAGCCCTGAAGGTCGGGATGCGGGCCGACTTGACGGTCGTGGACCGCGACCTGTTCAAGGCCGAACCGATGGATGTGCTCAAGGCCAAGGTGTCGATGACGGTCGTCGACGGTGAGGTCGTCCATGACGGGGAAAAACCCTGATTCGCGGAGGTCACTCGCGGATATCTCCGTGCGCGCGGGATTTGGGGGTTCGAATCGCGCACTCCACGCGGACCTTCCAGGGCCGTTTCCTTTGCGAGGCTGGGGCCCCTGACCCGCCCTTCGGGCACCCTCTCCCGGGGGGAGAGGGGAAGATTGGAGGACGAGACACCCTCCAGATGACAAGCTCACCGTGCTTGTCTGTTCCGGCCGGAGCGGGTAGTCTAATTTTTGTTTAACTGCCCGCGTCCGGTGGGATTGGGGAGAAGCGACGGACGATGCGGATGACCTTGACCCTTGCGAGAACGTGCGGGCTCGCGCTGGCGGTAGCCGGCCTCTTGACGGCCGCCGATGACCCGCCCCGCAAGCCGGAGCCCTCGGCGGCCCCGGTCGCAGAGCGTTTCCGCGAGACCGTCCGGCCGTTCCTCGAAACCCATTGCCTCGGGTGCCACGGCAAGGACAAGTCGGAGGGCGATCTGGATCTGAGCGCCTTCACGACGGCCGAATCGGTGGCAAGAGATCCTCTGCGTTGGGAGCTCGTCCAGGAGCAGCTCGAAGCCGGGTCGATGCCCCCGGCAGAGGCGAAGCGGCAGCCGACGGCCGAGGCCCGCGGCGGGGTGATCGCGTGGATCGGGGCGGTCCGGAAGCTCGAAGCCGCGCGGAACGCGGGCGACCCCGGCCCGGTCCTCGCGCGGAGGCTGAGCAACGCCGAGTATGACCACACGATCCGCGACCTGACGGGCGTCGACCTCCGGCCGACGAGGGAATTTCCCGTCGACCCGGCGAACGAGGCCGGGTTCGACAACTCGGCCGAATCGCTCGCGATGTCGCCGGCCCTGGCGAAGAAGTACCTGGAGGCCGCGAGACGGGTCGCCGACCACCTCGTGATGAAGCCGGACGGACTGGCCTTCGCGCCGCACTCGATGCTCGCCGACACCGACCGCGACAAGTACAGCGTGAATGCCATCATCGGGTTCTATAAGCGGCAGAAGACCGACTATGCCGACTACTTCCTCGCGGCCTGGCGATTCCGGCACCGTCCCGCCCTGGGCAAGCCCGATGCCACCCTCGACGACCTCGCCGACGAGCGGGGTCTCAGCCGCAAGTACCTGGCGACGATCTGGTCCACGCTCGAGGAGCCGCCGGACGAGGTGGGCCCCATCGCCGCGCTGCAGGCGATGTGGCGCGAGCTGCCTCCTCCCGACGGCGGACGAGCCGATGTGGCGAGGGACGGCTGTGAGCGGATGCGCGCCTTCGTCATTGGGCTCCGTGGCCAGCTGGTGCCCGAGGTCAAGAACCTGACCGAGCGGGGCATTAGCAACGGGACGCAGCCCTTCGTCCTCTGGAAGAATCGCCAGTACGTCGCGAACCGGATGCGATACGCGGGCGGGGCATCGAAGATCCGGACGGGTGAGATGGGCCTGGAGGGCGCGGCGGCCCGGGCGCTCGCCATCCCTGAGCTCCCGGAGGACTCGAAGCGGTTCGAGGCGACGTTCGACCGCTTCTGCAGGATTTTCCCCGACGCCTTCTTCGTGTCGGAGCGGGCCCGCATTTATCTCGACCCGAAGCAAGACAAGGGGAACGCCGGGCGCCTGCTGAGCGCCGGGTTCCACAGCATGACCGGCTACTTCCGCGACGACGGCCCGCTCCGGGAGCTGATGCTGGACGAGCAGGGCCAGCGGGATCTCGACCGCCTCTGGCGCGAGTTCGACTTCATCACCGGCGCCCCGATGCGGCAGTATTCGAGCTACCTCTGGTACGAGCGCGCCGAGTCCCGCTTCCTGCGGGGCCCCGAGTTCGACTTCGTCCGCGCCGAGGATAAGGACGCCGCATCCGAGGCCAAGATCGGCCGCTTGAGGGAGGTCTACCTGGCCAAGGCGAGCGAGATCGGGGCGGGTGACCTGGCCATCGGTGCGATCCGGGACCAGTTCCGGATCATCTCCGAGAGTATCCGTCGCGTCGAGCGGGACCGAATTGACGCCGAACCCCGACACGTCGAGGCGCTCCAGGCGTTCGCCGAGCGGGCGTATCGCCGGCCGCTGACGAGTGAGGAGCGACAGGGTGTGGCCGACTTCTACCGCATCCTGCGCAAGGAGGACGGACTGGGCCACGAGGACGCCGTCCGCGACACGGTCGTCGGCGTCCTGATGTCCCCCCACTTCTGTTATCGCGTCGACCTGCCCGGCGAGGGTGCCGGCATCCAGCCCCTCTCGGATCACGACCTGGCCAGCCGCCTCAGCTATTTCCTCTGGGCGAGCATGCCCGATGGGGAGCTGCTCGACCGCGCCACCGCGGGCGACCTGCGCAAGCCCGAAATTCTCGCGGCGCAAGCCCGGCGGATGCTCCGCGACGACCGCGTGCGCGGGCTGGCCACGGAGTTCGGCGGCAACTGGCTCGACTTCCGCCGGTTCGAGGAGCACAACAGCGTCGATCGCGGGCGGTTCCCAGCGTTCGACGACGAGCTGCGGCGGTCGATGTTCGAGGAGCCGGTCCGCTACTTCGTCGACCTGGTACATCGCGACCTCCCGGTGGGAACATTCCTCGACGGCAAGCACACATTCGTCAACCCGGCGCTGGCCCGCCACTACGGAATGCCCGCGCCCGACGCCGGTCCGGACGGGTGGATCCGGGTCGACGACGCGACCCGCTACGGTCGCGGTGGGCTCCTGCCGATGGCGGTCTTCCTGACCAGGAATTCGCCGGGCTTGCGGACGAGCCCCGTCAAGCGAGGCTACTGGGTGGTACGCCGCCTCCTGGGCGAAAACATCCCGGCGCCACCCGCTAATGTCCCCGACCTCCCCGACGACGAGTCCAAGCTCGGCGACCGGACCTTGCGCGAGGCCCTGGCCCGGCACCGCGCCGACAAGGCATGCGCCGGCTGCCACGAACGGTTCGACGCCATCGGCCTGGCCTTCGAGGGATACGGGCCCGTCGGCGAGTTCCGGACGCTCGACCTCGGCGGCCGGCCGGTCGACACCCGCGCCACCTTCCCCCGCGGCGGCGAGGGGGCCGGCCTCGAGGGACTCCGCGGCTACCTGGAGGCGCAGAGGCGCGAGGAGTTCGTCGAGAACCTCTGCCGCAAGCTCCTGGCCTACGCCCTCGGGCGCAGCCTCATCCCGTCGGACGACGAGACAATCGACGCCATGCAGACGAGGCTCGGCGCCGAGGGCGGCCGCTTCGGCGGCCTGGTCGAGACGATCGTCGCGAGCCCCCAGTTCCGGAACAAACGCATCGAAGGCGGCAAGGTGGAGTGATCGCGATGTCTGACGCGCCCAGGTCGGGAAATGACCGGAACGAGGGCCGCCGTGGGGCGTCCCGGCGGACCTTCCTCCGCGGGGCCGGGGTGACGATGGCCCTGCCGTGGCTGGAGTCAGTCGCCGTCCGGGGCGCCTCGACAGCGTCGGGGGCCGCCGCGGCCGCCCCGAAGCGGTTCGCCGCGTTGTTCATGGGATGCGGCGTCAACCCGGACCAGTGGTGGGCCAAAGGATCGGGCGCCACGATGGAGCTGGGCCGGTGCCTCGAGCCGCTGGCACCGTTGCGGTCGAAGATCAATGTGGTCAACGGCGTGTTCAACAAGCACGCCACCGGCGTGGGTATCCACCCCGGTCAGACCGGCAACATCCTCTCGGGCGCCGCCTTGCAGAAGGGGTCGGAGCTGAAGGGAGGGATCAGCGTCGACCAGAGGCTCGCCCGCCATCTGGGCGAGGACACCGACCAGCCGAGCATGGTCCTCGGTTGCGAGCAGCCCATCACGGGCTACCATGAGACGAATTTCTCGATGGCGTACAGCTCGCACATCTCCTGGCAGAGCTCGACCTCGCCGGTGCCGATGGAGGTGTATCCGTCGCTGGCCTTCGACAGCCTCTTCGATAACCGAGGCTCCAAGCGGAACCGGAGCATCCTGGACCGCGTGCGCGAGGAGGCGGCGGGGCTGAGCCGGCGGGTCGGCGCCGGCGACCGGGCGAAGCTCGACGAGTACCTGACGAGCGTCCGCGAGGTCGAGCGCCGCGTCGTGCCGATGCGGGCGGAGAAGGAGGCCGCCGACGGCCGCGCCGGCGACCGGGGACGCCCGGCCCTGACGATGCCCCGGCCCGACAACGGGCTCCCCGAGGACATCCGCGACCACATGCGTCTGATGTGCGACCTCATGGCCATCGGGTTCCAGACCGACAAGACGCGGGTCGCCACCCTGCTGCTCTGCCGGGACATCTCGGGCCTGTTCTACCCCTTCCTCGACGTCCGCGCGGCGCACCACGGGGCCTCGCACGACGACCGATCGGTGGCGTACGAGCGCGTGACGCAGTTCTACGTGGGCCAGCTCGCCTACCTCGCCTCGCGCCTCGACGCCATGCCCGAGGGCGAAGGCACGGTCCTGGACAACACCTGCCTGCTGTTCACCAACAGCTTGTGGTCGGGCACCAAGCACGACGCCAGCAAGGTCCCGGTCGTGCTCGCCGGCGGGCTCGGGGGGACGCTCCAGACGGGCCGCGTGCTCGACTACGCCGACAAGGGCGACGACCACCGCAAGCTCTGCAGCATGTACCTGGGGATCATGGACCGGATGGGCCTCAAGCTCGACCACTTCGGCGACGCCGACGAGCGCCTCGCCGGGTTCTGAGCCGGCCGCGTCGGGGGCCATGGGTAGGGGCCGGGTCGCAATCGCCCGATGATCGGGAGAGGAAGGGCAAGGTCACCGTTCGGATGGGCGTGCGGAAAGTGATCACGATGTGTCTCTTCAAGCGGCCGGACTATACCCGGCTGGTGCTCGAAGCCCTCCGCACCTGCGAGGGAATCGGTGATTACTTGATCTTGCCGCACCTGGAGCCGGGCAACGACTCCGTCCGCGACCTCGTGGAGGCGATCGACTTCGCGGAGTGCATCCCCACCTTCAACGCCGAGCGGTTCGGCGTCGACCTGAATACCGAGCTGGCACTGGCCGACGGATTCCGCCATGCCGGGTTCGTGATTCACATCGAGGACGACGTCGTCTGCGCGGGCGACTCTTTGAGATATTTCGAATGGTGCCGGGAACGGTACCGGGGCGATCCTTCGGTGTTCTCGGTCACGGGGTACAACCGAAGCGATAAGCCCCCCCCGCCCGCCGACTGGCATCGCGTCAACGTCCGCCACTGGTTTCACCCGCTGGCTTTCGGCATCTGGAGGGATCGCTGGGAGACGTTTCGTGGCCGGCTCCACTCGGCCGTGCCGGGATGGGCCACATTCCTCAACAGGACTTTCTGTACTGGGGACCAATCGGGGAGGCTCTTCGAAGTCTATCCCGAGCTTTCTCGGGCCCAGCACATCGGGTTCGTGTCTTCCCTTCATGCTCGTCCACAGTCCCCAGATTGGTATCTGGAGCACCACTACGTCCGGTGGTGGGCCGGGAACCATGAGGTGCCCGCCGGAGAGTTTCACAGTGCGACTTAGCGTCATAAGAAAACATGGGCGTGGGGCTTGAGAAGACGAGATGCTAGCCAAGGCCCGGTTGCATCACGAGCTGCCGTCGCCGGCGAAACGGTCGGCGCGCCTTGGGCCGTCGGCCCGACTGGTCGGCCAGATGGAGCTCGAATCCCCGGTGTGCTGGACGAGGCTGGGGGTCGTGTGCCAGACCTCGAGACCCTCGCGCATGGCCCAGGCTCCGATGACCAGGTCGATGTTCGCCAGGCCTCCGTTGAGCGGGTCCCGTCGGTGGTCGAAGACCCGGCCGTCGAGGACGAACTGCCGCGCCAGCTCGCGCGGGAAGACGATGGCCAGCGCCCCCCAGACCCAGAGGCCGTCGTGGAGATACCAGCCGGGCGCGTCCTTGGTATAGGCCGAGGAGCAATAGAGCGAGACGAGTCCTGGCCGCCTGCCCGGCCAAAGCGCGGCCTCCAGGTATTCTCGGACGGGGACGCCGGCCGGGAAGGCGATGTCGTCCTGGGCGACGAGCAGGGCGTCGGCCTCGGGCGACCGCATCAACAGCTCCGCGAGCGCGAGATAGTAAGTCGGCCAGGCGCCGAGCCGCGTGTCGCGGAATGTGCCGGGGAGGTGGGCGTACCGTTCGGGAAAGTTGACCGCCGAGTCGACGAACACGGCGGGTTCGCGCCAGCCGGCCCCGGCCAGGCTCTCCAACGAGCGTTCGAGCGTGTCCCGCCGCCGGGGTGCGGTCGTCACGCCGACCGCCCAGCTTCGGACGCGTTGCCGTGAACGTCTCGGCGGCAGGCCCGGCATGGCGGCGGCGACTCCTGCGGTCGGCGCGAGGGCAGGGGGGTGGTCCTCCTCCGGCAGGTCGAGGTCCAACCGATCCAGCACCGAGACCCTGGCCGCGTCCGCCCGGCCCGCGTCACACCCCTCCACGCCCCCCTCGCGGATGATCGCCGAGCCGGCCTCGTAGACCAGGGCGGCGACCACGGGGTTGGCCCGGCTTGTCGTGGGGGGGAACGAGCGGCAGCACGCCTCGCAGGCGTCACGACGGACGCGGTGATAGACGTCGTCCTCCGCGGCGATGACGGCGCGGACCAGTGCGCAGGTCGCGGTCTCGACCCCGTCGGCCGAGGGTAAGACGTCGGACCGGTGCCGACACGACGAGACGGTCGGGGGCTTGAGCTTCTGGCGGAACATGGGCCGGCGACCGCCTCCGGGCGTGGTTCAAGGGGCCAGGACTTCATGGAACGATTCGACGGCGCGTTCCCAGGAATGTTCGCGCTCGACGAACGCCCTAGCCTCGCGGCTCGCCTCGCGGATGTCGGAGTCGTGAAGGTCCGCCAGGACGCCCGCCAGGTCCTCGGGCCTCATGAAGCGGGCCTTGAACGGGTGGAAATCGGCGATCGAGACGACCTGCGTGCCGTGGACGGGGACGACCCGGAGCGGCCGAAACTCGTTCATCGGCGGGGCGTCCGTGGTGACCAGCGGCATGCCGGCCGCCTGGCACTCCAGCATCTGGAGCCCCAGGCCCTCCCAGTGGCTGGGCTGCACGCAAACATCCCCCTCCTCGTACAACTCGGCCCGGCTCGACCGTTCCGTGCGGAGGTCGACGTTCGCCGGGACGGGCCGTGCCAGCGGGAGCTGGGTGTAGACGAGGAAGGGGATCGAGGGGAGCAGCTCCGCGGCGTCGAGGACGAGGTCCACGCCCTTGCGGCGAGGGGTCAAGCCACCGTCGCTCAGCCGCACGGCGCGACAGCCGCCGGTGCCGTTGATGAACACGAAGCGGCGGCACCGCCGGCGCTCGCGGAACGGCAACCGGCGGGCGTCGACCGGCCAGGGGACGTACACCACATCCCATGTTGCGTCGTGCCGTTCTTTCCAGTCGCGGAAAACCTGGTACGCCCACCTGTGGGGGCAGATGACGAGGTCGACGAATTGGAGCCACTCGTGTTTCGGGTGGGCCAGCTCCCACATCGGGATCAACGCCACGCGGACCCCATGCTCGTGGGCCCGTCGCGTGGCCTGCGCGAGGTAGGTCAGCTCCGCGAAGACGACCCAGTCCAGGCCGGCGAGCCACGGCCCGAGGTCGAAGCCCGCGGGGCCGCGGGGGACGAAATCGATCGGGCATGAGTCGCGCGGGCCGGGGAGCGTCGGGAATCGGGGGTGATCGACGGCCAGCCAGCGGTCGACCAGGCCGTGGCGCGCCAGGTCGCGGTTCATCGAGCCGACCCCCGTGGCCGCGTTCCAGCCGATCAGGCCGACCTTCGCGGCTCGGGCGGTCCGGGATCCCGTGCCCACGGCCCGGCCGACCGCTTCGCCTCCGGTCGCCGCGAGGCTCCGGCCGAGCCGGGGACGTCCCGGGGCGGACGGGGACGGCACGGGGTCGGGGTCCGGCAAGGTCAGCTCCAGGCTCAGGACCGCCCGGTCGCGGACCCGCTCGGCGTGCGAGACGTCGCACCCGGGCGCGCCGCCGCGCTCGATGACACGCCCCGCGACGTCCAGGACCATCGAGGCCACGACGGGGTTCATCCGCGGGCCCGTCGGGGGCCACGAGCGGCAGCACCCCTCGCAAGCGTCCCGGCGGGCCACATGCGTCTCGTCGGCCGTCAGCCCGAGGATTTGCCCGACCAGCCCACAAGACGCGACCTCCACACCCTCCTGCCACTCGACGGCGCTGCGATGTAGGCATTGCTCCGGCGTCCGTACCGTCATCTCCGACGCCCCTTTACAGGGCCGGCTGCCGTCAGAAAACAGGCGGGCAGAGAATCGCGACAGCATAGATCGGGCCGCTCGGGTTCGAGGGGCGGCGGTCACGCAGACGTCAGCGACGGCGTCGCGTGCGAGGCCAGCGTCCCGCGCGGGACGTCATCGCGGCCTCTTCTTGACGCCCAACTGGCGGATGGCGAAGCCCTCGTTGACTCCCGTGCGTGACGGGGGCGCGCCGGGCTCGTACCCTTCTTTGCAAAAGTTCGCTTCCAGCTTCCACTCACCACGGCGGAACATCCAGATGCTGAACCCGCCCTCATATTCGTAAAGAGTCCCCTTTGGATAGGCCGGGTAGACGAACATGAAGTAGTGCAATACTTTCTCGACGACGGCGCGCAAGCGGGACGCCTCGTCTTTCAGCCTTCGGACGGAGATGGCGATGTCGATCACCACCCCCAGCAGGACGAAGAGCGCGGCGCAGGCGAGGTAGGCGAGCATTTCCACAATCGTGACTCCCCGGCGGAAAGGAACGGACCCGGGCCCGGCGTTCAGTGAGGGAGCGTCTGGGCCACGCGCAGGCCGGTGAAACTGTATTGAGTGTTCCCTTCGAGCCCGGCGCGTGCCGAGGTGCGGCTGCTCATGGCGATCTCGCGATAATACCCCCCGCGGATCTCCCGCAACAGGTTGCCGTCGGCCGGGGCGCCGATTTCGTCGTCTTCCACGAACTCGCCCGGGGCGGTGGCCCGGTAGGGGCTGTGTAAGGTCTGACACCACTCGTCCACGTTGCCGTGGAGGTCGAAGAACCCGAATGGGTTGGGCTTGAGGCGACCCACCGGGTGGACGCGCCCGGACGAGTTCGTGATGATCCAGGCGTACGCCGGGAGAAGCGCTTCCGACTCGTCGAATGACCAGCGGGTGGTGGTCCCCGCGCCGCAGACGTACTCCCACTCGGCCTCCGTGGGCAGGCGGTAGCCGGTCCTTTGCAGGAGGTCCTTGGGGAATTCCATCCTCGGTCCGATCTGATCAATGGGGGGGTAGCACATCTGGTCCTTGGGGACCTTCTCCTGGTCGCTGAGCCAGCGGCAGTATCTCATCGCTTCGTACCAGTCGACGTTGATGATCGGGCCGTCCGGGTCGGGGCTGACATATTTGTCGTAAGCGAGGTCGCGATAATACTCGCGGAATTGCGCGACGGTGACCTCGTGGGCGGAGACGGCAAATGAGCGGCCGATCCGGCGCTCGTGGGTCGTCTCGTCCGGCATCCGCCGGGTATGGGTTGCGGTGGGGCCCATGCGGAAGCGGACCGGGCCGGCGATCCGAAACATCGTCTGGCCCTGGCCGTTGACGGACCACCCGCCGTGGGCGGTGCCCACGAGCGCCGCGGTGGACTCCCTGAGTCGCTCGTCGTGCCCCCAGCGCCGCATGAGCCACTCCGTGCCCGAGTGGACCGCCGCGCTCGTGTCGGTCGCGTGCAAGGAGACTACCTCCTCGACGAGGCCCGCCGGGACGCGCGCCGGCGGGAGGTCCCCGAGGGCGAGGAGGAGCGCCTGGCGGGCGACTGGGTCGTGCTCCTCGGCGAGGTGCTCGATCAGGAGCCTGGGTTCGACCCCGAACCGCAGCATCTGGTCGATCAGGCGAGTCCGGACACGGGGGTCCGGGGACGCCACCAGCAGCGGCCAGACGGGCGCGGGCTCCCCGAGTCGCATCAGGGAGACCGCGGCGTTGCTACGGCGCTTCGCCAGCCGATCTCGCCCCTCGGTCGTTTCGGGGACGGGCGCTGCGAGTTCTTGTCGCATCGCGAGCAAGGCCCGCCTCCGGTCCCCGGCCAGCGCCGGGAAGAACACCTGATACTGGCGGTCGTTGGCGTCCTTCGCGAGCTCGATGATGAAGTCCGGGTCGTCTTTGCCGATGTCGGCCAGCAGGCTCGTCGCGGCCATCCACGCGGAGGCACGCTCGGGCGCGCGATCGGCGAAGATATTCACGAGCGGCTCGCGAAACCACCGCCGCGCCGGTTGCAGCAGCCCGGCCCAGGCGCGAATGTCGAGCAAGCTCTCGGCCACGAGCGCCATGGCGACGTCCGGGGCGATCTCTCTCCATCGCCCTCGGACGGGGTCGTAGAGCGCCAGTGCGGCCGCGGCCCGGAGCCGTTTCCCCGGGGCCGCCTCGGTGTCGGTGGCGATGCCCCAGAGCGAGTCGAGCGTCTGCGCTTTCCACGGTTCGAGCGCCGCCCGGATCACGGCATGTTCGCGCGGGCCGGCTTCCAGCAAGCGGTCCCGCAGGAACGGGACACAGGACGAGTCGTGCCGAACGAGCGCCAGGCAAGCTCGCGTCCTCTCCGGCAGGGTCGCCGAAGCGTCGCGTGCGATCGCGTCGAGCCGGTCTTGCCACGGGACCGGCGAGGCGCTCAGCTCGCGCACGAGGCCGGGGACGTGGTCCATCTCCGCGACCCGCAGCTGGGCCGTCAGCGTCCCGACCCGCGCGACCTGATGGTCGCGTTCCATGCGGGAGACGACCAACGAGATGGCGAGGAGCAGGACGAGGGACGCGCGCATCATCCGGGACTGGGACTGCGTCCGGTCGTTCGGCCTGACGAGGAGTGTGATCGTGGCCCACTCCAGGAACGTCGGCAAGAGCCGGCGCTCCGGCCGCGCGACCCAGAGGGCCGCGCGGTCCTCGAGCAGGATCGCGGCCCGTCCCCGCCGCGTCTCCCGCTGTTTGCGCGTCAGCCATTTCCGGATCGAGGGCACCAGGTAGTCGTGGGTCAACTGGTAGTAGCGGTCCCCCCCGAGCCCCGAGTCGTCCGGAGGGGCAGAGTGGCCCGCGGTCGGGCCGGACGCGGGCTCGGCAGGCATGATCAGCCGGAGTTCACTCCGGAGCTCCCGCATCAGGTCGGCGAAATCGCGCGGGCGTCCCGCATAACCCGACGCGGCGAGCAACTCGCCCTGCGAGCGCATCCGCCCCTTGATATCGGTCAAGTTCTCCGGGAGCAACGACTTCAAGACCCCCCGGGCCGCCTGCTCGTGGATGCGGTACTGGGGCCTGGACGAGGAGGCCTCGAACGCCTCCTCCAGGAACGCGACGCCGATCCCCTCCGCGCCCCCGACCTCCTTCAGCGATGCCGGGGTCCACGCCTTGCCCCGGAACATCTGCGCGAAGAGGGCCAGCCGGATGGAGTCGACCATGCCGTCTTCCGACATCCCCAGGACGGCCTCCGCGACGAACCGCGACTCCACCGCGTTCAGGGGGCCGTCCGCGGTGAACCGGCCGTAGGCGCGGCCGAAGAGCGTCAGGACCTTCTCGGCGTGCGACCTGTCGAACCGGTCGACCGTGGCGTAGTTCTTCCCCTCGATGACCGGGATTTCCAGCTCGTTCATGAACCGCATCGCGGCCATGCCGAAGTCGGCGCGCACCATGACGACGCACTGGACCGCGACCCCGTCGCAATGGCGGAGGGCCGCGACCAGTTCGGAGTCCCGCTCGGCGCGCCTGGTGAAGAGCCACTGCTCGAACTGGTCGAGCACCACCAGGACCTTTCTCCCCCTATCCACCACCCTTCCCCGCCGCAGTGCCGCGACCGAGTCCACCAGTCCGAGCGTATCGGAGAGGTCGGGACACGACTTCCTCAGGCCGCGCAGCAGCCTCGACTCGGTCTCCTCCGGGGTCGATTCGACGTAGACCTGGACGACATGCCCGGCGATCCGTGGTAACAGGCCCGCCTTGACCAGGGACGACTTCCCGCATCCCGACGGGCCGTAGATCAGTCCGACCTCGAAGGTCTCTTCCGGGTCGACGGCCTCGATCCGGGTCTTCCAGAATCGAAGGCTCTCCGGCAGGCCGTTGCGATCCCTCGGCCCGGGGACCAGTTCGAGGAAGAAATCGGCGTCGTGTTCGTCGAACGAGCGGAGCCCCTTCGGGACGATCGGGACGGGCCGTCGATCGGGGTCCGCCCGATTCGGAGAACCCGAGACCGGAGTCGCTTCGACGGCGCTCCCCGAGGCCGGCAGGATCACCGGCAGGGCGGTGATGGTCGGGGCGACCTCCGCCGCGGTCGACTTCAAGAAGGCCCGCAAGTCGTCCGACAGGTCTCGAGCCGTCGTGTACCGGTCGTTGACCCTCTTCGAGAGGGCCTTCAGGCAGATGCGTTCCAGCTCGCGGGGGATGCTGTCATCGACCTGCCGCGGGGGCCGTTCCATGAACCTGGAGACCTGGTCCATGATCTCCGTCGTGGACCCGCCCCGGAACGGCTTCCGGCCCGTCAATAATTCGTAGAAGACGACGCCGAGGCTGAAGATGTCCGAGCGGCCGTCGACCCGGTGCCCCTCGGACCTGGCTTGCTCCGGGCTCATGTAGGCGGGAGTGCCGGCGAGCGTGACCCCCTTGCCGTAATCCTCGTCCCTGAGCGCCAGCCCGAAGTCCGCCACGCACGGCTTGCCCGAGGCGTCGATGAGGATGTTGGCCGGCTTGACGTCGCGGTGGACCAGCCCGCGCGTGTGGGCGTGATGGAGCGCCTCGGCGACCGTCGCGACGAGCTCGGCCGACTCCCGGGACGTCGGCCGGGCGTGGCGGATGAGGTCCCTGAGGTCGCTCCCCTGGACGTACTTCGAGACGATATAGCAGAGGCCGTCGTCGGCCCGGCCGACGTCGTAGACCGGCACGATGTTCGGGTGGTCGAGCTTCGCCAGCGTCCGGGCTTCGGCGAGATACGTCTCCACATCCTCGGGCCCGCCGACCTGCTGGGGATTCAGCACCTTGACGGCGACGAGACGTTCGAGGTCATCGTCGCTGGCGAGGTAGACCCGACCGAACCCTCCCTGGCTGAGTCGATTGATGACCCGATAGCGCCCGATCGCCGAGGGATCGCCGCGCGAGGTCGGCTGGGGTGCACCGGCGGGGCGGCTTTCCCAGGTTTCCGTGTCTGCGCCGGCGGCCGCCACATCGTCCACGGTCGGGGTTTCAGACGACGCCCTGCCCACGGCCTCGGTCGGGGGCGTCAGGGGGTCCTCTTGCGCCGGCTCGGTCGTCTCGTCCACTTTGGGAACCCTTGTGGGGCCTGCGGGACTCATGGCGCGGATTCGCGAGTATTATCCCAGATCGAATCGACATTACCAGCAAAGCTGCCGACCGCGTGGCGACGAGCAGATCCGAGACCCGAGGTGCTCACGGATGTCCTCGCCATCGGGCAGCGGGATGAAGTCTTAACTTCACGCGGATGACGAACCCACATGTGCAACCTATAGGGGCATCTCCGTAATTTATCGCAAATGATCCACCTCCATTCACGACGAATCCAACCAATCCGTGAGAACCCGATTATTTTCCTTGCATGTCAGCATACAAGTTGACACAATTTCGCCCGTGTCGACACGAATCGTCGACGTATTGAAGGGCGATAATCGGGCTCTCCCCGAGCCTGGAGTAGGGTCTTAGTCCGCGATGCCACGCATCTAATCCGTTCGTCCCCGGGCGATTGCACATCCGCCGCGGTTGGCTTGTTCGCAGCCCGTGATGGCGGCGACGGCCATCCTCGGCCGGACGTCGCCATATCGACCGGACGGGCTTCATGCATATTCCCTGATTCGCAACAAGAGGAGCCGGAGCGTGTCCCCACTCGGAATTCCCTTGTTTACGTGGCGCACCCGTCGGATCACGCGGCGATCTGGGCCTCGGCTCCTCAGGCGAGGGACGCCGCAAGTCGTTGCTCTGGAAGACCGCATCCTGCTGAGCCACCTCTTCAAGCCGCCCGAACCCTCGGCCGGGTCTCAGTCGCTCTCCATCCAGGCGGGTGACGGCGCGCCCGCGGCCGGGCCCAAGTGGATTTCCATCCAAGGGGGCGCCGACTCGGGCTTTGAGGGCACGCAGCCCCTTTCGCCGCCAGCGATGAATACCATCGAGGGGATCAACTTCGACGAGAATGCGATCAATACGGGGTTTTTCAGCATCCCGCCCGACCCCCACGGGGCGGTGGGACCTGACCACGTCGTCTCGGTCGTGAACACCTCGATCGAGTGGCACACGAAAGCCGGGACGCAGCAGAACAGCCAGCGACTGGGTAGGAATCCATCGACGGCCGTGGGCAGCTTCTTCGAGCCGCTGAACCCGGTCAACCGCACATTCGACCCGAAGGTCATCTACGACCAGACGAGCAATCGCTTCGTCGTCGTGACCCTGGAGCGGACCGACAGAGCCAGCCGCGACGCGACAAACACCTCACGCATCCTGCTGGCGGTCTCGGACGACAGCGACCCGAACGGCACATGGTATTATCATGCCATCGATTCGCGGCTGATCATCGGCGACATTGAGTCCTGGGCCGATTACCCCGGGATCGCCACCGACGGCCAGGCGATCTACATCACGAGCAACATGTTCCGCTTCGGCGGGGCGGGCCTCGGCTTCGTCGGGTCGAGGCTGTGGGTGGTGAACAAGACGCCGTTCTACTCGGGCGGCGTGGCCTCGGTCGCGGTATACGACCCGTCGACCGCCTCGGGTACCTTCGCGGCGCCGACGATGCCGACGCAGATGTTCGGGACGGCTCCCGGGGGCGTGGGAACATTCCTTGTCCGCTACGATCGCTTCGGCGACGGCACGAACGAGGCCTTGAGCATCATCCGGGTGGACAACCCCCTGGGGGCGATCAGCTTCACCCACCAGTTCGTCAACGTCGGCGATATCGACGATGCGGCGGCCAATTTTCCGGGGGTGCCCCAGTTGGGCACGGTGCAGACGATCGACGGAGGGGACCGGCGGACGATCAACGCCGTCTGGCGGGACAACGCGCTGTGGACGACGAACTCGGTCCTTCCGCCGTCGGGCGCCGATGCCGGCCAGGTCACGGCCCACTGGTACAAGGTCAATACGACCTCGCTGGGCGCGTTGACGATAGCCGACCAGGGGAATGCCGGGGGCAACGACGTGGCGGAGAGTGCCCACACGTTCTACCCGTCGATCGCGGTGGACGCGGCGGGCAACATGGGGCTTGGCTTCGCCCTGTCGGCGCCCTCCATCTTCGCGGGCGCCTACTATACGAGCCGGCAGGCGGGGGCCGCGGCCGGGACCGTCGAGCCGACCGGGACGATCGCCGCGGGACAAGATTACTACTACCGCACCTTCGGCTCGGGGCGGAACCGCTGGGGCGACTACAGCGCGATCTCGCTCGACCCCAGTGACAACGCGACATTCTGGGTGTTCAACGAGTATGCCCTGACGCGCGGCTCTGATTTCGAGGGCGAGGACGGCCGCTGGGGCACGCGTTGGGGCTCATTCACATATTCTGTGACACCCGTTACACCCACGGTGACCCTGGGCCTGAGCGGCAGCCCGCTGGCCGAGGCCGGCGGCGTGGCCACGGTGACCGCCACGCTCTCGGCCCTCTCCGGCCGGGACGTCACCGTCAGCCTCGGCTTCACCGGCACCGCCACGCCGGACGCCGACTACACGCGCTCGGGCCTCTCGATCGTCATCCCGGCGGGGAGCCTCAGCGGCAGCATCACGCTGACGGCCGTGCAGGACGCCCTCGACGAGCCCGACGAGACGATCATCGTCGACATCATCGGCGTGATCAACGGCACCGAGAGCGGCACCCAGCAGGTCGTCGCCATCATCCTCGACGACGACGCGGCGCCCACGGTGACCCTGGGCCTGAGCGGCAGCCCGCTGGCCGAGGCCGGCGGCGTGGCGACGGTGACCGCCACGCTCTCGGCCCTCTCCGGCCGGGACGTCACGGTCGACCTCGGCTTCACCGGCACCGCCACGCCGATCGCCGACTACACGCGCTCGGGCCTCTCGATCGTCATCCCGGCGGGGAGCCTCAGCGGCAGCATCATGCTGACGGCCGTGCAGGACGCCCTCGACGAGCCCGACGAGACGATCATCGTCGACATCACCGGCGTGACCAACGGCACCGAGAGCGGCACCCAGCAGGTCGTCGCCATCATCCTCGACGACGACGACGCGCCCGCGGTGACGCTCGCGCTGTCCGGCAGCCCGCTGGCCGAGGCCGGCGGCGTGGCCACGGTGACCGCCACGCTCTCGGCCGCCTCCGGCCGGGACGTCACCGTCAGCCTCGGCTTCACCGGCACCGCCACCCCGGACGCCGACTACACGCGCTCGGGCCTCTCGATCGTCATCCCGGCGGGGAGCCTCAGCGGCAGCATCACGCTGACGGCCGTGCAGGACACCCTCGACGAGGCCGACGAGACGATCATCGTCGACATCATCGGCGTGATCAACGGCACCGAGAGCGGCACCCAGCAGGTCGTCGCCACCATCCTCGACGACGACGTGGCGGGCACCATCCAGTTCAGCGCCGCAACCTACAACGTCGGCGAGGCCGGCGGCACCGCCACCATCACCGTCACTCGCTCCGGCGGCTCGGCCAGCGGCGTGACCGTCGCCTATGCCACGGCCAACGGCACGGCCACCGCCGGCGCCGACTACACGGCGACCACCGGCACGCTCACCTTCGCCGCCGGAGAGACGACCCGCACCTTCACCATCCCGATCCTCGACGACACCCTGGTC
>JAABUS010003898.1_pt1 | contig 22865 bp, 25 predicted proteins | sample 5560161 | NCBI WGS metagenome assembly JAABUS01 (sample SAMN10711885, study PRJNA513376) | rock metagenome | isolation source: Antarctica rocks | place: Antarctica: Victoria Land, Trio Nunatak nord | collected 2016-01-04
CACCCCGGTCCTGGCCTTTGCCATCCGCCACCTCGGGGCGGACGCCGGGGTCATGGTCACCGCGAGCCACAACCCGCCCCAGGACAACGGCTACAAGGTCTACCTCGGCGACGGGAGCCAGATCGTCGCGCCGACCGACGCCCGGATCGCCGCTCACATCAACGCTTTCCGCGTCGCCGCCGACGTCCCCCTCGCCGACGACGGGTGGGAGACGCTGGGCGACGACGTGCTCGACGACTACGTCGACGCGGTGAGCCGGCTCGTTGCCGACGACAGCCCCCGCGACCTCTCCGTGGTCCACACGTCGCTGCACGGCGTCGGGAACGACACCCTGCGCCGGGTCTTCCTCAGCGCGGGTTTCCGAGCGCCGCAACCGGTTGCCAGCCAAGCCCAGCCGGACCCGGACTTTCCGACGGTGAGCTTCCCCAACCCCGAGGAGGCCGGCGCCATCGATGCGGCGCTGGCCCTCGCCCGCGAGGTCGGCCCCGATCTCGTTCTCGCCAACGACCCCGACGCGGACCGCTGTGCCGCGGCCCTGCTCGACGGCGACGACTGGCGGATGCTCCGGGGGGACGAGGTGGGAGCCCTGCTCGGGGCGCACCTCCTCGCGCGGGGGGTCGGCGAGGGAGCCGTCCTCGCCAGCTCGATCGTCTCCTCCCGGTTGCTCGCGGCGATGGCCGCGGCTGCCGGTCTGCGGCACGAGGAGACGCTCACCGGGTTCAAGTGGATCTCCCGGGTGCCCGGGCTCGTCTTCGGCTATGAGGAGGCGCTCGGCTACTGCGTCGCCCCGGGCGTCGTCCGCGACAAGGACGGCATCAGCGCGGCCCTGCTCCTCGCGGAACAGGCGGCCGGGCTCAAGGCGGCCGGAAGCACCTTGCTCGACGTCCTCGACGACCTCGCCGTGGAGCACGGCGTGCATGCGACTGAGTCCTTCTCGGTGCGGGTCGCCGACCCCGCCCAGATCCCGCCGGTCATGGGACGGCTGCTCGGTCGGCCGCCGACGGAGGTGGCCGGCGTGGGCGTCGAGCGGTTCGAGGACCTCGGCCAGGGGGTCGGCGGGCTCCCGCCCACCGACGGGGTGCGCCTCCATCTCGCGGACGCGTCCCGCATCATCGTCCGTCCCTCCGGCACCGAGCCGAAGATCAAGGTCTACCTCGAGGTGATCGAGCCGGTCCTGGAACGGGACGCGCTCGCCGGCGCACGGCATACTGCGCACGAGCGTCTCGCTGCGATCCGGGCCGACATGGAGCAGCTCACCCGGCTGTGACCCTCACGGTCGCGCCCGCACGGTTGACACGTCTCGGCTCTCGGCTGCCTGGGCGAGTGGCTCGTCGAATGGCGCGAGGCTCGCGGCCGCATCCTCGACAGCCAGCAGGACGCAGCAGTCCGGCAGCTTCAGCCCGGTGGTGGCGCGCAGCCGGGCGAGCTGGGCGGCCGTGTCGGCGAAGAACGGGAGCTCGTGAATCCCGAGCTCGCGAAGAGCCGACCGAACAGGCTCCAGTCGGCCGTCCCTGGCGGGAACCACAAGCACGTCCGCCAGGTTGAGCGAGCTGACGGCGAGGTCGTGCCGATCGCCAGCCGTCTGCCGGTGCTGCCTCCCGCGTGAAGGGCGCGATGCCGACGAGAACCCGCTCGAGGGGGGACACGGCTACCGCACCACAGCTACGGGGCCCGGACGCCTCATGGATGACGCGGTGGCTGACTGAGCCGAGCAGGAGCCCGGCGAAGCCTTCGCGTCCGCGGCTTCCGACGACGACCAGTCCGGCGTCTTAGGAGGTGTCCCGCAAGACCCGGGGCGGGGTCCCCTTGGAGGACCCGGCTTATCACAGTGAGGTCAGGGTGAGTGCTCTGCAGTTCGCAGCGCGCCTCCTCGAGGGCCTGACCGCTCGCCTCACGGGAGGCGACTCGCGTCTCCTCCGCGTCGGCCCAGGCCCAGTACTCGGCCGTGTATCCGTCGGCCGTGGGAACGTGCCAGGCGCCGACGAGACGCAGCTCGCACCCGGCCCGCTCGGCTTGCGTCGCGGCGAAGGTGACCGCTTTGGCGGCCTGCTTGGAGCCGTCGACCCGACGACGACCGGGTGGTCCGCGCCGATGGGTCGCTGCCCGTCGTCGCGGACGATGACCACCGGGCAGGCGGCGTGGGCGCTGACGGCCAAGGCGACGGACCCGCGCAGTGCCGAGGCCAGCACACCTCGGCCGCGGCTGCCGACCGCGAGAAGGTCGACGTCCTTTCGACTCCTCCACCAGGACGCCAGCCGGACTGCCTAACCGGACCTCGGACGTGACGTCGATGGCTCCGCTGTCGGTGGCTCGTTTCTCGGCCTCGGCGGTCATCCGTTCAGCGGAGTCCATCACCTCGTCGGGCGCGGCGCCCCCGTCGCCTGCTGGGCCCGTCAGGACCGCGGGAAGGTTGAGCGCGTGCACGATCCGCGGCCGCGATCCGACTCGGCCAGTTCACCAGCTCCTTGCCCCTTGGTTGGCGACCTGGTGATGTGAGGACTTCATGGCGTGCGTGATCGGTGATGACTCACCAGCCGTTAAGTCTGGCGGTGACGCTACAGCGCCACTGCCATGTACTTGGTGTCGAGATACTCCAAGATGCCCTCGTCACCGCCCTCACGACCCAGCCCGCTGCCCTTGATTCCACCGAACGGGCCGGCCGGGTTGCTGACGACACCTTGGTTGATTCCCACCATGCCGGTTTGCAACGCCTCACCGACGCGGATCGCCCGCGACAGGTGTTCGGTGAATATGAACCCGACGAGTCCGTATTCCGTGTCGTTGGCGCGGCGGACGACATCATCCGTATCTGTGAATGTGGAGATGGCTGCGACCGGTCCGAAGATCTCCTCAGTTCGCACAGTTGCCCGGTCCGGCACGTCGGTCAGTACCGTCGGCGAGAAGAAGTAGCCAGGCCGCCCTGGTGCAGAGCCGCCTATCTCCACCTTGGCGCCATCCTCGACTGCCTTGGCTACCAGTGCGTCGACCTTGGAGCGCTGCCTTTCGTTGATGAGTGGCCCCAAGGTCACGCCTTGATCAGTTCCACGTCCCAGCACGTAACCGCTCATCGCCTCGCTCAGCCGGGCAGTGAACTCGTCGTGAACGTCGGCGTGTACGTATATCCGGTTGGCTGCCACGCAGGACTCGCCGCCGTTGCGCATCTTCGCCGCAACGGTGCCTGCGACCGCCTTCTCGAGGTCCGCGTCTTCGAAGACGATCAGCGCCGCATTCCCGCCCAGTTCCATGGAGGAGCGCACGATGTTGTCGGCCGCCGCCTTGAGCAGGATGCGGCCCACAGGTGTGGATCCGGTGAAGGAGACCTTGCGCAGCCGCGCATCGGCCATGAGCGGCTGGACGATGCTGCCGGCGTCGGAACCCGTGACGATGTTCACGACCCCGTCGGGTAGACCGACGTCACCGAGCAGCTTGCCGAGTAGCAGCATCGACAACGGCGTGAGCTCCGACGGCTTGACCACTGCTGTGCACCCAGCCGCGAGTGCGGCACCGATCTTGCGGGTACCCATCGCCAGCGGGAAGTTCCACGGAGTGATCAGCAAACAAGGCCCTACTGGTTGCTTGTGGGTCAGTAGCCGCGTGTCTCCGGTCGGGGCGGGGCGGTACGTGCCTCCCAGATGGGAGGCCTGCTCGGAGAACCACCGGAAGAACTCGGCGGCATAGGCCACCTCAGCGCGTGCCTCAGCGAGCGGTTTTCCCATCTCCAACGTGATCAGCAGCGCGAAGTCCTCGGTCTCGGTGATCATGGCATCGAAGACTCGACGCAGAAGCTCGGCGCGTTCACGGCTGCTCGTTCGAGCCCATGAGTCCTGTGCGCGGACGGCGGCGTCTAGCGCCGCGACGGCGTCTTCCGCGCCTGCATCGGCGACGTCGACCAACCGTTCCTGGGTGGCTGGGTCCTCCACCGGCAAGGTCTTGCCAGCTCGGGCAGGTCGGAACGTCCCGTCAATGAGCGTCTCGGTCGGAACGACGGCGAGAAGGTCGGGTTCGGTGGTCATCCTGTTGTTCCCTTCATGGCATATGCCGCCGGAGTCTCAGAGCCGGTCGAGCAGGATCTGCTGGACTTCGGCGGTCGAGAACGGTCGAGGATGGTTGGTGCTTACGGGGTCCGCGAGAGCACCGGCAGCGACGTCCGGCGCCATCGACGTGGTCACGCCCAGAGAGCTGAGTCGACGGCGCGCTCCCACGCTCTGGCCGAGTTCGCGCACGGCATCCACGGCTCGCGCGGGGGAATCCGTGGTGGTTGGGTCCAGCCCCATGGCAGCCGCGACCCGCGTATACGCAGGGGTGGCCACCTCCGCGGAACGCTCCATCACGGTGTCCAGAACCGCTGTCAGGGCCAAGCCGTGAGGAGCGCCCGTGCGGTTGGTCACCGCGTGCGCGATGCCGTGCACCAAGCCGAGCCCGCTGAGGGACAGAGCGCGACCGGCCAGGTGGGCACCTAGCAGCATGCCCGCGCGGGCATCATGGTCGGCACCATTGGTCACAGCCGTGTGCAGATGGGTGTTCACGAGACGGATGGCCTCGGTGGCGTATGCCGCCGAGAGGGGGGATGACCCTTTGGAGGCCAACGACTCGATACCGTGGGTCAGGGCGTCCATGCCCGTGGCCGCCGTGACGCCGCTCGGCAGGTTGACGGTCAGCTCGGCGTCGAGGATGGACAGCGCTGGGCGGACGCTGGAATGGCCGATGTACACCTTGCGCTTGTTCTCGCGGTCCTCGATGACTCCGAAGCCGTTGGTTTCCGCGCCTGTGCCGGAGGTGGTCGGGATGGCGACGATGGGTCGACCTGCATGCTCAGGGGGAACGGCGAAGTCGAAGGTGTGAGCTGCGCCGGCGTTGCAAGCCAACAGGGCGATGCCTTTGGCGGCGTCGAGGGCTGAACCGCCTCCGACCGCGACGACGACCGCGTCGCCGAATGAGCGCAATTCGGCCGCCGCCGTGTCTATTGTCTCGGTGGAGGGGTTCGGCTCCACATCGGCAAACACGCCGACCCGTAGACCGCCCGCACCCAGCAGATCGGTCACGCGCTCGATGATGCCGGTCGTCATCATCCCGCGGTCTGTGACGACGAAGGCGCTCGTCGCGCCGAGGGCGCTGATCTCCTCGACGAGGTGGTCAAGCGAACCGCCGCCGAATAGAAGGCGGGCGGACGGCTCGAGATCGAGGACCAACGCGCTCAGCGACGTCATGCCGTCGCTCTTGACTGCCGCCGCAGTGCAACTCCGGCGATTTCCTCGTAGAGCTTCACTGGGATCATCTCACCCGCGAGGTCCCCGTACCGAGCACCGGCCCGCCGGTAGATCTGTTCCACCAGCGCCGACAGCTCCACAGGTACGCCGAGGTCCCGAGAGAGATCGACGGCCAGGCCGAGATCCTTGCAAGCGAGCACCATGGCGAAGGACTCGTCGTAGTCGCCGTGGTCGAGAATGCCGAGGACGTCTTTCTCCAAGAAGTGGGAACTGGCGGGGCTCGCGACGAGTGCCGTGCGCAGCACCTCAAGGTCTACGCCGGCCTTGACGCCCATGGTAAGCACTTCTGCGGAGGCAACCAGATGGCTGAACCAGAGCAGGTTGACCATCAGCTTCACGGTATATCCAGCGCCGAGGCCGCCCACGTGGAAGATGCGCTCGGGGTCGCCCATAGCCTCCAGCAGCGGCCGGCACTGCTCGAAGGTGGCGGCCTCACCTCCAACGAAGATCTGCAAGGAGCCGTTGGTGGCACCGCGGGCCATGCCGCTCACGGGCGCGTCCATACGGCGTATGCCGCTTGTCGCACCCACGCGCCGCGCGGCCTCCGGTGTCGACGTTGACATGTCTACCCACACCGAGCCCTCGGGGAGCGAATGCGCGGCACCCTCCTGGAGTAGTACCGACTCGACCTGGCGCGGCCCGGGCAGCATCGTCACGAGGATCTCCGCCCGTGCGGCCGCTTCGCTCGGCGAGCTCGCCCAGGTGCCACCGAGCTGCAGGTGCGGGTTTGCGGCGGCGGGATCCATGTCGTACACCGCTACGTCGTGCCCGGCGCGCAACACGTTGAGCGCCATGGGACCGCCCATGTGGCCCAGTCCGATAAAGCCGATCCTCATGTGTTACCTCTCTTGGTCATGCGATGCGAAAACGTGGCCGGCACGGAACCTTAGATACTGATCCAGGTGGTCTTGAGGCCGGTGTACTCATCGAGTGCGTGCAGGGATTTGTCCCTGCCGGCACCGGAGGACTTGAATCCACCGAACGGCGCGAAAACGTCGGTGGCGTCGAAGGTGTTCACCCACACGGTCCCGGCCCGCAGTTGTGCTGCTACCCGGTGTCCGGTGCTCAGATCGCGCGTCCAAACCGCTGCTGCGAGTCCGTACGGCGTGTCGTTGGCCAGCTGCAGTCCCTCTTCGACGCCGTCGAAGTCCACGACGCTCAGGACCGGGCCGAATATCTCCTCCTGCGCCACGCGCGAGCTGTTGGGCACACCGTCGAGCACTGTGGGCTCCATGAAGAAGCCGCCCGTCTCCTCGTGTACCCGTTGGCCCCCGGTGACCGTCGCCCCCTCGTCACGACCGATTTGCACGTAGCCCAGGACTCGCTGGAGCTGGGTGTCATCGACGATGGGGCCCATCGTCGTGGTGGGTTCGAGGGGATCACCAACGATGAAACCGTCGTTGACCTCTACGACCTTGGCCATGAGTTCATCTTTGATGGCGCGGTCGACGAGCAGGCGTGAGCCGGCGTTGCACGTCTGGCCGGCGTTGTAACAGATGCCCCAAGCCACGGCCTGAGCGACGGCATCAAGGTTCGATGCGTCAGCGAGCACCAGTTGAGGAGACTTGCCTCCGGCCTCGAGCTGTACCTGCTTGCCGTTCGACTCCCCGGCGTAGGTGAGGAACTTCCTGCCGACCTCCCCGGACCCGGTGAAGGCGATCTTGTCGACGTCGGGGTGGCGGCCCAGCGCTTGGCCGGCCTCGTGGCCCAAGCCAGGGACGACGTTGAGTACACCGTCCGGCACGCCGGCCTCGGTGGCCAGCCGGGCGAGAACGAGAGCCGACAGTGAGGACTGCTCGGCGGGTTTGAGGATGACACTGTTGCCAGTGGCCAGTGCGGGTGCGAGCTTCCAGCAGGAGATGATCATGGGGTAGTTCCAGGGCACCACCGCGCCGACGACCCCGAGCGGCTCGCGTGTGATCATCACGAGGGCTTCTGGTCCGCTCGGGGCCACCTGGTCGTAGATCTTGTCCAACGCCTCGGCATACCACTGGATGCACGCGGCGGCCGACGTGACGTCGACCCGCAGCGACTCGGCAATGGGCTTGCCGACGTCGAGCGTCTCCAGCAGTGCAAGATCCTCGGCCGACTCGCGGATCAGCTCGGACCAGCGCAGCAGGATGTTCTTGCGCGCACGGGGGGACAAGTCACGCCAGCGCCGGTCATCGAAGGCCCGTCGTGCGGCGGCGACCGCATGGTCGACGTCCGCCTGATCGCCTCGTACCACCTGAGTGAGCACTGCGCCGTCGCGAGGACTGGTGGACGCGAATGTTTGGCCCGACACTGCGTCGACGTAGGAGCCGTCGATGAATGCGCGTCCCTCGATCGTGGCCCGCTTGGCAGACTGGGCCCATTCATCGTACGTGCGTGCGGTGCTCACTGCACTCTCCATCTCTGTATCGCGTCTTCGTCCAGGCTGACGCCCAGACCGGGCGACTGGGGCACGTTGACATAGCCTTCGGCGTCGATCCAGACCGGCTCGGTGAGCATGAAGTCGCGACGCCGCGCGGTCCATCCGTCGGGGTCGTAGGGGAACTCGAAGTACGGTGCGCCGCCGACGCCCGCCGAGACGTGCAGGTTGGCCAGCACGCCGATGCCGTTGGTCCAGGAGTGCGGCGTGAACTGGCGGTTACGGTGCTGCGCCAGCTCGGCCACCATCCGGCTGCGGGACATCCCGAGGGAGAGCACCACATCCATCTGATAGATGTCTAGGGCGTCTCGTTCGAGGCAGAGCAGTGCGTCGGCGAAAGTGGGGAGCATTTCACCGCCAGCAATGCGGGTGGTGCTGGTCGCGCGCAGTTGAGCCAGGCCGTTGAGGTCGGTGTAGGGCAGGGGTTCCTCCACCCAGTAGACGCCGAGCTCCTCCAGTCGGCGCACCGTGTGAGTCGCTGTCTTGTAGTCCAGCGCAGGATCAGTGTCACCCGCCATCCGCCATGACTGGTTCAGGTCCACCATGATGTGGAAGTCGTCGCCAAGCGCGTCGCGCACGCCGCGAACCGCCTCGACTCCGCCTGCCAAGTCGTGTCGCGCGATGCGGATCTTCATGGCCCGGAAGCCTTCTTCACGACCCCGCAGGGCGGACTCGACCCGCTCCGTTGGTCCTTTCAGTTCCCCGGTGGACATGTATGCCGGTATCCGACTCGTGACGTTGCCGAACAGTGCGGAGACCGGAACACCGTTGATTTGGCCGATAAGATCCCACAGGGCTGCCTCCAGGGGCCAGAACCTCCCGGCATGGAAGTTGATCGTTTCGATCGCCCGCACATGGCGGCTGATCTGAGTGGGGTCCAGGCCGAGAAACAGCGACTCGAACGCCTCGAAACCGTCCATCGTGTCGCCTGATCCGACACCGACCAGCCCTTCGTCGGTGTGGACCCGCACGACCGTCGCATCGAAGTGCTGACGCGGCACCGGGTCCCAAGCCGCCCGGAACGGGGGATCGAGCATGAGTCGGAGACGGTCCAGGCTGATCTTCGTGATCTTCACTCGATGGCCGCCTCGTAGAACGGGTTGCTCGGCGCGAGGCGAGCGGCCAGCACGTCGTCGATCGACGGGGTCCTTGCTGCACCAGCTGACAGCGCCTCGAGCACCGCGTTGCGGTTGTTGCGATAGACGGCATCAGGATCTTGTGCCGCGGGGTTCACCCAGACCGCTGCGATCAGTGCCAGGGAGTCCACCGTTTCGGCGTCGATGACGCCGTGGGCAACGGCATCTGCCACCCCGGCTGCGACACCGGCCTGCGCCGCGCCCCAGTGCAGCAGGCCGTGCTGGTCCTCGCTGATGGTCGCCTTGTTGACGAACAGGGTGGCTGGTTTGACCGGCAGGCTCGGCCTCAGCACGGCCATGAACGGCTGGTGCCCCGCGCTGGGGGTTGCCAGGGCTGTAGCCCAAGCCGTGCCGACTGGCCCCGAGCGAGGGCCCAGGACCGTGTTGATGTGCGCCGCGTCGGCTCCTTCGCCGACGAAGCTTTCACCGATCTGGACTTCGGTCATAGCAGCTTCTGCTCCTGAAGCCACTTCTCGGCCACCTTCTCCGGCTTGAGCCCGTCCACATCCACCTGCGCGTTGAGTTTCTGGATCTCCTCGGTGGTCAGCTTCTCCTCGAGGGGCTTCACGATGTCGGCGATCATGGGGTACTTGTCCAGGGTTGTCTTCAGCAGGGTCGGCGCGCCCTGATACACGGGGAAGAACGACTTGTCGTCCTCCATCACCTTCAGCTTGAGGTTGGGGATGCGGCCGTCAGTGGTGAACACCTCGCCGAAGTTGCACGTGACGCCCTTGGCCGTCTCTGTGTAGATGACTCCAGTGTCGAGAGTTTTGACGTTCGCCGTGGCCTTCGGAATGCCGTAGGCCTTGAGCATGCCGTCCAAGCCGTCATCGCGCGAGGCGAACTCGCTCTCGACACAGAACGTCCCCTGGCCGGGGTTCGACTTGAGGAACGCCGCAGCGGAAGACATCGTGCTCAGGTTGTTCTTCTGAGCGAATGCCTCTGGAGTGGCGAACGCGTAGGTGTTGTTGAACTGGCCTGGTGGCAGCCACTTAACTCCGTTCTTAGCGAGATCGTCCTTTGCGACTGCGTCGTACTGCGCCTGGGCGCTCTTGATGGGTTGCGCGTTCTTGAGGTAGGTCACCCACGCCGTGCCCGTGTACTCCCAGTAGAGGGAGATGTCCCCGCTCTCCAGTGCCTTGCGGGTATTTACCGAGCCCGTGATCTGCTTGGTAGAAACATTCGCGCCGTTCTTCTTCAGCAGCTGCGCGGTTAGCTGCGCAAGGATGCTCTGCTCCGAGAAGTCTTTGCCGCCGATGACGAACGACGCTCCCTTGAGCGGCGCGTCTCCGCTTCCGGAGGCGTTGCTCCCACAGGCGGTCAGGGCCATGGCCGCACCCGCCGTGAGGGCAAGACACAGTTGCTTACGCATGGTGCTCTCCTATGAACATCGTCGTTTCCTAGTTGGTACGAAGTGGAAGCCGAGGGGCGAGCGGGTAGCCCGTGCTACAGGCCCTTAGGGCGCGTTAAGTGCTCGGCCACGCTGGCCAGCCAGTCGAGTGCGAAGGCGATGATGAGGGTCAGCGTTGCGCCTGTGATCAGGATCGGGTTGCGCAGCGTCTTGATACCAGTGACGATCAGGCCACCGGTGCCGCCAGCGTTGACGAACGTCGCCAGGGTCGCCACCCCGACGCAGATGATGATGGTGGTGCGCAGACCCGCGAGCATGATGGGCACGGCCAGCGGCAGCTCCACCCGTCGGAGCACCTGGTGGCCTTTAAGACCCATGCCCCGCGCTGCCTCGACGAGGCTGACGTCGACCTGTTGGATGCCCACGATGGTGTTGCGCAGCACGGGAAGCACGGCGCTGATCACCAGAGCCACGATGGCGATGAACTGGCCGACGCCGAAGACCATGGCCAAGAGCACCAAAACCCCCAGGGCCGGCGCCGCCTGCCCCACGTTCGCCAACCCAAGGACGACGGGGTTCAGCCAGGCAAAACGTGCGCGCGTCAACACGATACCGGCGGGGATCGCGATGAGGACGACGATGATGCTGGCGACGGTGGTCAATTTCAGATGCTGCAGTGTGGCCTCGATGATCGCACCGCTGTTCAAGGTCCGCGCCTCGATGGAGTCTAGTGTCCGGGTGCCAACGTAGATCCACACTGCGATACCGACGAGGGCCAGGACGAGTGGCGTGACCAGCAGCCGCAGCCGTGCGAAACGAGGACTCTCCTCGCCTTCCGTGGAGATGTCCAGGGCGGCCGCAGGAACCGTCGTGTCCACCATGTCAGGCTCGCCTCGCGCTCGCGGACAGCGAGCAGATGGCCTCAAAGCTTAGGGAACCGATGGGCGCCCCGCCCCGGTTCAACACGTTTACTTCGGTGGAACCACTGACGAGCATGGCATTGATCGCGTCGCGCACACTCTGGTCGGGGGTGATGGTCGGCACCCCAGCGTCGGCTGGAATCGGGGCGGTGCGCACCTGGGCAAGGGCTTCGGAGACGAGCAGCATCGCGGTGGAGCGAATGGCCGCCGCAGACCCGACGAAGCTGCGCACATAGTCATTGGCAGGCGCAGCGAGGATGTTGGCAGGCGTGTCGAACTGGACAATGCGCGAGCGCTCGGCGAGGACCGCAATACGGTCGCCGAGCACGACAGCCTCGTTGAAGTCGTGCGTGACGAAGACGATCGTCTTGCCCAACGACTTCTGCAGTCGTTTGAACTCGGCCTGCAGCCGCTCTCGGGTGATGGGATCGGTCGCACCGAACGGCTCGTCCATCAACATCACCGGAGGGTCGGCCGCCAGCGCCCGCGCCACTCCGACGCGTTGCTGCTGACCGCCGGACAACTGCTTGGGGTAACGGGATCGATAGGTCGTCGGCTCCAACCCCACCACGTCGAGCAGCTCGTTCACGCGGGTAGCGATCTTCGTCTTGTCCCATCCCAGCAGCTGGGGGACTAGTCCGATGTTCTGGGCGATGCTCATGTGGGGAAAGAGGCCGATTTGTTGAATCACATAACCGATGCCCCGGCGAAGTTCGCTGGGGTCTAGCTCGAGGATGTCGCGTCCACCGATCCGGATCTGTCCGCTGGTCGGCTCGATGATGCGGTTGATCATCTTCATCGTCGTCGTCTTGCCGCACCCGGACGGCCCGAGGAACATCACCATCTCTCCCGGCGCGATGTCCATCGAGATGTCTTCGACAGCGGACTGTGTCTGGCCGGCGTACTTCTTTGTCAACTGCAGAAGCTCGATGCGAGCTCCCGCCGCGGAACTTCCAGCGACGGACTGTGTGGACTCACCAACGGTCGACTCAGACACGGAGACCCCTAGAGGTGGTGAAGCGTCGGACAAGGACAAAGGCGCCGTCAAACAACAGCGCGAGAACGACGACTCCCAGCGTGCCGGCGAGTGCCTCATTCGTCGCGTTGGCCGCCCCGAGCCGGGACAGGCCCGCGAAGATCTCGTTGCCGAGGCCGGGACCAGCGACGTACGCCGCGATCGTCGCGATGGCGAAGAGCATCTGACCCGATACGCGGATACCTGTGACGATGACGGGCCAGGCGATAGGGAGCTGCACCTTCCACAGCGCTCGGTTGCGGCTAAGTCCCATACCCTCGGCCGCCTCGAGCATCGCCGAGCTCACCGAGCGCAGTCCCGAGGTCGTGTTGCGGACGATGGGCAAGAGAGAATAGATCACAAGAGCCACAATCGTGGTCCCCCAGCCCAGGCCGAACAGCGGGATGAGCAACGCGAGCAGGGCAAGTGAGGGGATAGTCAAGAGTGCCGCGGCGGTAGCCACGGCCGCCTGTGACCAACGGGGACTACGCCAGGTGAGCAACCCCACCGAGACGCCGATCACCGTCGCGATGGCGAGCGAGATGACAACGACGAGGAGGTGTTCGGCGGCCTGCCGCAGCAGGTCATCCTGGCTGTATTGCAGGTACTCCCAAAAGCTCATCCCGCACTCCTCAGTCGGTGTGTCGGTATCGTAAGGATCAAGTTCCAAAGCGCACAAGCACCGTTGTGCATATGGCAAGGAGTGATGGTGGCACCTCGCACGAACAGCTCAGGGCTACGCCGGGACGTCGAGATACTGGACCTCCTGGCACAACAGGCCGGACGCCCCGGCCAAGAACTCGGGGTGCTGCGGATCGCCGACAAGTTGCAAAGAGACAAGTCCCAGGTCTCCCGAGCGCTGACCACCCTCGCGGAAGCGGGCCTCGTCGAACGGGACCCGGACACCCTGGCCTACCGCATCGGATGGAAGATGTTCTCTCTAGCCGCGCTCACCCTTGAGTCGCGCCTGTGTGTGATCGCCAGACCGTACCTGCGCCGCATCGCTTCTCACGTGGACGAGACGACGGTCCTCTGCGTCCTGCGTGGCAACGATCTGCTCACCATCGCCAGTGAATCCTCGTCCAAGCCAGTGCGGGCCGTGCAGTGGGAGGGCGTCGCCGTCGCGGCTGCTGCGACATCGGCCGGGCGGGTTCTTGTCTGCGAGTGGCCCGAGGAGGCGGTGACTTCCTTCTTCACTCCAGAGCGGCTTGAGTCCGCCGGCGCGAATCCACGCCTCAGGACGCCGGGCGCCCTGCTCAAAGAGCTGGCAACGATCCGCACCCGCGGATTCGCCATCGTCGAGGAGGAGTTCGAGGACGATGTCGTCGGTTGCTCGGCCCCGGTGCGTGGCCACGATGGCAGGATTGTGGCAGCGATCAACATCACCGCCCCGAAAGGGCGATTTGGAAAGCGGCTGGAGCTGGCCGCTCGCTACACCGCATCGGTCGCCTCCGAGATGTCGGCCGAACTCAGCGGCGGCCCCTCGCGCGTCGATAGAACTTAAGACCAGTGCGCTTCTTCGGCTCGGATTCTGATTCCCCCCGCTACAGTCGAGGTCGCAGTCCGGCTCTTCACAGTTGACGGTGTGGTCGGCGTCTGAAGCCGCTGGTCTCCAGCAGTGATCTGGCGATGTAGTTGGTGAGGTTGCGGAACCCGAGGGCAGAGCCGCGGAGGTGTTCGAGTCGACCGTTGATGGCCTCGGTGGGGCCGTTGGACGTGCCGGGGCGCTCGAAGTACGCCAGGACGTCGGCGGCACGCTTCTTGAGGGTGCGTCCGAGGCTGATGAGCTCGGTCAGCGCAGCGGGCACGCTCTGGCTGAGCGACTCGATCAGCTTCCTGCATTAGCTCGCGCCCGCGGACCCGGTCGGGTTCGCGGTAGGCGGTGATCATCCGCTGATAGATGCCCCAGGTCGTCTCGACTTCGACGTGCGCCTGGCCCGCGAACAGATCTGCCAGCCGCTGGCCCTGCTTGTCGGTGAGCAGATCGGCACCGGTGTGCAGGGTCCGCCGAGCGCAGTAGAGCGGGTCGCCCTTGCGGCCGCGGTGCCCACGAGTGTCCTGCTGGACCCGGCGTCGGCACTGGTCCAGGGCGTCGCCGGCTAAACGCACGACGTGGAAGGGATCCATCACCGGCACGGCGTCGGGCAGTTCCTCGGCGGTGTGAACCCGTCCATCGCGACGACGTCCACGCGCGTGCGCCAGGCCTGCCGGGAGCGGAGGTGGCAACCCTGCTGGCCCCGATGGGCCTGCGGTTGTCGCCGGAGAAGACCCGTGTCGTCCACATCGACGACGGGTTCGACTTTCTCGGCTTCCACATCCGCAGGATGCGCAGGCGAGGAAGCACCAAGTGGTTCGTGTACACCAGGCCCTCGAAGAAGGCGATCGCCTCGATCAAGGGCCGGGTGAAAACCATGACGTACAGAGCAACCCTGCACCACGACCCCGGGTACCTGATGGACTACCTGGGCCGGGTGCTGCGAGGGTGGGCCAACTACTTCCGACACGGCGTGTCGAAAGCGACCTTCTCCGCGATCGACTCCTACGCGTGGGAGCGGATCACGAGTTGGTTGCGGGACAAGCACAAGATCGGATGGCCAGAGCTACGGCGCAGGTTCTGCCTGCCCGGCACCTGGCGGCTCGCCGTCGACGGGATCAGGTTTAAGGGCTTTCAGATGGGTGGCGTGAGAACCTCCATCATCGGAAGACCTCGACGCCTACCCCGCGATCGACGCGCCGCCCTGCGCTCCACCGTCGACTGTGAAGAGCCTCATAACGGCCATGCCGGAGAGGCATCGCTCCATGACTCTCGTCGTGGACTGTGCGGCCTTCTTTTCGGTGAAGCGGCTGCGTTGCGCCGCCGCGACGTCGATCTCTCCGGCGGCGTGATTCATGTCAGGCAGGGCGCAGTCCGAGTCCCGGGAAAGAAGCTTGTTGGTCCGCCAAAAACGGTCGCCGTCGTTCGCGACGTAGCCATGCCGGGTGTCGTTGTGGATGCTCTTCGCAAGCACCTGGGTCAGGGCACCGCCGGCGAACGTAGCGAATTGGTGTTCGCCGGCTCGGACGGCAGCTGCTCGCGCCGACGGCCCGATACGAGCGGTCCGTTCTCTCGGAGCGTCGCGTCGGCAAGACGTACGCCAAGAATGCGCACGGGTTCTTCGCTGCCCTCGAGGCGATTGGACGGCCCGATCTCCATTGGCATGCCCTTCGTCGGTGGCGGCCTCTCCGGGCACGCAGTCTGTCACGACGGTTCGCGAGATGCAGAGTCGGCTGGGACACGACGCCGGCGATGGCTCTCCGGTACCAGGCCGCGACCGCGGAGCGTGACCGTGCCGTCGAGGGTGACCTTGCCTTGGGTAAGGTCGATGAGGACCTAGACAGACGAGGAGATGCTCCAATCGACCTCCCTCCCCTCCCCGATCTCGGGTCGGGGCACCGGACCCTTCACCGGTTCGTGCCGTGTGCCGTTGTGACCACTGCGTTTGCGGTGCTGACGCTGGCCGTTCGCTGCAGTCCTCGGCCCTTCGCCGCTGATCTCTGGCTACACGAATGGCTCAGAACGCACCGCACCTCCGGGCTGACATCCCTGGCGTTGGCAGTGACGTCGACGGGCAACAGCACCGTGCTCATCCCAGCTGCGTTCACGGCGGCCTTTGTCGCGGCTCGTGGAGCGGTTCGCCCCCGGCTTCTTCTCTCGACGTCGGTCGCAGTGGTGTTGGTGCTGGGGGTCGGCATCCGGCTGGACGTCAGCGACCTCGTGGCTCGTGCCCGGCCGCCGCAGTCCGACTGGGCCGGGTACGCGCACGGCTACGCCTTTCCCTCCGGGCACAGCACGGCTGCGGCCATGACCGCAGGGTTACTGGTGTGGGTGGCGGCGACCCGGCTCACGGGGAGAACGCGCGGGATCGTCGTCGGGCTCATCGTGTTCTGGGGTGTAACTGTTGGACTCACCCGGGCCTACCTCGGCGTTCACTGGCCCACCGACGTCCTCGGCGCCTGGCTACTGGCGGTTGCATGGCTATCTATCGCTCGTGCCTCAGCCCACGCTCTGGCCGCCCGGCACCCCACCCAACTCGTTAGGGCGCTCACCGGCGCTGCAGAGAGATCCGGCCCCTGATCGGGCCAACGCGCGGCGTCCTGCGCCGGAACTGGGCTTTCACGCTGAGCAGGGCGGCGGCCTTGTAGCGGATGGTGGCCATGACGAGATCACCCACCGTAAGCGATGAGGGTGTCGCGCCACCTTCTGTGCAGGTCCTCTTTCTTGGCGGCCTGAGATCTTTCGCGGAAAAGGTCGGCGACCGGTGGCCGTGCGGTGATCCCAGCCCGTAGCTCAGCTCCTCGTGTTGGGCGGCGAGGTCCATGAGCCGGTTGTACTTGGTGACCCGCTCCTCTCGGGCGGGGGCCCCTGACTTGATTTGACCGCAGCCGGTTCCGACGGCGAGGTCGGCGATGAAGTCATCCGGTGTCTCCCCGAGCTGTGCGAGACCATCTGGGCGTACCCCGCACGATGGCAGACGGCCATCGCCTCGAGGGTCTCGGTAAGGATGCCGATCTGGTTAAGCTTGGTCAGGGCAGCGTTGGCGATGCCGTCCTTGATAGCCTGACTGATGATGCCGGGGTTGGTGCAGAAGTTGTCGTCACCGACGATCTGTGCCCGGTCCCCGATCCGGACGGTGAGGTCCCGCCAGCCGCTGGTGTCTTGCTCGGCGAGACCGTCCTCGATGCTCCAGATTGGGTATTGGTCGATCATGGCGACGTACCGTTCGATCATCTCGGCAGTGGACAGCTGGGCATCGTTGACCCGATAGCCGGTGTCCTGGCAGCTGCAGAACTCGGATGCTGCGGGATCCAGCGCGATTGCTACCCCTGTCTGGCTCACTGATGCCTCGTTCGCTGGAATCGCAGCAATGACCACGGCTCACGGTTTGGCCACCTGCGACGTGCCCGGTCCACGGGCATGGTTGCGCGCGGCCGCCGCTGGCCGAGATACTGAGCAAGACGGCGATGAGGCTCGCCATACCGCGGTCTTCCGCTAATGGCTTCTCCAACTGCTCGACACGTGTGCGTGCTCAGCCCGAATCCACCGATGAGTTAGGTGTCGTCGCGGGTCGGAACAGCCGAATGCCCTTCTGATCAGGGAGAATTGGGACTTGCGAAGGTTCCGATTCCCCGATCAAGAAGGACATCCGATAGATGCGAGTCTCCTCACAACGTTTCAGCGGTTCTCGATGACCCGAACCTGCTGTCCTGCGCCGGTCTGGCGCCCGGCGATGGCTCTTGCTGGGCGGTGCGGGCTGGCCGGGCTGGTAGCCGCGAAGCTGACCCTGCAGGCACCGGGTGGGGTCAACGCCGCGGTGAAGGTTCCAGCGCTGGTGGCCGCGATGGTCGCCGGGGCGGACTCGATCGACGATCTGGACCTGCTGCGGCACGGCGGGATGGGCCGGCTGTTCACCGGCATCCGGGCCCCATCCACGTTGGGCACGTTCCTGCGCACCTTCACGTTCGGGCACGTCCGGCAGCTCGACGCCGTCGCCGCCGGGTTCCTGATCAACCTGACGGGTCAGGCGCCGGTGCTGCGCGACGCCGGCGTGGTCACCTTCCTGGACGTCGACGACACGGTCGAGGCCACCCACGGGTACACCAAGCAGGGCGCGGGGTACGGGTACAGCGGCGTCAAGGGACTCAACGGGCCGATCGCGACCGTGTCCACCCCCAGGTCCGCGCCCCTGATCGCGGCGACCAGGCTGGGCAAGGGGGTCCGCGAACTCGGCCCGCGGCGCGGCCCGGCTGATCGCCGACGCGCTGGCCACCACCTGGCGGTGCGGCGCGACCGGGCTGGTGATTCTGCGCGCCGACAGCGCCTACTTCAGCCACGACGTGGTCGCCGCGCCCCGCCGCGGCGGGGCGAACGTCTCGATCACCGCCCGGATAACCCGGCTGTGCTGCGGGCGATCTCGGCCATCGAGGAGTCGGCGTGGACCCCAGGGCCAGTACCCGAACGCGATCTGGGACGAAGACGAGCAGCGGCTGGTCTCCGACGCGCAGGTCGCCGAGATCCCGAACACCCGCGTTCACCGCACGCCGCCGCAGTGAGCACGTCGACGGGCGGCTGATCGTGCGCCGGGTCAAACGGCTCAACCCCGCAACCGTCCCCGCCAAGCAGGCCAAGCAGGCCAAGCAGGGCGTGCAGGGTGAACTGTTCGCCGCCTACCGTCACCACGCGATCTTCACTGACACCACGCTGGAGATGCTGCAGGCCGAGACCACCCACCGCGACCACGCCATCATCGAACAGATCCACGCCGACCTCCGGACCGGTGCACTGGCTCATTTACCGTCAGCCTCGTTCTGCGCCAACGGCGCGTGGCTGGTCCTTGCCGCCATCGCCGTCAACCTCACCCGGGCCGCCGGCGCGATCGCGTCCGTGTTCCACGCCAGGGCCACCACCGCCACCATCCGCACACACCTGATCGCCGTCCCAGCCCGGATCGCCTCCTCAGCCCGGAAGCTGCACCTGCCCCGGGACTGGCCCTGGCAGGACGGCTGGGAAGCCCCGCTCGCCAGCATCTGCGGACCACCCACAGCTGCTCCCACCTGACGACCGAGCCCGAACCGGGCGCGGGCGAACGGCCCCAGTGGAAGAGCCGGACAGACCGGCGGTCACCTCACCCCCGGCCGCAGATCACCCACCCGACCGAGCTCAACACCAACACAGAAACTCGGGCGGTGGATCCGGGCTGAATCTGACTCGGGGGGAGGCTCGACGGCACGGCCGTCGAACCGTCATCGAGGTGGTGCACGCGTAGACCGTTGGCGCCGGGTCCGTCTGGCGGGCCGTCAGACGGGCCCGGCGCCGGGGCCCGGCCGCACGGACGGATCCCTACGTTGATCAGGCCGACGCCGGAGTGCGGTCCGTGACGTCCTCCACGGAGAACTCCGGCGGCGCCTGGCGCAGGCCGCGGGTCCGCACCAACAGATAGACGACGCCGATCACGAGCCAGCCCGACCCGAGCAGGATCGCGTTGCTGCTTAGCTTGCTCAGCAGGTACGCGTCGACGAGCGCACCGAGGGCGGGGAGCACGACGTACCCGAGTACGGGCACGTGCCTGCCCTCGCGCCGGAAGCGGAGGAACGCCGCGATCACGCAGATGTTCACAACGGTGAACGCCAGGAAGGCACCGAAGTTGATGAACGAGGTCGCGGTGGCCAGCGAGAGCTTGGTGGCGAAGAAGCCGGCGGCTGCGATTAGCAGGATGTTGAACACCGGGGTGCGCGTGGCAGGCCGATCAGCGACTCGCCGAGCAGCTCAGCCAAGGTCACCCGCCGCCGCCCGGCCCAGGGGTGGTCGAGCGGCACGTAGGCCCAGACGGGCAACACCGCCAGCGGTCGAGAGCGGTACGGCGGCTGCGGGCGGACCGTGCCGATCACCAGGTCCACGCCCCGGCGCAGCGCGTCGACCGGGTCGAGGCCATCGGCGGCCAGCACGTCGACGGTCGGGTCCTCCAGCTCGAGCGTTGCGATAAAGGGCGAGACCACGTCGGTCAGCGTGACAGTCGGCGCACCAATGGTCACCCGCTCGAGCCGGCCGTGCGCCAGGTACGTCGCGGCGACCCCGAACGCGTCGACGCGCTCGAGCAGGTCGCGGGCCAGCGGCGCCAGAGCACGGCCGGCCTGCGTCGCCACCAGCCGGCCGCCGGCGCGGGCGAAGAGGTCGACCCCCAACTCGCCCTCGAGCTGGCGCAGCTGGCGGGAGAGGCCGGGCTGGGTCAGGTGGAGTCGCGCCGCGGCACCGGTGACGGAACCCTCGTCCAGGGTGGCAAGGAAGTACCGCAGATGCCGCAGCTCCACCCTGCCTCCTGCCCTGTCCCAGTCATGGACTTGCCCACGCCTGCAGGGCATCGAGTCGCTGCCGAACAAGTATTGGACAGCATAGTTCCTTGCTAGCAAACTCGGCGGGACCGACCCGACTGGAGGAGCAAAGACCGTGACCACGACGCAGAACGAGCCGACCACCGTCCGAGCCAACGAGAACGACGGCGTGGCCCAGGTCCGCCGGCTGCTGACCCAGCTGCCCGGTCCGCGCTCCCAGGAGCTAATGGCGCGTAAGACCGGCGCGGTGGCCGCCGGCGTCGGCACCACCATGCCGGTCTTCGCCGCGCGCGCCGGTGGTGGCGTCGTGGTCGACGTCGACGGCAACCACCTCATCGACCTCGGCTCGGGCATCGCCGTCACCACGGTCGGCAACAGCGCCCCTCGCGTGGTCGAGGCCGTCCGGGCGCAGGTCGCCGCCTTCACACACACCTGCTTCATGGTTACGCCCTACGACGCCTACGTCTCGGTCGCTGAAGCGCTCAACCGCGTCACCCCCGGCGATCACGAAAAGCGGTCAGCCCTGTTCAACTCCGGTGCGGAGGCGGTCGAGAACGCCGTAAAGATCGCCCGCGCGCATACCGGCCGCGACGCGGTGGTGGTCTTCGACCACGCCTACCACGGCCGCACCAATCTCACCATGGCGATGACGGCCAAGAACATGCCGTACAAGCACGGCTTCGGTCCCTTCGCGCCCGAGGTGTACCGCGCCCCGCTCTCCTACCCCTACCGCGACGGCGACCTCAACGGCGCGGACGCCGCGGCCCGGGCGGCCGACGTGATCGAGAAGCAGGTCGGCGCCGGCAACCTCGCCGCCGTCGTCATCGAGCCGATTCAGGGGGAGGGCGGCTTCATCGAGCCGGCCACCGGCTTCCTGCCCGCGCTGGTCGAGTGGTGCCGCGCCCACGGCGTCGTCTTCGTCGCCGACGAGGTGCAGACCGGCTTCGCCCGCACCGGCGACCTCTTCGCCTGCAACCGCGAGGGCGTCGTGCCGGACCTCATGGTCACCGCCAAGGGCATCGCCGGCGGCCTTCCGCTGGCGGCGGTCACCGGCCGCGCCGAGATCATGGACGCCCCACACGTCGGCGGCCTCGGTGGCACGTACGGCGGCAACCCGATCGCCTGTGCCGCCGCGTTGGCCGCGATCGAGACTATCGAGGCCGAAGACCTGGTCGGTAGGGCCCGAGAGGTCGAACAGCTCATGACGAGCCGGCTGCGCAAGCTCCAGACCGCCGACGACCGGATCGGCGACGTCCGCGGTCGCGGCGCAATGATCGCCGTCGAGCTCGTCGAACGTGGCTCGGACCGCCCCGACGCCGACCTCGCCAAGCGGATCGCGGCCACAGCCCACCGGGCCGGCGTCATCGTGCTGACCTGCGGCACCTACGGCAACGTGCTGCGCTTCCTCCCGCCTCTGAGCATCAGCGACGAGTTGCTCACCGAGGCGCTCGACGTCCTCGCCGAAGCATTCGCCGCCGACCGCGCCGCCGCTGGCGGCGAGGAGGCAGGGGTCTGATGACCGCGGTCGATACCTTCCCCGCGCCCGACATCGGGACCGCCGAGGACACCATGGCCTGGATGATGGACACCTTCTTGGTGGCCAGCGGGCACACCGTGCTCGCTGTCGTGACCGGCAAACCGGTCAGTCACGGCGGCTCGCTGGGCCGGGCGAGCGCCACCTCGCGCGGCATCGTCTACACCTCGCTCGCGGCGTTGCGCCACGTCGGCTGCGAGGCGACGTCAGCCACCGCGGCGGTGCAGGGCTTCGGCAAGGTCGGCCGCGGCGCGGCGCGATTCCTCGAAGAGGCCGGCGTGCGCGTGGTCGCGTCGAGCGACCAGTACGTGGCGTCCGGTCCGACGACGGATTGGACCTTCCGGCGCTGGAGGGGCACGCGGACCGGAGGTCATCGGGATTCACCGGCGCCCAGCCGATCGACAAAAAAAGCACTGCTCGCACTCGACGTCGACCTGCTTGTGCCGGCGGCCGTCGAGGGCGTGCTCCACGCGGGCAACGCGCGCTCGGTCCGCGCCCGGGTCGTGGTCGAGGGCGCTAACGGCCCCACCACCACCGAGGCCGACCGGCTCCTGGAGGAGCAGGGCGTCCTCACCGGCGGATAGTGCACCGGCTGGCCCGCGGTGTTCTGGACCGTGCGCCCGAACCGCCACCGTGTCCCGGTCCGCCGGTTGATCCCCACCATCCGGCATGCCTCAGCGTTACTGATGCCCTGCTCGATCAACCGGACGAAGCGCTCCTGCTTATCCATTGCCCCACCGCCGGGACGACGACGCCGACCCTGTTCCAAGGCTTGCTCCACCGCAACCTCCACTCACGCTCGGAGTTGCGACGTTCACTGGAATCCGCCCCGTCAACCCGGGGCCAAATCAGGTTGACACAGCCAGACGTCGGCGCACTGGTGGCCTACCTGCGATCGGTTCCTTGGTACCTGCCTGACTTCACCATGGCCCGCTACCGCGAGCAGCTGTATGCCCTGCACGAGCAAGGCGAGATCCGCTGGCGCACCGGTCGGTTCTGGCTCGCCGCTCGGCGACCATCCGCCGAGTGACCCAACGGCTGTCGATCTCCCACCTCGAGCCAGTCCCGTCGCGCGATCCGCCCACGGCGACGCGTGCTGTCGTCGGCTGGACAGAGCACCGACCTCAATCGGTGCTGTCCAGGATCAGTCGGATCGCTTCGTGCGGTGCGTCCCATTGGGGAAAATGACCGCACCGCTCGAACCAGTGCAGCACCGCGTCGGGGAACAGCTCCGTAGCGCGTGCGGCCTGTCTCGGCACGGTCACCAAGTCACGACGCCCCCAACCGATCGTGACCCGGCCGGGCACTGTGCCTGCCGGGGCGCCCCGTTGCTTGGGCCCTTTGGTCAGGGCGTCCATGGCGGCGC
>JAABUS010003899.1_pt1 | contig 22862 bp, 13 predicted proteins | sample 5560161 | NCBI WGS metagenome assembly JAABUS01 (sample SAMN10711885, study PRJNA513376) | rock metagenome | isolation source: Antarctica rocks | place: Antarctica: Victoria Land, Trio Nunatak nord | collected 2016-01-04
GACCCGGGAGGCGAGTTCGCCCGAGCCGACGTCGGAGACCGCCCGCGCCGCGGCCGACTGGACCTCGGCCGGCTCCCCGGGCGCCAGCAGGTCGGGGATCAGCTCCGAGGCCGAGTCCGGCCGACAACGCGCGAGCACCGCCAGGGCGCGGGCGCGGACCTCGGGGGCGGCCTGACCCGAAAGGGCGATCGCGCGGGCGCGATCCAGGAGGGTCGCGACCCCCTTGGCCCCTTCTTGCCAGTCGGCCGGCGGGTTGGCCAGCAGGTCGCGCAACGGCTTGCCGGCGCGTGCCAGGCCGTCGGAGAGGCCGGCGAGGATCGCGATCCGACCGCCCTCGGCCGACCCCTCGGGGCCGGGGACCAGGCGGTCCGCCAGGCCCCGCAGTTCCTCCGCCTTGTTGCGAGCCCCGACGATGGCGGCCGTCTGCGCGAGGAGCCTGGCCTGGTCGGGCGTCGGCGCGTCGAGCCAGCCCGGGTTCGCGGCCAGCAGGGCTTGCAGGAACGGCCAGGCCGTCTCGCGAAGGCCGCTCAGGGCCGCCAGGCGGACCCACGGGTCGCCCACGTCACGCGCGGCGATCCGGGCCAGGGCACCGGAGGCGCGGCCGTCATCGAGGTCTCCGAGCGCCAGCGCCACCTGGAACCGGACGCGAATCTCCCGATCGTCGGCCATCGCGAGTAAGGCCCCGGAGAGGCCCGGGAGGCGGCCGGCCAGTCGCGCGGCCCCCTCTCGCACGATGGGGTCCGGGTCGTGAAACGAGAGGGAGAGGGTGGCTTCATCCAGGGGGCCGAGGCCGTCGAGCGTCCAGAGGGCGTGCAGGCGGGCCAGCGGGTCCTTCGAAGTCCGCAGCGCGTCGGTCAGCGCCGGGACCGCCCCTCGGTCCTGCCGCTCGACGAGCAGGCGCTGGGCGGTGTCGCGCCACCAACCGTTAACATGGCCGAGGAGGGAGACCAGATCCGAGGAGCTGGCCACGGCCGGGTGGGGGATGTCTGCCGGCGCGACTCCGACGGGGGCGCTCTTGGGCGTGATCCGCCAGATCCGCCCCCGTTCGTTCCAGCGTCGAAAATCCACCGTCTTGCGGACGTCTTCGGGGACGAACTGGGGATGCTCGACCATCTCCCGATAGAAGTCGACCACGTAGAGGGCCCCGTCGGGCCCGGTCGCCACGTTGACAGGGCGGAAGGCGGGGTCCGTCGAGGCGAGGAATTCCTTGCCCGGCTCGCCCCGGCGTGCGAGGAAGGTTGGGCCGGCCGGCTCCAGGACCCTGCGCTGGACGAGGTTCGTCAGCGATTCGCAGAAGAAGGCATTCCCCCGGTACGACGCGCCGAGCGCGTCGCCTCGGTAGATCGTCGGGCCGCAGGTGGCGTTGAAATACGCGGTCGACTCGCGGTTGAACGTCGCCTGGGTCGGGCTGATCGCGAAGACGCGCCCGCCGTCGGACGGGTCGAGGATCGACGCCACTGACGACGACTCGGCGAGGTAGGGGTTGCGGCTCAGGGCCCGTTCTTCGATCACGACGTGTCGGATCGGGATCGTGTTCCAGGACGGGAACCGGTCCCCGCGATCGTCGCGCGGGAGGCCGAACTGGCTGAACCCGGCGACGGCCTCGACCTCGCCCGTCGCCGGCCGGAAGCGGAAGTCGTTGCGGGCGATCGAGACGGCCTTCTCGGGAGGGTCGGAGGGGCGTCGGACCGCGCCCCCGCTCCGGCCGTTGGCGCCGTAGACCCAGTTGTCGCGCCCCCAGGTCAGGCCGTTGACGCGGAGCTGCTGATTCCCCTCGCCGAATCCCGTCAGCACCACGCGACGCTCCTCGGCGCGGCCGTCGCCGTCGGAGTCCTTGAGGAAGAGGATGTCGGGCGCCGCGGTGACGAGAATCCCGCCGTTCCAGGGGAGGACCCCGTTGGGGAACGCGAGCCCGCCAGCAAAGATCGAGACCCGCTCATATCGGCCGTCGCCGTCGCGGTCTTCCAGGAGCCGGATGCGCCCGGAGGTCGGCCCGGCCGGGTAGTCGGTCATCTCGGCGACGAAGAGCCGGCCCCGCTCGTCCCAGGCGATCGCGACCGGGCTGACGACGTCCGGCTCGGCGGCCACCAGCTCGATCCTCAGCGCGGGGTCCGCCAGGACGAGCGTCGCCAGCTCCTCGACCGGCGTACGCGGGCCCTGGGGCCGTTCCTCCGCCGGCGCGGGCCCGGCCAGGGTCAGCAGGCCGAGCAACCCCCACGAGGCCGCCCGCGACGCGAAGGACACATTGGACATGATGTCGATCCAGTGGAGTCGGTCCGATCTCGCGAAGGATTCGTCCCCCGACGACGGATTCCCACAATCGCGTTCAAGGGGTGGTGGCGGTCTCCTTGCGGCAGCACCGCAACGACATCAGCGCGAACGCGGTGCCGTAGGGCTTGTGGTAGTTGTACAGGGGGTAGTCCCACCACGAGCCGTCTTGTTCCTGGACCGCCATCAGGATCCGTGCCAGGTGGTCCTGATAGAACGGGCGATCGGGGCGCGGGAGCTGCGGGATGCAGAGCGCGGCGTAATAGTGGCCGAAGTAATAGAAATAACCGGCCACCAAGAAGTAGGACTCGTGCGGGACCGGCCGCTTCCGGCCCATGTCGAGCCAGCCGTTGCGCGTGATCAGGCGATCGAGCCACTCTTTCAGGACCGCGTCGGTGACCGCCGGGTCGCCCCACAGCCGCAGCGCCAGGTTGCACGCCTGCGACCGGCCCAGGCTCCCCCCCGGCCGGTTGATGTCCATGACGGGGACCGATCTCAGGTCGCGGTCGTAGAGATAGGTGAAGTCGGGCTTGCGCTGGAGCAGCGTCGAATCGATGGCACGCCGGACGACCTGCTCCGGCGGCTCGACGCCGATCCGCTTGGCCTCGTGCATCGCCACGAGCACGGCGGCGTTGACGAAGCTCGTCGACGCCGAATCGGGCCGTTGCGTACCCGCCCCGAAGTCGTAGTAGCCCCAGCCCCCCTGCGCCGACTCGTAGCGCGTCAGCCGGTCGTACTGCTGCCGGATCAAGGCGCGGATCCGGTCCCGCCGTGGCTCGTCATCGGGCCTTCGCTTTTCCATGTGGGCCAGCGCCTGGATCCCGTACGCGTGGGCCCAGACGTTGTAGATCAGCATCGGCCGGTCGCGGCGGACCAGGGGGAGTTCGCGGAACAGCGAGTCCTCGCCCCGTTCGATCGCCCGCCGCACCGCGTCGGAGCCGTCATCGACCTCGATCATGGCCGAGACGCAGAGCGCAGTCACGGCGGCGCCGAAGGCCTGGTGCGAGCCGATGCCGGCGATGATCTCGACGCCCGTCAGCTCGGGCGAGCCCCAGGAGCCGTCCTTGTTCTGATCCTCGAGGAGGAAGGCCACCCCCCGCTTGATCGTCGCCTCCAGCGCCTCGGGAGGGACCGGCTCCGGGGCCTCGGGGTGCAGGTCGGGAGGGGGCGGCGCGGGCTCCTTCGCGACGTCCGCGGCGCGGGGGCGCTCGGGGGCGGCCGGCTCGTCGCCCGCGGCCCCCGCGATCGCCGCGACCACCGCCACTATCCAGGCCAATCGACGGGTCATGGTCATGGTCATGGTCATCCTCTACCTCGCCCAGGGCTTGGCGCTCAGGATCTCGTCCCCTTCTTTCAGTCCGTCCTTGATCTCGGTCTTGCCGTCGACGGTCTTGCCGACCTTGACGACCCGCTTCCTCGCCGCGTCACTGCCCTCGTCCCGGGCGAGGTAGACGAAGTGGACGTCATCGACGTCGTCGGCCTGCACGGCCGTCGCGGGCACCACCAGGGCATCGTCCTTGCGATAGGAGAGGAACTTGACCGTGCTGGCCATGCCCGGCATGACCATCTCGGCGTCCTGGCTGAGGTCGACGTCGACGCGGGCGTCGAAGATGCCGGGCGACTGCGGGATGGCGGAGACCGACGCGAGTCGCGCCGGGAGCCGGAGACCCGGGAAGCCCGACGGGGTCGCCTTCCCTTCCATCTTCGGGCGGAGGGCATGCAGGTCCTTCTCCTCGACCGTGGCCCGGACGAAGGCCGGACGCGCGGCGACGATCGTCATGACGACTTCCTGCGGCGGGAGCACGGCCCCTTTCTGCAGCTTCGGGGCGATGGCCGCGGCCATGCCCCACTTGCCGTCGGACGGCTTGCCATAGAAAACGATGCCTTCGGCGGGGGCGCGGACCGTCATCGCCTTGCGGTCCTTCTCGAGCCTGGTGAGCTTCTCGTCGTTCTTCTCGCCCTCGTATCGGAGCTTGTCGCGCGCCAGCCGCTTCTGATGAATCTCCAGCGGCAGGACGCCGCGCGCCCGCTCCAGGGCCAGCGATTGCCTGGCGGCATTCTCTCGAACGCCTTGCTCGCGTCGCGGCAAGTCGATATTGAGGGTCCGCTCGCGTGCGTCTTCGGCGAACTTCACCTGGAACTGGGCCGCCTCGACCATGAACTTATGTCGCTTCAGGATCATCTGCTCGGTTTCTTCGGTCAGGTCCTTCGCGCGATACATCTTCTCGAGCTGGGCCAGCTCATCCTTGGCGGTTTCCAGCCGCTGCTGGGCGGACCTGGCCTGGAACCGGGCGCCTTGCTCGGCCAGGGACCGATCGGTCTCGAGGAATCGCGACAGGTCTTCGTCGGCCCGTGCCTTGGCCCGTTCGGCCGCGACCTTGTCGAGGGGCAGGAGCTCTTCCAGGATCGGCAGCTCCTCATCGGCGTGCTTCAGGGCCACCTCGCCCAGCGCACGTTCGTTCCTCAGGTCCTTGATCGCCTGGTCGATCCTATCGAGGTCGAGCTCGAGCAGGATATCGCCCTGCTTGACGGTCGCCCCGTGCTCGACGGCCCTCGCGACCGTCAGCGGCATCGTCCATGCCTCGGGCTTGAGCGACACCTCGACCGGGTGCTGCGCCTCGACGACCCCCTTGAGGGTCACTTCGACCTTGATCGTGCCGACCTCGACCTTGCAGGACTTCGGCTGTCCCGCGCCCGCCGCATTCGCGGTGCCGGGCTTCGACTCCGACCCGGGAATCCCCTGGGCCTTGACCGGGGTTCCGAGCGCGAGGAGCAGCGTGCAGGTCACCAGCGACCCTGCGACGCGGACTTCTTGGAAGATCACGATTGGCCTCTCCTTCCCGGGAAGTCGAACGTGCCCACTCGTCCGGGCGTCTGCCTGCGTACCGGAACGAGGGAGCCTGCCATCAGGGCGAACGATGTTGCGATCACAGAGGATAAACACGTTCGTTGTCGCGGCGTAAGCCCCCGCCACGCTAGAGCCGGAACTCGGTCCTCAGGAATCCCGGGAGCTGCTCGGTGAGGTACAAAACCGGGATTTCCATAAGCAGTAGCTTGTGAATTTTTTTGGAAAGCCTGGACTCGATAACACCGGTGAGAAAACGGCGTCGCCGTAAGTCCTTATTCCTCCGATCAGAAACCGGCGAGCCCGGCTGCAGAATGACCCTTTACCGTTTTTACGATTGTCGTAGGACACAACCTTAACCCTCCCGGAGTCGCTTCGCAATGAGTGGGGGCTCCGTTTGGATGTCACTTCAATTCCGAGGTCTCACCCCCTTTCTCCCTCGGTTCGCGGTGGGGAGATACGTCGAATACCAGGACTTTAATGATAAGGAAAAACAGGGCGTTCGTCTCCCTTGGGCGTTCGTCCCCCTTGAATGTGCGCGGACCCCCATTTTCACCCACCTTTGACCCACCTGTCCTCGGAGACGGGTCGAGGTGCCGGGGCTCGGTTCGCCGGGGTCGCGACCACCGTCGCCACCCCGATCGCCAGAAACCGCAGGCGTCCCCATCGGTCGGGGCGGTCGTCGGGTACGGGCTCGGCAACTAGGCACCCCAAGGCAGCTCGGGTAAGATGTTGGGCAGAGGCCGGGAAGACGCTTCCATGAGTGCCCCTCGAAGACCCGACCCGATGGGGCCCGGCCCCTCCGGCCTCGGGCCGACCCGTCCGACGCGATACGCTGCGGAGCGCCCGACGATGCTCAATGCCGACTTGAAGGACGTGGTCCTCTCGCGGATCCTCCCCAACGTTAAGACCCCCGCGCAATACCTCGGGGGTGAGCTGAACAGTACACCCAAGGACCACGGGAGCGTCCGGGGGACGGTCTGCCTGGCCTTCCCGGACACGTACGCCCTGGGGATGAGTCACCACGGGCTCCAGGTGCTCTATAGCCTGATGAACGCTTCCGACTGGGCGTGCGAGCGCGCCTTCACGCCGCTGCTCGATTTCGAGGAGGCCCTCCGGAAGCACGGGCTCCCGCTCTACGGCCTCGAGACTTTCACCCCGCTGCATCAATTCGACGTCATCGGTTTCTCGCTCCAGTACGAGATCTGTTACACGAATGTGCTGACGATGCTCGACCTCGGCGGTCTGCCGCTGCATGCCGAGGATCGAGGGGCCGACGACACGCTCGTGATCGCCGGCGGACCGGGGGCGCAGAACCCCGAGCTGCTCGCCCCTTACGTCGACCTGTTCGTCCTGGGCGATGGCGAGCCGAGCCTGCCGGTCGTCTGCGAGATGTGGAAGGCGATGCAGGGCGACCCGGAACTGTCTCGTGCCGACAAGCTGGCACGGATCGCCGGGAGCGTCCCCTGGGCCTATGTCCCCCGCTTCTACGAGCCGGAGTATCACCCCGACGGCACGATCGCCGGCATCTTCCGGCTGCGCGACGACGTCCCCGCGGCGATCAAGGCGTGCGTCATCGACGACCTCGACGGCACCCCCTTGCCGACCGCGCCCATCGTCCCGTTCGTGGAGACGACGCACGACCGGATCGCCATCGAGATCATGCGTGGTTGCCCCTGGCAGTGCCGGTTCTGCCAGAGCACGGTCATCAAGCGCCCCTTGCGCTACCGGACGGTCGAGACGATCGTCCACTCCGCGCTCGAGAGCTATCACAACACCGGCCACGACGAGATCAGCCTGCTCTCGCTCTCGACGAGCGACTATCCCCACTTCGAAGAGCTGGTGACGAAGATGAGCGAGGTCTTCACGCCCCTGGGGGTCAAGATCTCGCTCCCGAGTCTCCGGATCACCGAGATGCTCAAGAAGATCCCCGCGCTGCTGGCCGAAGGGAGGCGAGGGGGGCTCACACTGGCCCCCGAGGTCGCCCGCGACGACATGCGCGAGCAAATCCGCAAGCCGATCAATAACCAGGACCTCTACGACGGCGCCGCCGAGGCGTTCCGGCGCGGCTGGCGGAAGGTCAAGCTCTACTTCATGTGCGGCCTCCCCGGCGAGCGGGCCGCCGACCTCGACGGCATCGTCGAGATGGCCGAGACGATCGCACGGATCGGCAAGGACGTCACCGGCCGCTACGCCGAGGTGGTCGCCAGCGTCTCCAACTTCGTCCCCAAGCCGCACACCCCCTATCAGTGGAACGGGATGCAGGATCGCGACTACTTCCGGTGGGCGCACAAATATCTGCGCTCTCGGGTGAGGATCGGGACGGTCAAGGTGAAATGCCACGACATCGAGAAGAGCCTGCTCGAGGGCATCCTGACGCGGGGCGATCGCCGCGTCGCACTCGCCCTGGAAGAGGCCTGGAGACGGGGGGCCCGGCTCGACGCCTGGTCCGAGAACTTCAACCCCTCCCTCTGGTGGTCGACCTTCGAGGACCTGGGGATCGACGTCCCCTTCTACAGCCAGCGCACTCGTCCCCTCGATGAGGTCCTCCCCTGGGACCACATCCACGTCAAGAAGGGGCGCGAATACCTGGCGAAGGAGCAGGGCCGCTCGATCGTGCAGCTCGAGGCGATGGCCGAAGCGGTTTCCTGAGCGAATCCGTCTGGGGGAGCGTCGGGCGAGGGGGGATGCGTGGCGAGATTGGAGGCAGGTTCGGGGGACGAAGTCGCCTGGTGCCATGTACGTCGTCCGTGGGGGCGGGGCGACGCCCTGTCGCTGCTGGCCTGGACTGTCGCGATCGCGGCCTTCTTCCGCGACGTCGTGGGCCTGCGCCGCGCCCTCTTCTACTTCGACATCACCGAGATCAACTACCCCTACCGCGCCTTCCTCGCCCGCGAGCTCAAAGCCGGCCGCTTCTCGCGCTGGTGCCCAGACCTCTACTGCGGGATGCCGCTATACAGCGAGAGCCAGGCGGGCTACCTCCACCCGCTGAAGTACCTGCTCTATCCCTGGCTGCCCACCTGGCAGGCGTTGAACCTCGACACGGTGCTGTCGGTCTGGCTGGCGGGCCTGGCGGCCTACGGCTGGCTGCGTCGCCACGTCGGCCCGGCCGGTGCCCTGACCGGCGCGGCGGTCTTCGGCCTGGGCGGCTTCACCTGGGCGCATCTCGTCCACACGAGTATGGCGAACGCCTTGACGAGCGTCCCGTTCGTCTTCTGGGCGCTCGAGGTGGCGTGGAGCGGGGCCCGGCGGCGAGGAGTGGCGTTGGGGGCGCTGGCGCTTGCGTTCCAGGTCTTCGCGGGTCACTTGCAGGACACGATCCTCACCGTGGGGGCCGTGGGCCTGTACGCGCTCTATCGCGCGGCGACCGAACGTGGCGCGAAGGACCGGTTCGCGGCGGTGGGGATAGCGGCCGGCATGGTCGTCCTGGGGATGGTCTTGGCGGCCGTGCAGTGGGTCCCCTCCAAGGAGCTGCTCGACCGCTCGCCACGCGCCAGCGGCCTCTCCTGGGCCGAGTTGACCTTCGGCTCCTGGTCCCCCGAGCTGCTCCCCACGCTGCTGGTCCGCGAAGCCTACGGCACCCGTGCCCGCGACACCGACTGGATGGACGGCTTCTACCCCTACTTGGAGATGGACACCTACCTGGGCGCCATCGCGCTGGGCCTGGCCGTCGTCGGCGGCGCCGCCTACCGCGACCGCTGGGTCGGCTTCTGGGTCCTCCTGGCCGCGCTGGGGGGCGTCCTTATGCTCGGCCAGTTCACCTTCCTCTTCGACCTGGCCCACCGCATCCCCGTCCTGGGCAGCGCGCGCATCCCGGTCCGCTTCCACCTCTGGGTGAGCCTGGCGGTCGCCGCCCTGGCCGCCGTCGGTGTCGACCGCCTGGCCCGGCCGGGCGAGGTCCGGCTCCGCGGGGCGGCGGCCACCGTCCTGGCACTGGCGGCCCTGTCGGCACCCATCCTGCTGTATGTGTATGCCCCGGTCTGGACCGAGCCGGCCCGATGGAGCCGCCCCTACCACCTCGCCCGCTATGCCTGGCTGGGTCGCGAGCTGGCCTGGGCCGCCGCGCGGACCTCAGGCCTCGCCCTGCTGGCCGGGGGCGTGGCCGCCGCGGCCGCCCGCGCCAACGACCCCCGGGCCCGGGCGCGGGCCGCGGCGCTGTTGCCGGCCCTGGTGGCCGCCGACCTGCTGGGGGCCCACTGGTCGGACGTCCCCACCGTCCCGCCCGGATACTGGACCGAACCGCCGCCGGCCGCGCAGAGGCTTCGCGCCGACGCGTCGTTCGTTCGGGTGTACGGCCAGGCGGTGCGATCCTCCGCCGAGCCGGGGTACGCGTCCGAGCCGGTCGACTTCCCCGCCGCCCGCGACACGCTGGCCTGGAGCCTGCCGACGGTTTGGGGCCTGGCCTCCTCCGGCGGCGAGACCCCGATGATCTCGCGCCGGACGCGGACCTATGCGAAGGTGATGGATCGGGCGCGTCCCGACCCGGGCCGCTTCGACCTGGAGGGGGTCACCCACCTCGTGATCGGCCGCACCGCCTCGGGGGGCGGTGGGCAGGGCGAGCCCGCGGGGACCGCGCTCATCCTGCGCAACCCGAGGGCCTTGCCCCGCGCCCGCCTGATGGGACGCCCGGTCTATGTGCCCGATGAGGGAGCGGCGGCCCACGCGCTCGGCCGGCTTGGGGACGCGGTACACGACCGCCTGGTGGTCGAGGACCCGGACCGTCCCCTGCCCGCGGACGCCGATGTCGCCGGGACCGCCGCGATCGTCCGCGAGGGGCCCGAGCGCGTCGAGGTCACGACCGACTCGACGGGCCCCTCCTACCTCGTGCTGGCGGACACCTTCGACCCCGGCTGGTCGGCCACGCTCGACGGCCGGCCGGCGCCGATCCGCCCGGCCTATCTCACCTTCCGCGCCGTCTATGTCCCGCGTGGCCGTCACACCCTGGTCTTCACGTATCGCCCGGCGGGCTTCCTCGCCGGCCTGATCGCGAGCGGCTGCGGGGTGCTCACGGCGACGGTCCTGCTGGCCCGGCCCCGGCCGCTGGCATCGCTCGCCCCGGAGCATGGGAAGACGTGTTGGCGGCCCGGCTGGCCGCGTCTGGTCGCGATCGCCCTGGTGGTCGTTGTCCTGACGTCCGGCGTCGAGTGGGGCCCCGGGGGATTCCCCCAGATCCACCGCCGTTGGACGAATGGCTTCCACCGCTTCACCTGGGGGGCGGGGATCGAGGCCATGCGACCGGAGGCCGGGGGGAGGTGAAACGTGTCGAGCCTCCAGGGTCGGTCGAGACGCCCCAACTCGATCCCCGACTTCAGGATTCTCCGATCTCCCTGGATGTTCGACGTCGGCTGGCCAGGGGATTGCAATTGGGGCGGGGATCGCCTAGATTATGGACCTTCGAGCGTAGGATTAAATGTTCCATAACGGCTTTAGATGACTAGGCCGGTGCCTTGAGGCTTGCGATGGCGATTACGAAGGAGAAGAAGCAGGAGATCATGCAATCGTTCGGCCGGGCGAGTGCGGATACGGGGTCGCCCGAAGTGCAGATTGCCCTGCTGACGGCCCGGATCACCGATTTGACCGAGCATTTCAAGACGCACGCGAAGGATCATGCCAGCCGCCGCGGGCTGCTGATGATGGTCTCGAAGCGGTCGAGCCTCCTCAAATACCTCCGGTTGCACAGTCGAAAGAGCTATCTTGAAGTGATCGGCCGCCTGGGAATCCGCAAGTAGTCGTCCGGCCGCATCGTCCCGTCGTGGCCGGTCCGCATCCATCGGCTCGGTGCCCGTCCCGCCCGGGACGCCGCCGCGGTCGTGATTGCTCTCCCGCCCCGACGATTCTCCCGCTCCCACTCCGTTCGCCCCCGCTCGGGATGACCGATCCACGCTTCCGCGGTCGAATCGTATCCGCTCCGACCGCAAGCCGAAGCGTGGCCCCGGCCCCGTCAAGACCTCGAGACCAGCCGAGGCAGGTGGAGTTCATGTCAAGCACGTCTTTTGCGACCCGGAAACCGGTCACCGTCGAGCGCACGATCGGTGGCAAGACGCTCTCCCTGGAGTCCGGCCGGCTTGCCAAGCAGGCCGGCGGCGCGGTCGTGGTTCGCCTGGGCGACACGATGACCCTGGTGGCCACGGTGGCCGGCCCCGGGCGCGAGGGCCTCGACTTCTTCCCGCTCACGGTCGACTACCGTGAGAAGGTCTATTCCGCCGGCAAATTCCCCGGCGGGTTCATCAAGCGGGAAGGGCGCCCCACCACCAAAGAAATCCTCACATCCCGGCTGATCGACCGACCGATCCGTCCCCTGTTCCCCGACACGTACCGGGACGAGGTCCAGATCCAGGCCGGCCCCATCTCGGCCGACCGCAAGAACGACGCCGACGTCCCCTCGATCGTGGGCGCCTCGGCCTCGCTGCTGCTGGCCCGCGTCCCCTTCTCGGGCCCGATCGGGGCCATCAGGCTGGGCCGGATCGACGGGGCACTCGTCCCGTTCCCGACGGCCGATGAGCTCGCCAAGAGCGACCTCGACCTCGTCGTGGCCAGCACCGATCGCACCATCGTCATGATCGAGGGTTTCGGCCAGGAGTTGCCCGAATCCGAGATGCACGCGGCGATCATGGAGGCACACCGGCTCAATCAGGACCTCATCGCGCTCCAGCACGAGCTGATCGCCGCCCTCGGCCTGACCCCGTTCACGAAGCCCGCCTCGGTCCACGACCCGCTCCGTCAGACGATCTACGACCGTTTCGGCCGCGAGCTCCGCGACTGCAAGACGATCCAGGTCAAGGCCGAACGCAATCTCGCGGTCAAGGACTTGCTCGCGAGGATCATCGCGGAATTCTGCCCCCCGGGCGCGGAGGGGGCGGCCACCCCCGCGGCGGTGAAGTCGGCCTACCACGCCACCGAAGAGCGGATCGTCCGCGAGATGATCCTCGACGGTCACAGGTCCGACGGGCGGGGCCCACGCGACCTGCGACCGATCCACTGCGAGGTCGGGGTCTTGCCGTGTGCGCACGGCTCGGCGATCTTTCAGCGCGGCGAGACCCAGGCCCTCGTCACCACCGTGCTCGGCACCGGGGCCGATGAGCAGCGGGTCGACGGGATCATGAACGAGTTCAGCAAGAAGTTCATGCTGGATTACAACATGCCGTCGTTCGCCGTCGGCGAGGTCCGCCCGATCCGAGGCCCGGGTCGTCGCGAGATCGGACACGGCGCGCTTGCCGAGCGTTCGGTCGCGCCGATCCTGCCCAACTCGGCGGAATTCCCCTACACGATCCGCGTCGTGTCGGACATCCTCGAATCGAACGGGTCGAGCTCGATGGCCTCGGTCTGTGGCGCCACGCTCAGCCTCATGGACGCGGGCGTGCCGATCAATGACCCGGTCGGCGGCATCTCGATCGGCCTGGTCGAGGACGAGGCCTCGGGGCGGCATATCCTGCTGACCGACATCATCGGCGACGAGGACCACTTCGGCGACATGGACTTCAAGGTCGCCGGGACGCAACGCGGGGTGACGGGCATCCAGCTCGACCTCAAGAATCAGGGTATCTCCGGCGAGATCGTCCGGGAGACGCTCGACCAGGCCCGCGAAGCCCGCCTCGAGATCTTGCGGGCCATGCTCCGGTCGATCAAACGTCCGCGCGAGGAAATCTCGGCCAACGCCCCTCGGCTGATCCAGATTCAGATCAACCCCGAGAAGATCGGGCTGATCATCGGACCCGGAGGCAAGACGATCCGCCGCCTCCAGGACGAGACGGGGGCCAAGATCGATATCGAGGACACCGGCGTCGTCACCCTCTCGAGCGACACCGCCGCCGGTGCCGAGGCGGCACGCGACAAGATTCAGGCGATGACCGAAGGGGTCCAAGTCGGCCGGATCTATGAAGGGCGTGTCACGTCGATCAAGGACTTCGGCGCGTTCGTCGAGATCCTGCCCGGCAAGGACGGCCTGGTCCACATCAGCGAGATGTCCGACGGCTATGTCAGTAGCGTGAGCGACATCTGCAGGGTCGGCGACCCGATGCTCGTCAAAGCAATCGCCGTGGACGACCAGGACCGGGTCAAACTCTCCAGGAAGGCGGCCCTCGCCGAGCGCGGCGAGCCTGATCCGTACGCGGCGAGCCACCCGGCCGGCGATCGTCCCCCGGCCGGCGACCGGGGCCCCGGTGGTCCTCCCCCGCGGCGCGGCCCTGGTTACGGCCCCGGGCCCGGAAGCGAGCGTGGGCCCGGTGGTGATCGTGGGCCCGGTGGTGATCGTGGGCCTGGCGGTGATCGCGGCTACGGTGGCGATCGAGGTCCCCGTTCCCCGCGCGATTGAACCCCGACCGCGCCGACGTCGCGAGAACAGGCCCCGCCGACCTCGGCGCGGGCCTGTTGCCTCGTGCCAGTCCGGGGCGAGGATCGTGGGCGGAGGGCCCACCTCGGCCCTCACGGGACGGAACCCGCCACTCCGCGTCCCGACGAGCCGACCCCGCGACTCTGTTACGGCAGACTCTTCCCATGCCCGACCCCTCCGTCACTGCCGCCGCGACCCCAGACACGCAGGTCGGAAGCTCCGAGGTGGTCGACGACAATCTCCGGCTCCGCGAGCAATATGCCGAGATCGCGCAGCTGGCGGGCGGCCTGGCCCATGAGATTCGCAATCCCCTCTCGACGATGTGCCTGAACCTCGACCTGCTCGCGGAGGACTTCCAGGAGCCCGAGACTCCGCGCGAACGGCGTATCCTCACCAAGATCGACCGGATTCGCCGCGAGACGCAACGTCTGCAATCCATCCTCGAAGACTTCCTCCGGTTCGCGCGGGTCAAGGACCTGAAATTCGAGCGCGCCGACCTCAACGCGATCGTCGACGACCTCCGCGACTTCTGCGAGCCGCAGGCGGCCACGCAGGGCATCGTAATCCGTGCGCATTACGCCGAGGATCTCCCCCCCGTACTACTCGATATCGACCTGTTCAAACAGGCACTCTTGAACCTCATCCTCAACGCCGAGCATGCGCTCCCCGACGGCGGCGAGCTGATCCTGACGACCCGGCGCGAGGGCCCCTGGTGCGTGCTCGAGGTGACCGACACTGGTTGCGGCATGACCGATGAGGTCGTCTCCCGGGTTTTCGACGCCTTCTACTCGACGCGGCACGGCGGGAGCGGCCTGGGGCTCCCCACCACCCGCAAGATCGTCGAGGCGCACGGCGGCGTCATCGGCGTGCGGAGCGTCCCCGGCAAGGGCTCGCAATTCACCGTCCGGCTGCGCACCGACCCCTCGGATTAGGCCCAATGCCGATGGACCAACAGATTCGCGTCCTCGTGGTCGACGACGATGAGCCCCACGCCGAGGCGGTGGCCGAGAGCCTCGAACGCGTCGGCTACGAGTGCGTCGTGGCGACCAGCGGGCGCGAGGGGATGCGGCTGATCGAGGAGCAGACGTTCGACATCGTCCTCACCGACCTGATCATGGACGGCGTCGGCGGCCTGGAGATCCTCGGCCAGGCGAAGCGCGAGCTCCCCGACGCCGAGGTCGTCATCCTCACCGGCCACGGCACGATCAAGACGGCCGTCACGGCGATGCAGGCCGGCGCCACCCAGTATCTGACCAAGCCGCTCGATATCGGCGAACTGCGCACGGTGGTCGATAAGGCGTCGCAGTCGCAACGCCTGGCGCGATCGAACATCGAGCTCCAGCGCCAGCTCAACGAGCGGTTCGGGTTCGAGGGGGTCATCGGCAACTCGCCGCAGATGCACGCGGTGGTCGCGCGGCTCCGCCAGATCGCGCCGACCTCGGCCACGGTCCTGATCACGGGGGAGAGCGGCACGGGCAAGGAACTTGTGGCCAAGGCCCTGCACAACAACAGCCCGAGGCGTTACAAGCCGTTCGTCCCGCTGAACTGCGCGGCCCTTAGCGAGAACATCCTGGAGAGCGAGCTCTTCGGCCACATCCGGGGCGCATTCACCGGCGCCGACCGCGAGCGGAAGGGTTGGTTCGAGCACGCCAACGGCGGCACGCTCTTCCTCGACGAGGTGGGCGACATCCCGCTCTCGACGCAGGTCAAACTCCTCCGGGCGCTGGAGTCGGGCGAGATCGTCCGGGTCGGCACCAACGAGCCGGTCAAGGTCTCCGTCCGCCTGATCTCGGCAACCAACCGCGACCTGTCCGAGGCCATCGCCGCCGGGACGTTCCGCCAGGACCTGTATCACCGGCTGAAGGTCGTCAGCGTCAAGCTCGCGCCGCTCCGCTCCCGGCGCGAGGACATCCCGCTCCTGATCGACTTCTTCCTCAAGCAATTCGCCGCGGCGCACTCCAAGACGATCCACTCGATCACTCCCGCGGCGCGCAAGGCCCTGATGGCCTACTCGTGGCCCGGCAACGTCCGCGAGCTGAAGAACTGCATCGAGAGCATGGTCGTCATGGACTTCGACGGCGTCATCGACGTGGACGACCTGACCGAGGACCTCCAGGCCGTCGCCTCCCCACCGGCCGATCCCGCCGCCGGCGGGGCCGGGCATCTGGTGGGCCGCCCGCTGGAAGAGGTCGAGAAGTATTACATCGTCGAGACCCTGAAGCTGACCGCCGGCAACCGCGAGGAGGCCTCCCGAATGCTCGGCATCGGCGAGAGGACGCTCTACCGCAAGTTGAAGGAATATGGCATCGGCTGACCCTCTTCCTGACTCCCTCACCTATCGGCTCGGGCGAAGCCTGGCCCCTACGGCCTGGTCCTTCGGCCGAGCCTGTGCCTTGAGCCCGCCTGGCGGAATCACCCGCTGGCGTCCCTCCACGTAGCGAATGGTGGCGGAGCCGAACAGCGGACCTCGCTTGAAGTCCGATATCTTGATGGTTCCTTTCGTGGCCTCACCCTCACCTGTGCCAATCCGTCCGCGATTGCCGGCTTCTCGATAGAACGCGACCGAGATCGTCCCGATCGACTCGCCAAATTTCATGCGTCCCGCCACCGAGTCGACCGGTTCGGTGAAGAGGAAACTCTTGGACGTGAAATCCACGACCTCGTCGGCCTGTGCTCCAGCGGAGCCGGAGGTCCACCAGCCCGGGATGTCGTAGTACCCCATCGGTTCCAGGGTCCAGAGACGGGCTTGCTCCACCAATTCGCGCTTCTTCTCGATCGTGTTGAGGCCGTCGATCAGCAGGGCCATCCCGATTCGACTCTCGGAGTTGTTCCGGACTCGGATGGTGTAGATCTCCCCGTGTCGGGCCGCGATCGTGAGGTCGTCGCGGGTACGGGCCTGTCCTTTGGCACCACCTCGAACCTCGGGTCGGAGGAATTCCATCCGTCGAGAGGCGGTACCCCGCGGGACCTTGCCATCGGGATGGACGCCGAACGACCAGAGTTCCACCTTGACCGGGAAATCGTCCTTGAGCAGCGGGTTCTCCTGACGGGCCTTCTCACGGATGTGGGGCACCGCCGACGCCGGGTTCGGCTCGGGTTCCGGTCGTTCTCGGTTGTCGACGCTCTCGCCTGCATTCACCAGGAGGCTCTCAGTCAAGGGCATCAAACCGCTGGGCCTGACCAGGCTGTTGCCCCCGGTCGTTTCCATGAGGTCGCACACCACATGCATCGCCTGACCACGGCGGCGGATCTCCCCCAGGATCACTGCATCAAGGCCTCCGGCCTGCACGGCCAGTCGTTGCACCGCGTCGGGGTCCTCTACGTCCACGATCTCCATCCCTTTGGACGCTTGCCGAAATTCCTCGCCGTCCAGCACCTGATAGGCGGTCCCGTTCGATAGCCTGACCAGTTCCGTCCTCACCTTCTCGGCGCAATAGGCCGAGAGGTTGGACTGTCCCAGCCGGTCGAAGCGGGCTAAGGGCTCGATAAACTCCAGGACGCCGATCCTCTTCAGTTTTCTCGTGCGGATTTCCAGGTCGAGGTGCGCGGCAAGCCGCCCGCACAGGGAGTCGGGCGGCTCCGGACGGAGGTTCAGGAGCACCGGGACGCCGGTCGATCCGGCGCCGATCATTCGGACGGGCGTCTGCTCCCTCTCGAAGACTCGCGAGGCGGTCTCTTTCACCCGATCGTTCGTGTAGTTGAAGACCTCGTCGACGGTCAACTGGCCGTTTCCATCGTTGTCGGCCCCCCCATCCAGCGCCCGGCAGAGCCAATATGTGAAGATCGACTGCTTGTGATCGGGCCATTCGTAGCTCCGCTCGGCGACCCGGCAACTGGCCAGAACGACACAGCCGGGAACCCCCGACGGGCTGAGCGCCTGGGCGACCCGCTCGCCCGAGACGCCTTCGACCTGCATGCCTTTCTCTCCGCCGGCCTGGCAGCAGTCGAGGATGAGGAACTTGACCTGGGCCTTGCATTTCGCCAATGCCTCGCGCACCTCGACCGTCGGGAGGCCCGTCTTCTGGGCGGCCTCTCTCTGGAAGTCCGCCGGAACAAGGTATGTCCGTCCGTCGACCGAGAAGCCGTGTCCGCTGAAGAAGACGACGACTCGATCTTGCGGGTTGACCCGCTCTAGGAAACTCGGCAATTCGGTGCGCAGATTGGCCAACGTGGGGCGGAAGCCGGGCGGCGACTCGTCCGTCATCTCCAGGAAGTTGGCCGTGCCGAGTCCGGCTCGCTCGCTGAGCGTCTTTTTGAGCCCTTTCACATCCTGAATTGTGAAATGCAGGTTGAGCGTCGAGTCATCATGCTTCTGCACGGCGATTAGGACGGCCAGTTGTCTCCCCTGGAAGGGGGGCGACTCCTGCTGGGCGTGGACATCGCACACCGCCGCACCGAGGCCCGCGTACAGAAAGCCTATCCAGAGTCGGCCTCGCCTCTGGGTCATCACCAACGGCATGCAATCACCTCAAATATTCGTGGTTGCGACCGGGCATCATCGACGGTGCCGTCAACCCTGCCGACGAACGAGGCGCGGGAGCCGACTTGTGGTAATCGCAGTGGGTCGCCGGTCGGTTTCGGTCCGCCCGGGGCGACCTCTTCCCGTGAGACTCCCGACGAGCAGCATAAGGCTGGCGGCTCGGCACCTAGAGCGTACGCGAGTATTCGAGCACTGATCAATGGGTGTTCGCGAGGAGGGTTCCTAAACGAAGGGGTTGCTCATATCCTCGGTTCGGGCGGCGCAGGGAGCATGGCAGCCATAAGTAAAGTACGGCTAAGGGTGCGTCGCTCCGCGATCGGCCATCCTGGTGGCTTCAGTCAACCCGGGCGCCACGGGTCGGCCGCTCCATATCTCCTTCCGAACTCCTGCCTTTGGGAGGGTCACCCTTCAAATTGCGGCCAGCAACCCCGATCTCTCACTAGTTCAGCAGAGCCCACTGCCTGCCGGTCGGATTGGCGACATGGATCACTACCCCTAGGGATGTCTGGACGCGAGTGTGGAGAGGCTCGCCCATTCCGATGCGATGCCGTAAACGCCGTCTCTACCAGACTTTGGTATGTGGTCATGGACGCCTCGATCTCCTGCCTGCGATGCGATTTCGCCGAAGATGCCGGTCGTCCCGATCCTGCAAACAAGATCGAATGATCTCGATCCGCGGAATGTGCACAAGTTCCGCAGTGAGATTGCCGAACTGTATCGAGGTGGGGGATCGCACGGCCTGGGACCAGCGGAGATCATTGAGGATGAACAAAATCCAAGGAGGGGCGAGGAAGAGGGCACGTGGTCCTTTGCCGGCTCTGCTGGCGGCTCTGGTTTGCCTGGAATCGATGGGGGGGACATTGCCTGCGCAGGAAGCCCCGCGACGGCAGACGAATGGGAACGATCCCATCTCGGCGGAGACCGAGCTGAATCGAGGGATCGTGGACTTCGAAGAAGGCCGCTACGGCAATGCGCTCGAGCGACTCGGGGGCGCCGACACGGCGGGGGCGGGGGCTGCGTATTACCGGGGGCTGTCCAATCTCGCGTTACTCCGGGCGAAGGACGCCCTTCGAGAATTCGAGGCGGTCCGCAAGCGGCCCGGCGCACCGGCCCAGGTCGACCTCGATCTCGGCGTCGCCCAGCTGAGTTCGGGGGACCCTGCGCAGGCGGAAGCAACGCTGACTCGGTATGTCCAGGCCCAGCCCGATGATCCCTACGGCCATTATTTCTTGGGCGTGGCCCAATTCCGCCAGTGTCGATATCCGGAGGCGATGGCGCAGTTTCAAAGCGCCTCCACCGACGCGACCCTCGCGCCCTACCTGGACCTCTACCAGGGCCTCAACTCGTACACGCGCGGCGAGGCCCAGTATCGCCAGCATCTGAATCGATTCCGTAATGCGGTCGATACCGGCCCCTCGGCACTCGTGGCGCAGCGGCTCGCCGCGTCCCCGGTTCAGGGGCAGGGGCAGGGGCCTGTCGCCTCGTCGCAAGCCTCAGCCCCGCCTCCGGGATGGGGCCGTCCGGTCGACAAGGACGCGGGCGCCGACCGACGCTGGAACTTCGCCGTATTGACCGGATACGAATACGACACCAACGTCTCCTTGGCCCCGACCATCGTCACCCAGGGGCTGGGCTTCGGCACCAACCGGACCGACTCTCGCGGGTTGCTCGCCACGTTCGGCGACTATCGACTGGTCCAGAGGGAAGATTGGGTCCTCGGACTGATCGGTTCGACGTATAACACCTGGCAGTTCGAGCAGGATCAATTCAATCTCCAGGATTACATGGGTGGCACCTACTCCAACCTCGCCCTGGGAGAAAATTGGATACTCGGCATGCGCTACGAGTTCCACGAGACGCTACTCGGCGGGGATCAGTTCGCGACCGACCACCGGCTTACGCCCAACCTGACGTACCGCGAGGGGGGGTTCGGCCACACGACGGCCTTCTATGAGTACGAGGCGCTCGATATCCAGGGCCAGGCGTTGGTCCCCGCCCAGATTCGCTCCGGCGACATCAACGCGGTCGGCCTGACACAGGCCTTCTACCTGATGGGAGGGGCCGGGCGGTTCTTCCTCGCGTACCGCTACGAGGGGGCGGACACCCGGGGGTCCGACTTCGACCGCCGGACCCACATGGCCGACGCCCGCCTGGAAATCCCGCTCCCCGGCAAGGTTGTCTTCAATGCCGACGTCCGACACTTCTGGGACGACTACCAGAACCCGAACAGCCTCGACTACTTCGGCCGTCCTCGGTCCGACCGCCGGGTCGAGACCCACCTCGGGTTCCAGAAGTTCTTCACGGCCCACACGAGCCTGCGGCTGGACTACTCCTACACGATGAACGACTCGAGCGTCGAGAACCTCTTCGGGTCGAGCTTCTACACCTACGACCGGCATTTGCTGAGTACGCTGTTTGTCTACGACTTCTAGGGTCGTGCGTACGAGGGGCCCGTCGATGAGGATCATCGGGCGGGTCGGGTCCGGACGCTCGGTCTTCGTCCACGCAGGAGGCTGCGAGAGACATGCTCGGAACTCTGGTACTTCTCTTCGTCTGCGCCAACCCCGATGAGGCGACATTCGGCCAGGTCACGGCCACGATCGGTCAGGTCCAGCTCCGACGCGGCGATCGGGCATTCACGGCCGGGATTCGCTCGAGCCTCCAGGGGGGGGAGCGCATCGAGACGGCCCAGGGAGGAGGGGCCGGGCTCTTCCTCTACGAAGGCCAGTCGATCGCACTGGGCCCGATCACGTCGGTCACGCTCCCGGGACGGTCCGCCGCCCCGGCCCTCGAGCTCACACGTGGCGAGGTGCGGACCACCGTCGCGGGCCCCGGGGCCATGACCGTCGCGACCCCGTCGGCGCGTGCCCTCGTGCGGCGTGGAATCGTCCGGGCCTCGGTCTCCCCGACGGGAACACGCCTCTGGGCCGAGCAGGGGTCCGCCGAGGTCTTTGCGGGCGATCGGCTGGTCGCTCGCATGGAAAGGGGCCAGGAAATCTTCATCCCGGCGAGAGAGACGTCGAAGGGACCTTCCCCCGCCACCGGCCAGGGATGGACGATCCGGGTCGAAGACCTCCAGCTTGCCGGCGCCGCCGCGTCGAGCCGCCGCCTCAAGCGAGGGCAAGTGGGCATGGCGAGCGACCGGACGGCCGTCGACTTCCTGCCGAGCGGGCAGCTACCGGACGTGGCCGCGTCCACACCGTCCGACGCGACGACCCCCCCCACGACGGATGCGACCCCTCCCGCCACCGACGTAACGACCCCTCCCACGACGGATGCGACCCCTCCTACGACGGATGCGGACTCCGAGGCCTATCAGCCCATCGCGGTCTCCCAGCCCAACGCCGTCGCCTCTACCTCGACGGTTTCCCTGGCCCTGGGCAACATCTCCCCCTCCTCTTTCGCCGGGGCGAGCGGTGGCTTCAATGTGAACGCCCAGCAGCAGTCGAGCAACCGAGTCTTCCCCGGCTATATCTATCCCATCACCAACGAGACGAGCTATACCCTCACCGATGTCCGGCTCAGAGGAGCGGACCGATTCCCGGAGGCGCGGCAGTTCTGGTCGATCGGCCTGGGTGACTCGCCGACGGGTCAGGTGACGACGAGCATGCGGACGGCATCCGCGCCGAACCCCGTCACGATCCGGATCCCCAGGGCCGACGCCTACCTCGTCCACCTGGCGCAGTTCTCGCCTCCCGACCCCGCCTCGACGATCCCCTCGACCTCGACGCCCGAGGCCGTCCTGGGGATCACCGGCCTGCTTGGCACGGTCCCCATCTCGCCGGTGATCGTTGGGGCGACGCCGCTGCGGGACCCGCAGGCGCGTTTCAACGATCGGATGACCTTCGCGTTCGGCGAATTCGCGGTGGGTCGCGACGCGCTCAACGACATCCGTAACCCGCAGTTCGGCATCCGCCATAGCGACCAGGACCGGCAGATTATCAAGGCCCCCGGATCGCACGACGACCTCGACATCGTGACCCCCAACCCGGACGTCGCGTTCGTGGATGTCCCCGAGCCGAAGTTCTCCCCGACGCTGCCGACGGTGAAAGTCCCCGTCCCGAATTCCTTCCAGCCCCGCCCCACTTACGGCCGGCTCGACCCGCTCCGCAAGGCCGCCGCCACCACCCTGATCGCCGACTCTCTCTACAGCTCCTCCAGGCGCACCGGGCAGACGCGATTCGTCATCGACGGCCAGATCGTCGACATCAGCGGCTATCAGCCCTCAGCCAGTCTGCCCCGCCTCCCCGGCGGATCGACCAACCTGCTCCGCCAGGGAGGCCCGATCTCCGCCGGGACGGCCGCCGGTCGCGGCCCGATGGCCGCCGGCCCGCGCGGTCGCTAGGGCCTTCTCCGTTCGAGAAGGCTGAGGATTTTTGAGGACCCTTCTCGAGGGCCGACGCGATGCGAGCACGCGACTTCTCTCTCTTTGCGGCGCTACTGATCACCCTTGCCGGCTGCAACGCGGCCCGGCCTCATCAGCGCCGCCCCTCGGAGGCCCTCGCGATGCCCCCGGTCGGTGTCGACGCGGCATCAGACCCGGAACGGCGGATCCTGTCCGACCAGATGCGCCGGATGGCCGAGGAGGACGAGGCCAGCGTCCTCCCTTGACGGGCGCATTGCGTTGATCGCGGGGCCAGCGATCCGACACCGAGAGCGAACTGGCAACCCGAGATCGCCACAATGCGACATCGCATGAATTGTCGCATTTTGACGCCTCGGGGATTGCACGTTGCGAATAGACGCTTTAAGGTGGATCCTAACTTTCGTCGATGAATTGGATGAATGTAGATCGGGTCAGGTCTGGACCAGGTCAACGTCGACCTCGAGCCGCCGAGAATCATCCGCAATCAGAGAGCCCCGACCTTCCAGATTCCTGGGAGGGTTTGCGCTCAATTCTTCGACTTGAGAGGACCATCTAATGGCCCGCCGATTCTGCT
>JAABUS010003901.1_pt1 | contig 22848 bp, 22 predicted proteins | sample 5560161 | NCBI WGS metagenome assembly JAABUS01 (sample SAMN10711885, study PRJNA513376) | rock metagenome | isolation source: Antarctica rocks | place: Antarctica: Victoria Land, Trio Nunatak nord | collected 2016-01-04
CCCCCACCAGCGTTCGGGGGTCGGCGGCGCGGGGCCCCGCTGGTGGACGCGAGAGGAGACGCTCGGTGAGCTCCGCCTGCGCCGCGCACGCTGGTGCTCGTGGTGCACGGCGTGACCCCGCCACCCCGTGGTCTGACCCGCACCTCACCCCCCGGTCAGTTCGGATGCTTTCGTGTCAGTGGGCGGGGGTGATACCGGTGACTGGCCCGCCGCCACGGGCTGCGGCGACGGCTTGCAGCCCGCGGGGCCCGGCCTCCCCACGCAGCAGCCTGCCGCGGAGGCGCAGCAGATACCAGGCGACGCCGGCAATCTCGAAGTAGATGGTGTACTCGCCGACGACCTTGTTCGGGGCGGGCAGAGTCATGTACGCGATGACGATGACGCACCAGATTAGGCCGATCAGGGTCACCGGCACGAGCCAGCGACCTAGCGAGAAGTACTGCGGCGGCGCGTCGGGGATGGTGTTGCGGCGAGCCCCGATGAGAACCGCGACCAGCGTGGTGCCGTAGGTCAAGTACACCGCAACCGAGACGATGCCAAGGACGCGGGTCGCGATGCCCGAGGATAGGAAGTTCACCCCGATCGCGACGACGCCGACGGCGATGGTCGACGCGATGGGTGTGCGGGTGCGCTCGTTCACATGGCGCCACAACCTCGAGATCGGCAGCATGTTGTCGCGGGCCAGCGCGAAGCTGGTGCGGGTGGCGACGGTGATGTTGGCCAGTAGCGCAGAGAAGATGGAGATGAAGGCTACGACCTGCAGCACGACCGAAGCGCCCTCACCGAAATGGTACTTGAACACGGCCACCAGAGGATTCTCGTCCGTGGCGTTTACGGTCGTGTTGACATCGCCGGGGATCGCTAGGGCGAAGACGGCGTAGACGAAGAAGGCAGCGACGGCGGAGATCACCACGGAGCGGATCATCGCGTTCGGCGCGGCGCGGCGCGGGTCGTGCGTTTCCTCGGCGAGGTCGGCGGAGCCCTCCCAACCGGCGAGCGTATAGACGGGTAGCAACAGTGCGAGCCCCACGGTGGTGAGGTTGACCGGGTTGCCGGCACTTGAGCCAACTTGGGTCAGCACTGACAGCCCCTGGCGCTCGGAGAAGAACGCCAGGCCGATGGCAAGTGTGGCCGTCAAGCCCAGGGTGCCGACGAGTTCGGCGGTGGCGCCGACGTTGTTGAGCCGACTCGCGATGGTGATGCTCGCGATGTTGACGATGACGGATGCGATGATGGCGATGCTCGCCAGCAGGATCACGTTGCCGTGGCTCGGCGAACTCCAGAAGTTGGGGGCGAAGACGGTGGCGAAGGCCACTGCGATGCCCGCCGAACCCACAAAGGTGGCGAGGTAGGCGTTCCAACCGGTGAACCAGCCGAAGTGCGGGTTCACCAGCCGGCTGGACCATTGGTAGGCGTAGCCGGTCACGGGAAGCCGGACGGCCAGGTGCCCGTACACCAGGGCGATGAGCAGCACACCGAGCATGACGGGAAGCCATAGCCAGATGGCGGCACCGCCGACGGTTTGGAAGGGCTGCGCGAACAGAGTGAAGATTGTGGTCGTGATGGTGATCATGGAGAACGCGAGAGCGAACGAGGTGTAGCTGCCCATCGTGCGGCGCAGTTCCTGCTTGTAGCCGAACTCCGACAGCTCGCTCTGATCGCTGTCCCGGGCGCTGCCTGCGGTTTCGTGTTGGGTCATCTGACTATCCTTTTTTCACGGCGGGCGTGGTTAGGGGTGTCGGCGAGCGGCTGGGCCGCGCTCAGTCCATGTAGGCGCCGCCGTTGACGGCGAGGGCCTCACCAGTAATGAAGGCAGCGTCGGGTCCGGCGAGGAAGGCCACCGCGCGGGCGACGTCTTCGGGCTCTTCCAGGCGACCGAGCGGCGTGTCATCGACCCAGGACTGCTGCACCGCTTTCGGCGTCGTCCCGCGCAGCTCCGCCTCCCAGCTCAGCTCGCGTTCTTGCATCGGGGTGTTCACGTAACCCGGGCAGACGCTGTTAACCCGGATGCCGTGCGGGGCGAGTTCGAACGCCATGGCCTGGGTTAAGCCAACGACCGCGAACTTCGAGGCGACATAGTCGGCCAGGAAGGGCACCCGTCCATGTTTGCCCGCCATGGAGGCGACGTTGACGATCACCCCGGGGATCCGGTTCGCGACCATGATGGCGGCGGCGGCCTGGCCGCATAGGAACGGACCCTTAGTGTTAACCGAGAGTGTGCGGTCCAGGTCCTCCGGTGTGACATCGAGGAAGTGCCGCATCCGGGAGATGCCGGCGTTGGAGACCCAGACGTCGAGCCCGCCCAACTCCTGGGCGACCTCGGCCGCGACCCGCCGACTATCGGCGGCGGCGGTGACGTCGAGCACCTTGGCGTGCCCGACCACCGCCGCGGCGGTGCGCTGCGCGGCCTGCTCGTCGACGTCGGTGGCCACTACGAGGTAGCCGCGGGTGGCCAACTCGCGGGCGGTGGCCGCACCGATCCCAGAGCCGGCTCCGGTGATCACGGCGATTATCTGACGGGTCCGGGTCACGGGGTCCTCCTCGCAGCGAGCCGGTGAGAGATGGGTGCCAGCGCGTGGCCGGCGGCGCGATAGACCTGGTATGCCTCCCGGTAGCGGTCTTGCAGCGCGTCGTCGGGCTCGACCGGGTCGCCGGTGCGCACCAGGGCGGCGCCCGCCGCCCAGTCGTCGAGCAATCCGACGCCGACGGCGGCGACGAGGGCGGCACCGAGGCTTGCACCTCGATGGTCGGATACGGGGCTGAGGGGGACGCCGAGCGCGTCGGCCAAGATCTGCCTCCACACCCGCGACCTGCTGCCGCCGTTGGTAACCCTGGCCCTTCCCAGTGCCACCCCGCGCTCGGCGAAAACGTCGGCGTGATGGCGGAATCCGTAGGCGATACCCTCCAGAACACCACGGTAGAGATCCCCCCGGCCGTGTCCTAGGTGCAGGCCGAGGAAGGCGCCCCGCAGGTCGGGGTCGTGCAGCGGGGACTTCTCGCCGAGGAAGTAGGGCAGGCAGATGACCTCAGCGGGCCGGCTCGCTGCGGCCTCGAATTCCAGTGCATCTATGCTTGCACCGCCGGTGACGCCCTGGAACCAGCCGATGAGGCTGCCGCTGGTGGCCATGCACCCGTTGGGCAGCCATGAGCCCGGCTGTGGGTGGGCGTCGAGGTAGAGTCGAGGGTCGACGAAGACGTGGTCGGTGACCACGAGGACGTCTCCGGCGCCCCCAAGCTTTATCAGCCAGTCACCCGGCGCAGTGAGGCCGGCGGCATAGGCGCTAAGAACATGGTCGGCGCCCCCGACCACGATCGGCGTTCCGACCCGCAGGCCGGTGCTGGCGGCGGCGGTTGTATGGACCGCGCCGATGACAGTGCCACTTGCCGCAGGTGGGGGCAGCACAGCGGGGTCGAGGGCGGCGGCGTTGAGCACCGGCTCGAGCACTGCCCCGGTGTCGAGGGCGTACAGCCCGCTTTCCAGGGCCCAGTTCCGCTCGACGTGGACCGGCGCGCCGAGCTTCACCGCTATCCAATCGTAGGAACCCAGCACATGGCGTGCAGCGGTCCAGACCTGGGGCTCATGACGTGCCAGCCAGTTCAGCGTCGGCGCGACCGACTGTTGGGTCAGCGCCGAGCCGGTAAGCGCCACGAGGTCAAGGTCACTCAGCTGCGCAGCCAACTCGCGGACCTGTACGCCGGCGCGGGCGTCGTTTTGCAAGATGGCCGGACGCAACGGATCGCCGTCGCCACCGATGGTGACGACGGCGGGGACCATGCCCGAGGTCGCCACCGCGGCGATGTCGCAGGCGGCCGCTCGTCCCATAGCCAGCACGTGAGGTACTGCCGCGCACACGTTGGCCCACCAGATGGTGGGATCGGCCTCGGCCCAGCCAGGGTGGGTCGAGGCGAGGTCCACGGGCAAGAATGCCTCGCCGACGACGCCGCCGACGCCTGGGTCGACGAGGACAACCTTGGTGCTGGTCGTGCCGATGTCGATGCCGAGGACCAATGACGCCATCAGGCTGAGCGCGCCGCGTCGACGAAGCGGCGGGCCCGGTCCGGGTCGACTGGGTTCCACGTGTAACCGTCGACCTTCAGGTCGCTGCCCACGATGCAGCCGTCGGCGTGCTCGAGGTAGCGCCCGATGTTTGCCGTTTTCGCACCGGTGTTGAGCAGTACCGGAACATCTACCGGCACCGCCTCCCGTACCGCTGCGACGGTGCTGACGTCGGGCTCCGTGCCCGCCATCGGGCCGGAGACAAGAATCGCATCGGCGAGGCTGGAGACGGTGGTGGACCGGGCCACCTGGGCCGAAGTGCGGTGCCCGATACCGGAGCCGAACTCCGGGGTGATGTTCATGAAGATGCCGATGTCCGCGGCGTCTAGGCGTCGACGCTCACGCAGCAGATGCGCCGCATCGGGCTGCCAGAGACCCATGTCGGACTCCCAGGTGCCGGTGGCGACCTCGCGGATGAACCGGGCCCCTGTCACCGCAGCGATTGCCAGCGCGCAACGTGCGTCCCACAGGTAGTCGACCCCGTAGGGCAACTCGTCCGGGCGGCATTCGGTGACCACCCTGGCAAGCCCCGCGGCGCCCTCCAGTCCGGCATTGAGCTGGTACGGGCGGTCGTTCTCGTTGCAGAACATGACGGCGTCGAACCCGACATCGAGCAGGACGTCGAGGTCGCGGCGCACCTCGCTGATGACTGCGGGCATCCCCCCCGCGGCGTCGTAGAGAGGTGTCCCCGGCAGTGCCGGCACGTGCGCCATGGCTATCAGCGGCTTGGCGACCGCAGGAAAGATCTTCCGAAATCGCGACACCCGTAGTCCTTTCGTCGGCGGTCAGCCGAACAGTAGGGCCAGTCCTGTGAAACGTCAACACCTGTCACAAGAACTCTTACATCAGGGCTCATGAGCTCCAGGGCCGCCCGACTGACATGTGAGCTGTTCTCACGCGGTACCTTCTGTGGATGCAGCCCGTGCACCGACGACAGGCGATCCTGCGGCGTCTTAGCCACGAAGGCGAGGTCAGTTTCAGCGCGCTGGCGACGGACTACGTCGTCTCAGAGATGACGATCAGACGTGACCTCGAGGCGCTCGAGGCCAGCGGGCAGGCCCGCCGGGTGCGTGGGGGGGCCATCTCCGTCGTCAGCCGCGCCTACGAACCGCCCTTCGCCATGCGGCGCATTACGGCCGGTGCGGCAAAGACGGCAATCGGGCGGGCCGCCGCCGCCCTCGTCGACGAGGGCGACACCATCGTCCTCGACGTCGGCACCACCACCCTCGAGCTCGCCAGGGCACTGCGGGGCCGCCGCGGTCTCACCGTCGTCACAGCTAGCCTGCAGATCGCGGTGGAACTGGGTAATGAAATCGACATGCGTGTCTTTGTCAGCGGCGGCCAAATTCGTCCCGGTGAGCTCAGCCTGACCGGCGGCATGGCCGAGGACGCGTTCGCCTCGGTCAACTGCGACATCGCCTTCATTGGGGTGGCAGGAGTGAACTCGGATCCAGGCCTCACCGACTACAACCCCGAGGACGCGAGGGTGAAACGGGCTGCCATCCGGACCGCCCGGCGAACCGTTGTGCTCGCCGACAACAGCAAGTTCGGCCGGGTCGCCTTCAGCACCATCACAGGGCTGTCCGAGGTCGACATGGTGGTCACCGACGCCCCGCCTGCCCATCCCGTAGTGCAGGAGGCCTTCGCTGCCGGTGTGCAGATGCTTCATGCCGCTAGCCACAACACCCCAGCCGGCGATGGTCGACCGTCAAGCGACGACGCCGAGTCAGCCGCCAGTGGTGCGTGAGCCCCACCAGTGAGGTTCGCGCTCGGTCCAGTGGTGCATTTGAGCTGGCGGAAGCTGAACTCGGCGTCGAACTGGGAGCGGTAGCCAGCGACCACCTCAGCGACCGGCCAGCGCTCCACGTTTGGTGACCAGGTCCGTCTGCCGAAGACCTCGGTCCCCAGCGCGTCCTGAGCGTTGGTGTCGACGGTGACGGTGAGGCGATGTTCGGCTGGTGTACTGCCGGTGAGTTCGCAGTTCAGGACCCGGCGAAGCCCTTGCACCACACGTGCGGATTCGTGATGACAGCGTCGAGGCCGGCGTTGATGGCAAAGACAAGCAGCTGCCCGCTGACGATCGTCAGCTCGTTGATTGAGGAGACAGGCAAATGCGCTGAGAACAAGCGCTGAGAGGGCCGCTGCGGGCTCAGCACACCTCAGGGCTCATGGCGGGGATAGGGGGCCGTCCGGAACGGTCTCGCAGCCTCTGAGCCTCGATTGACGGCGCCAAGCCTTCCGCCGGGGTCGTGTGGGCCGGTCAGTGTGGGGTGGGCCGCGGACCTGGCGGTAGGGCCCCGGCCCGACTCGGTAATCGGGCTAAGTGAGGGTGAAGGATCGCGTGCGAACCATTTTCGCGGTGTTGAACGTGCGGTTGGTGCCGTGGGAATCCGGTGCCTTTTTCCGGCTCCTACTGCAATGGTCTGTGCGTGGAGCAGGGAGTGCGGAGCGGCATTCCGCCCCCACCGCATGCTGAGTGGTAGGGGCGGAATGGGGCGGGCGCTGTACTCGCCCGGTTTTACTCAGCTGTGCCAGCGGCGTCCAGAACGGCTCGTCGAATGCTGCGGGTGGCTCGGCTGCAGCGCTGCCGAACGGCCGCGGAGGTCATTCCACGGGCGGCGGCGACGGCGTTGTGGCCACCGGGCTGGCGGGGCGCGGGTGCGAACACAGCGGTCAGCAGCTCGTGCTCGGCATCGGTGATGGCGCCTGTCGTGACGGCCCACGCCAGGACCCTGTCGAGCTCGGTGGCCGCGTTCGGCGGGGGGTCCTCTGCGGATGCGGTGCGCCGGACTGCGTTGGCGACGCTCTGGACGTCGTCGACGACAATCTCGGTCACCGTCACCGCGCGCCGCCGGTCATGGGTGACGGCGTGCAGGGTGTCCAGGGCGAGGTTGCCGGCGATGCTCGTGGGTCGGCGGTCGATGGGGTAGCGGTGCAGCGTGGTGAGAAAGGAGCCCACGGCGACCTGGCCGCGGTCGTCCTGCCGGTCGCGGGAGATGTCGGCGTAGCGGGCGATGTGCCCGAGCTTCGGCAGCATCGCCTGCAGCACCGTGCGGGCGGCGAGGGCGTCGCCGGCGTGGGTGAGGCGAATGAGGGCACCGAGCTTCGCGTCCTTGTCCTCGGCCGCTCCGGCGTCGATGTCGTCGAGGATCTGCCCGGCGTGGCTGTAGCCCTGCAACTCGGGGGCGGCGCTCGCCCAGGAGCGGGCGGTGGCGCGGGCCTTGCTGGTGGAGCTGGCTGCAGTCCACTCGACGGCCAGGTTGCTCAGCAGCCCGTCGCTGGTCCACAGCTCGGTGGGGTGGGTGGGCGTCGCGCGCTGGGTGGGGTGAGCGCGGCGGCGGGTGGTCAGTGGCCGGATCGGCTCGGCAGCGGTCGGGATGTGCTGGCGAAACGGCATCAGGGTGTGGGGGGCGGCGGCGAGAGTCGTCGACACGGTGGGGCTCCAATCCGAGGTGTCAGGTCTGGGCGCGACCCTTGAGAGGGGCCCTTGCCGTCGCCCTTGCGCTGCCGTGCACCTCGTGCCGCCGCGGCCTTGCCGGCGGCGGGTGTTCCCGTAAACGCAAGACCCCTAAATGTCGGTTGACCTGGGGTGATGGTCACGATCGGGTGAAGAAGAAAAATCTGGGCCTCGGTGTCACACCGGGCCGGGCGGCGGCACCTTCTCACTGGTAGAAGCCCCCCACCCGGAGGTCCCGATGACCGATCCCGTTCTGTCCGCTGAGATCGCCGAGCTCGCCGATCTCGCTCTGGTGCACTCCGTGCTCGTCGAGGTCCTTGCCGCCGCGGCAGTGCTGCAGCAGCACCCGCTGGACGACACCGCCACCACCCGCATGCAGCGGGCCCTGGACGAGCGGGTGCCGCCGGCGAAGCTCGCCCTGACCCGTTTGCAGACTCAGCAGCCGCTGCCGGGGTCGGTGACCCGAGGGTCGGCGGCGCTGCGGTCGGTGGAGCTGCCCGGTGAGGGAGGGGGGCACCGGGACGTCGCTCCGCGCTGCGGTGCCTCCCTCGTCCACCGGTGCTCTGGCCCCGGTCTCCGGGGCGGTGCGTCGTGAAGATCGGCGGGTGCACCGTGCGCTTCACGGCCCCGAAGCCGGCGCCCGAGGACGGCGCGGTGCAGGAGATCGTCGACCCCGACGCCCACCTGCAGCAGCGCTGGACCGGGGGACCGAGCCTGCGGACCCGGGCGGTGCACGGGGTCCTCGTCGCGGCCCTGGTGACCGGTCCTGCCGCCCTGCTGCTGACGGTGGGGCAGTCGGCGCTGGCCACCGCACCCACGGCGACCCCTGTCGCCACGGTTACCCCGCCTGTCGGCGGAGAGCAGGCCGCGGTGGGGGAGCTCGCCCGGCAGCTGGTTGTGCGGTGGCTGCAGACCCCGCGGGGCGCGGAGAACCTGCTGAGCGACCTGGTGGCCACCACCGGTCTGCAGCTCGCTGCCACTCCGATGACCGCGACGGATCCCGCGACGGCTCAGCTAATGGAGACGGGGACCGGGCAGTGGTCGGTGACGGTGGGCGTCACGGTCACCGATGCCACCGCGGTGACCGTGCGCCGTTACTTCCAGGTCCCGGTGCGCTACAACAAGGACACCGGGGCGGTCGTGGCGGCGACACTGCCGGCGCCTGTGGCGGCCCCTGCTGCCGCGCCCATCCCGAGCCTGGGCTACCGCTACACGGCGTCCCTGACGGATCCCGTCGCGGTGGCGGCGGGGGAGTTCCTGAGCTCGCTGCTCACCGGCGCCGGCGACGTCACCCGCTTCGTCAGCCCGGGCACCGTGATCGCCGCGGTCACCCCACCCCCGTACACCGGCGTGCAGGTGCGGACGGTGTCCACCGACGTCGACCTGCGCGGGACTGCCGCGAGCTCGGGTATCAGGCAGGTGCGGGTCCTCATCACCGCGGCGGCGTCGGTCACCCCCAAGCAGGTCGTCACCATTCAGTACGCCCTGACCCTCACCACCCGTGAGGGCCGCTGGGAGGTGTCCTCCCTGGACACGTCTCCGCTGCCGTCGGAGGCCTCCACGTCCCCGTCGCAGCCCACGAAGGCGCCGTCCTCGACCACGGCCGGTTCCTTGCCGGCTGCGCCCAGCTCGTCCCCTGCACCACCCACCAGCTAGACCTCAACCCTGGGAGTCACCATGCCCACTCACCTGCTCGTCACCGCCGTTCTCGGTCAGGGACTCATTCAGAAGGGAATGGACCTCACCGGTCAGATCCAGCTCCTCATCAAGGCCGTCATCGTCGTCGCCATCATCGTGGGTGTCCTGGCCACCGGATTCCGCACGAAGTGGGCTGCGGGCGCTATGGCCATCTCCATTCTCGTCGGGGGCGCCGTCATCTGGGGAGTCGCCAACATCAACGTCATCAGCGACCGGGTCGGCAAGGACCTCGGTCTGCCGGCCGTCATTGAGACGGCCCCGGCGCCCACCCAGCTCTGACGAGAACAACCCGCGAATACGAGAGGGGGAGCTGATGGCCGAGGCGACCGCGGTGGAAAGGGTGAAGTGGTACACCCTCGCCCGCCGTTTCCCACAGCTGATCGGCCGCACCCCTGACGGCGCCCGCATTCCCGGTGGCCCCTACACGGTGACGCAGGCCGTCGGCGGCATGGTCGTCCTCGCCGTCGGCTACTACTCGATGGGGTTGTGGGCGGGTTTTGGGACCTTCGGCAACTACGCCGTGCTGATCCTGGTCACCGGCGCCACGATCATCGGACTCGGGAAGATCCCCCTCGGGGCCCGCAACCCGGTGTCGATCGCCCTCGGGGCCGCGCACGCGGCCAGTGCCCCTCGGGCCGGGCGGCTGCGGGGCAAGGCGGTGCGGATCCGCGCACCCCACCAGGTGCGGCACCGCATCGTGGTGTGCCGCCTGATCCCCACCCACGCCGGTGACCCCACCCCGACCCCGGTCATGGCTTCGACCCCGGCCGCCACCTCACCGGTGACCCCGCCGCCCCCCGTCCCCGAGCTCCGTGAGCCCACCCTCGCCGTCCCCCGCGCCGGGCCGCGTCGCCGGCCAGCCCGCACCCCCCAGACCTCCAGTCCCGGGCCCCAGCTGACCGGCGTCCAAGCCCTCATGGCCACAGTTGGCGCCCACACCACCAAGGACGACTGATGCGCTCCCCAACCCGCACCATGGCCGCCAACCTGCGCTGGACCCGGTCGGGGACCGTGTGGGCGGACTTCATCCTCAGCCCCCTCTCCTACGGCTTCCGCCCCATTAAGGAGAAGGCCGTCATGCGCGACATGCACACCGGCCTGTTCCGGGCACTGCCCGGGGAGTCGTTGCTGCTGGGCATCCGAGCCGGGCTCAACCCGGCTGCGGTCGTCGAGCGGATGATCGAGGGGGTCGACCTCGAGGCTTGCCCCGACTGGGCCGCGGAGTGCTCCGCGACCCTGGACACCCTCGACGCCATCGGCCCTGGGCAGCGCGTCTACTCGCTCAGCGTGCCCCTGGCCGACGGCAAGGGGACCACCAAGATGGGTGGCTCGCTGCGCGCGGCGACCGACGAGATCCGCGACATGCTCGCCCTGCCCCGCGCCGGGGTGTCCGCGCAGGAGATCGCCCACCGGGTGGAGCAGTCCCGCAAGGTCGCCGCGGCGATCCCCACCATGTTCCAGGCCGTGCCCGCCACCGCCGCGCAGATGGTGTGGCTCGATGCCCACAGCCAGCAGCGCGGCCTCTACCGCGACGACGAGATCCCCACGGGGCCCACCAACACCCGCTTCGACACCGCGACTGCACTCCTGCCGCAGTCCGGGGCTCTGCTGCCCGAGCCGATGATCGACGAGGGCGGCCAGTCCGACCTCGACCGCGGCGGTCTCAAGGCATGGAAGCCCTGGGAGCGCCGGTACCTGAAGATCAGCCAGCCGGAGAATCCCACCACCGCCGACGCCTCCTACCAGTCGCTGCTGGTGCTGTCCGGGCTGCCCACCGAGGGGATGGACTTCCCCGGCTCGGAGTTCCTTGGCCGCATCGACGAGTCCGGCTACGAGGTCGACTGGGCACTGCGCCTGGACATCCGCTCCTCCGAGCAAGCCACCGCCCAGAACCGGCGGGCCCTGATCAAGCTCAACGACCAGTACGGGCAGCGGGCGGGCGAGATGAGCCACGGCCACAACGCCCTCGACCGCGCCGCGCAGGACCTCGCGGAGTACGCCGGGGTGCTGGAGAGCGACAAGCTCGAGGTCGAGGTGCAGGCAACGGTCGTGTTCTGCGTCGCCGGGCCCACCCCCGACGCCGTCCAGGAGCAGACGCTGGGACTGTCGCGGTACCTCAGCTCGGCCGACTACCGCACCTCCCAGCCCCTGGGCTACCAGGAAGACCTCTGGTGGTCCTTCGTCCCCGGGGCACCCACCAACCGGGCGGTGCGGGAGTTCGCGCAGATCACCACCTCCAGATCGCTGGCCGCGGCGGTCCCGCTGGCCAGCACAGCCCTCGGGGACAACCGGGGGATCCTCGCCGGACTCAACATCTCCGGTGGCCCCCCCGGGGTCGTGCTGCACGACCCGGCCGGTGCCGCCGTCCGCGACGTGTCCGGGTCCCTCGGCGTCGCCGGCGAGATGGGTGGCGGCAAGTCGGCGTTGCTGAAGGTGATCATGGGTGGGGTCGTCGACCGCGGCGGGCAGATCATCGTCATCGACCGCACCCAGATGGGGGAGTACGCCAACTGGGCGGCCTCGGTCACCGACGCTGTGGTCGTCAACGTCGACGACCCCACCTGGTCGCTGGACCCGCTGCGACTGTTCGGGTCCAAGGCCGGTGCCCGCATCGCCCAGTCCTTCCTCACCCCACTGACCGGGATCAAGCCTCGCTCCGAGCTCGGGCAACGCCTCGGTGACGTCCTGGACCCGGCCTACCTCGCCGCCCACGACCTGCACGGGTTGGGGGAGCTGCTCACCCACCTGCAGACCGACTGCACCTTGGACCTCGCCGCCGAGCTGGCGTCGGCGATGAACGCCTACGCCCGCAAGGACTTCGGTCGGGTCATCTTCGACAACACCCTGCCGGTGGTGCCGCTGGACACCGGGGCGGTCATCATCCGCACCCACACCCTGCAGCTGCCCCGACCCGAGGAGGTCACCCAGGCCCACCTGTTCGACGAGATGAAGCTGGAGAAGGTGTTCGGGCGGGCCATCTACGCCCACATCGCCGCACTGGCCCGGCAGGTGTGCTTCGCCGACATCACCCGCCTCGGAGTGTTCGGCGTCGACGAGGCCCACCACATCACCAGCAGCGCCGAAGGTGACCAGGAGCTCGTCGAGTTCGTCCGCGACGGCCGCAAGCACAACGCCGCGGTGTTCCTCGGCTCCCACGACCCGGCCGCCGACTTCGGCTCCGAGGTTCTGCAGGGGCTGATCCCCACCCGGGTCGTCATGCGCCACCGAGACAAGAAGCTCGCCCAGCGCAGCCTCGAGTGGCTGGGTTTGGACCCCCACGACGAGGACCTGGTCACGATGCTCACCGAGGACACCTCCCCCGTGTCCGCCGCGGGTGTCGCCGAGCCCCGCCGCGGTGAGGCGTTCCTGCGGGACTCGAGCGGGCGCATCGGCCGCATCAAGGTTCTGCTGCCGTCGATGGCCACCCGCAACGCCGCGGTGCGCACATCCCCGCCCGAGCTCAGCGAGGTGCAAGCGTGAGCACCGCCGCCCGGGAGTGGGCGTGGCTGCGGGACCGGGTGCGGCGCACACCCCGGGTGTGGCGGCGGGTGGTGGCGACCATCGTCGCGGTGGCCGTATCGATCGTCGGTGGCGCGGTCCCGGCGTGGGCGGCCAGCGACATCCCGGCCGCCCTGAACTGGATCGCGCTGACCGACAGCCGCGGGATCAGCGTTTGGTCCTACGGGATGAGCCTGGACGGCGGCGGGATAACCAGCCCCGGCAAGCTCGTGTGGTCGTTTCCCACCGAGCTGCTCTGGCAGATCTACCGGGCGATGGTCGTCTTCGCGATCTGGTTCATCGACTGGGTCATGGGCTTCACCTGGCTGGGCTGGATCGCGACTCCCGTCCTGGCCCTGTCCGACGCCCTACGTTCCCTGGTGGCCCAGCTGGGTCTAGGGCCGCTGTTCCTCACGATCCTGGCCGCCGCCGCGGGCATGGCCATCATCCGGGGCCGCTTCGCCCTGGGCCTGTTCGAGGTTCTCATGGGCTGCGTCGTGGCGGCCCTGGCCGTCGGTGGACTGTCCAACCCGGTCGGGCTCGTCACCGGGGACTCCGGCTACATCATGCAGGCGCGGGATCTGGGCATCGAGCTCTCGGCTGGCCTCGCCCACAACGGTGACACCACCGGTAACGCCGACCAGCTCCGCACCCAGATCGGGCAGACCCTCGCCGACACCTTCGTGCGCACCCCCCACGCTCTCGTCAACTACGGGCGGCCCATCGCCGGCGACCGGTGCGAGTCGGTCTACAACGACGCCCTGCGCCAGTCCGCGAAAGAGACCGACAGCAGCTACGTCCGTGACAAGGTCTCCGGCTGCGATGGCTCCATGGGCGTCGTCGCGGCCAACCCCAACGCCGGCATGGCCCTGTCCGCGTTCGTCCTGACCCCCGCCGCCCTGCTGGTCCTGGGGTTCGCGCTGTTGCTGTGCGGGGCGCTGCTGATGGCGGCGGCCCGGGTGCTCTACGAGTCCCTGAAGCTCGTCGTCACCCTGGTCACCGGGGTGCTGCCCGGCAACGGGCGCGGTTCGCTGTGGCAGGGCATCGGCAACCTCGTCATGGCCCTGGCCACGATGACCTTCACCATCGTGTTCCTCACCGGGTACCTGCTCGTGCTGCAGGCGGTCTTCGGCAACAGCGGTTCAGGCGGTGTCCCGGTGATGGCCACCTTCGTCCTCGTCGACGTCCTCATCGTCATCGGCGCGATCCTGTTCTGGCGTGCCCGCAAGCGGCTGCAGGAGGCCGCGGCCCGCCTTGCCGCGCTGCTGGCCACCCGCCCCGGGGGTGGTGCGCCCTCGAAGTTGCAACCGGCCCAGCACGGCGGGGGCCTGGCCGCGGCGCAGAACATGGTGCAGCGCCGTCTGCTGTCGCGGAGCGTGCGCACGGCCGCCGCCGGGGCGCTCACCGGCGGCGACCATGCCGGTGACGACGCGAAGTGGGTGGGTGCTGGCACCGCCGGATCCACCACGACGAGTGCGTTCACGCGACTGACCACGGTCCCTCGCCGCGGCGGTGGCACCTCCGATCCCGGGCCCACCACCACTGGACCTGGTGGGCCCTCAGCTCCCACCGGGCCCGCCGGTGGTCCCCCCGCCGGTGACGATGGTGGTGATGAACGCTCGCCGGCGGCGATCCTCAGCCGCCAGCTGGCCACGAACACGGTCAAGAAGACCGCCAAGGGCCTGCTCGTGCGCGCCGCGGTGCACTCGGTGGCTGCGGCCAGCAGCGGGGGACTGTCGACCGTGGCGAGCGCTGCGGATGCCGCACGCACGGCGCACCAGCTGAACAACGTCCGCCGAGTGGTCGTCGGCGCTCGTCTCGCGCAGGCGGCCATCACCGCCGCCTCGTCCGCCGCCTCGTCCACAACCCCGTCCCGCTCCCCGGCCGCGGGGTCGGTGATGGCCCCCGCGTCCCCATCCGCCGGCTACGAGCAGGTGCACTCGGGTGGGCAGACGATCCTCGTGCCGCAGCCCACGTCGTCGAGATCTGGGTCCGGTGCCCAGCTGCCGTCCCGGCCCACCCCCACGCCGACGCCGAGCGGACGAGAGCGGCCCACTCCCGGCACCGGGCCCCGGCCCGTCCCGGGGCAGACGATGCCACCGACCGGGCAGCAGCCCACCCGCTCCGCCCCCGGCACCGTGGCGCGCCCGGCGCCGCCGGCGGAGTCGGCGGCGCAGCTGCACGCGCACCTGCGGGCCTACCGCGGTGGGCGCCGCCGCCGTGACGGTGCCTGATGAGCAAGAGGGCGGCGATCGTCGCGTCCCTAGTAATGGTGCTGCCAGCGCTGCTGCTGCTCGCGGTTCCCCTCATCGTGGTCATCGCGATCAGCGGATCCGGCGGCGGCGGCGGGGTGGGCTGTGGGGGTCTGCCCGCGGGGGCCGCGGCCGGGGCGGTCACCGCACCGCAGGACCTGCCCGCCGCGCAGCGCCAGCACGCGGCCACGATCGTCTCGGTCGGGGAGTCGATGAGGATCCCCCCGCAGGGCATCGTCGTGGGTCTGGCCACGGCTGGCGCCGAGACGGGGTTCCGCAACTACGCCAACGATGGGTCCGATCCTCGGATCCTGGAGTCGCAGAAGATTGTCAGCCAGTCCTTGTCCTACCCGCACGACGCCGTCGGCCGCGATCACGCCTCCATCGGGATCCTGCAGCAGCAGGTGGTGCTCTGGGGGACCGTCCCCGAGCTGATGGACCCCCCGACCGCTGCCCGCAAGTTCTTCGAGCGGTTGCTGACCGTCCGCGGGTGGGAGTCGATGCCCGTCACCGCCGCGGCGCAGGCCGTGCAGCGCTCAGCGTTCCCCTCCGCCTACGCCGCCTGGGAGCCCACCGCACGCCAGCTCTACGGTGAGCTCGCCGGTCACGGTGGCACCCCCGGTGCCCCGGTCGCGGCAGACGTCGCCACCGTCTCCTGCACCACGGCAGGGGCAGTAGGCCCGGTGGGTGTCGTCAGCCACGGCGTGGAGGTGCAGCTGCCCGCCGTCTCCGGTTTCCGCGGCACCCTCACCTTTCCCACCCAGGCCGCGGCCACCGCGGCGGCCGCGGGGCTGTCCCAGCTCGGGGTTCGCTACTCCTGGGGCGGTGGGGGCCCGTCCGGGCCGACCAACGGGATCCGCGACGGTGGAGTGGGTGACAGCTTCGGCGACTACGCGAACGCCGGCTTCGACTGCTCCGGGCTCATGCAGTACTCCTACGCGCAGGCCGGGATCTTCATCGGGCGCACCAGCAACGATCAGCACGACCGGGTGCAGACGCACGTGCCGTGGGCGCAGGCCCTGCCTGGCGATCTCCTGTTCTACGGTTCGCCGGGTCTCACCCACCACGTCGCCATGTACCTCGGTGTCGATGCCACCGGGCGGCAGCTGATGCTCGAGGCGCCTCAGTCGGGGTTGACCGTGCGGGTTTCCCTGGTGCGCACCGGAGGGGACTTCCTCGCTGCCGACGTCGCCCGGCCCAGCGCCGCGGCGCAGATCAGTCGGGCCGCAGGTGTCTAGCCGGCGGCTCGCGCTGCTCGCCGCGGTCGCCGCCGCTGTGGGCGTCGTCGTCCTGACCGCCGGCACCGGAGGTGAGGACCCAGCTGCCGCCGGTCCGCCGCCGAGCTCCACCTCGGCAACGGTGCCCCCGGTGGCCCCCTCCTCCCCGTCTTCGGTGAGCTCGAGCACGGCCCCCGGTAGCACTGCGCTGCCGGTTCCCCCCTCGAGCGGGCCACTAGTGGTGGTGCCGCCTCCGCGCCAGCGCCCCCATCTGTACCCGGTCCCCGGGAGGGACCCCGCCACGGTGGCTGTGGTGACCGCCCCCCAGGGGCCGCCCGCAGCAGAGGAGCTCGGCACCCCCACATCCGCCGTTGCCGCGTGGGTGGCGCGATGGTGCCCGTTCAGCTTCACCGAGCCCTTGGGTGCGGCCGAGACCCGGTCCGAGCCGGTGATGACCCCGGCCGGGTGGGCGAGCTTCGACCCCCGCACCGACCCCGTCGCGGTCGGGGCGTGGGCGGGGGTCACCGCTGCCGGGCTCACCGGGATGTGCAGCAAGCCCGACGTCGGGATCTCCCCGGAAGCCCCCAGCTCAGCCACCGCCTCCTACGTCACCGTGACCCTGACCCGGGTGGTCACCTCCACCACCGGACCGACCACCGTGGAGACGGTTACCGACACCCGCCTGGTCCTGCTCGTGGACGGCCGCTGGCTCGTTGACACCCCAGCCCGGGCCGGCTGACGACAGGGTCTTGCCTTCGCCTGTGACCAGCATGTTCTGCCTGTCCGCGCCCCTTGCAGTTTGCGGCAGACCCCACCCGGACAGGAGCCCGCAACGATGAGTGATCACCGCCGAGGACCCTTGCGCCTGCACCGCACCGGGGTGCTGGTCGGTGCTGCCGTGGTCGCCGCCACCGCCGGGCTGGTGCTGCTGCTTGGAGGTGGTGATCACCCACCCCGATCGGGACCACCAGCCAGCGGGGTGGCAGCGGTGGCGAGTCCGTCGGGCACCCTCGTCTCTGCGTCCGCGACCCGACCGCCGCCCTCCATCAACGCTGCCCCGTCGCCGACCACCCCGCCCCCCACCGCCCCGCGCTCGCTCTCGCTCCCTGCGCCGGTGTCGGGTGCGGTCGACGCAGCGCAGTGGAGGCAGGTCGCCACCGGATTCGCCACGGCGTTCACCGCCGCACCCGCTGCGGGTCAGGACTGGGCTGCGGGTCTTCGACCCTGGGTCAGCGCCGAGCTCGCCACCACCTACGCGAGCCCCGACCCGACCCGGCTACCGACCGGGACGCTGCTGCAGGTGCAGTCCACCAGCGAGACCCCCGCCCTGGTGGTGGCCACCGTCCGCTACGACTCCGGGCTGCAGCTCGCGATCGACATGACGCCCACACCCGCAGGGACCGGCTGGGTGGTGAGCACCGTCGTGCAGGTCCCTGCTGGGTAGATCACTACCGCCGGCAGACCCCCTACTGCCCGCGTCCGCGCCTCCCGGTGCCGGCGGGGGGAGGAAATGCAAGGTGAGCGACGCCCACGATCAAATCGGCCCGAATCAAAACCTCTTCGAGAACTTGCTCGGGCCGATTTTAGAGGGGGTGGCAAGCGAGCGTTGTGCCAGCCACAGCCCGCACCACCCCCCATGCATGGCCCAACCGGGGCCACCCGTGGCAGTAGTCGATGACCCATCCAGGCCCCCACCGTGGGACCGATCGCCCCCACCGGGTGCGCACCGTGGCCCCAGCCGGGCCCGCACCACTCGCACAACGCCACCCGGCGCCTGTCACACCTCACCGCTGCGCGGCACCTTCTCGCGGGTAAGAGCCCCCACCGAGGAGAAGCCCATGGCCCGCCCCGCCGTTCGACGACCCCCGACCCGGCGCCCGGCCGAGTTCGCGCCGGTCACCGCCGCCACCCAGCTCGCCCCCCTCCCGGTCATCTGGGCCCGGGACAGCGTGGTGTGCGCGGCCGCCGGGGTCGGCGGCTGGGGCGCAGCCCCCCTGCTGGCCTACCCGCAGTGGGGGATCCCGGCCCTGGGCGTCGGCGTCGCCGCCGCCGTGGTGCGCGGTGTCACCGGCCGGCGCGCGCAGGCCCGCGCCGAGCTCACCGACCGACTCGTCGAAGCCCTTACCCCCACCCTCGGGTTGCGCAGCCCCGACCGGCGCACCGTGAAGCTGCGGTCCTGGACCCGCGGGTGGCCCGGGCACCCGCGGCGCATCGAGCTGCGCTACGCCCCCGGCATCGACGACTCCAACCCCGACTGGCTCGCCGACGTCGCCGCCACCACCTCCCGGCGGCTGCTCGAGTCCTACGCCGTGGCCCGTCACGACCGCCGGCGGGCCCGCCTGCGCCTCGTCCTCGCCGGCCCCGAGGAGATTAAGGCCGAGAAGCCTCTCGTCCAGGCCCGCGCCGAGCGCACCGTCATCGAGCTCCTCGGCTCCACCACCACTATCACCAAGGTCACCTTCGACGACGACCAGCTCGTGCAGCTGGTGGCCAGCCACGAGGCCGGCACCCGCCTCGCCGCCCCTCAGTACCGGGCGCGCATCGAGCGGGTCATCTCCACGATGCTGCCCGGGCGGTGGCGGGCCCGCTGGGACCTCGAGGGCGACACCGTCACCTTCGAGGTCCGCCCCACCCTGCCGAGCAAGGTCGACCACCCGATGCCGGTGATCACCAAGGACAACCAGTACCGGCTCCCGCTGGCAGTGCAGGAGGACGGCGGGGCTATGTCCTGGAACATGCGCGGAACCGCTCCGCACCTTCTCGTGTGTGGAAAAACGGGCACGGGGAAAACTGTAACGATTACCGGTGTCGTTATGGAGGCGGCGTACCGCGGATGGCGGGTGTGGATCTGCGACCCGAAGACCGTCGAGTTCATCGGGCTCCGCCGCTGGCCGAACGTTCAGCTTGTTGCTACCGCGATCGAGCACATGGTCGTGGTGATCCTCAAGGCCCAGCAGGAGATGGAACGCCGCTACTCCCTCGTCGAGTCCGAGCTGGCAGAGGATGATGAGTTCGAGCCGCTGGTCCTTGTCCTCGACGAGTACCGCGACTTCGTCGGCATGGTCACCGCCTGGTGGGCTCGCATCAAGGTCAAGGGGATGCCCACCAAGTGCCCGGTGTTCGAGGCCGTGTCCAGCCTCGCCCGCAAGGGCCGCACCGCACGCATCCACGTCATCATGGGGACCCAGCGGCCTGACGCGGAGTTCCTCTCCGGGGAGATGCGAGACAACTTCGCGTCCCGCATGAGCCTCGGCGGGTTGTCACCGCAGGGCGCCATGATGATGTGGGAGGCCGCCTACATCGGGGTGTCGATCCCACGTGGTGTTCCCGGTCGGGGAACCGCCGTCGACGACGACGAGCGACCCGTCGAGGTGCAGGGCTACTGGACGCCGGACCCGCGGCGGGCGGAGAAGAAGGCGAACGCCGAGGACCTGGCCGTCCTCGAGCGGCTGCGCCCGGAGGAGCCGGCGCACCGGCCGCTGAAGGTGTCCCTGGCTGACGAGCTGCTCTACGACTTGGACGCCGACCCCGGCAAGGACGACCCCGCCCCCAACTGGTGGGCCGCGATCCAGGAGGCACAGCTTGTGCCCGCGCTGGACTTCGAGCTGTCCCCCAATGCCTCGACCTGGGAGCTGACCAAGCGTCTCACCGGCACGACACCGGTCGTGGAGGCCAGCGCCGAGCTGGCGGACGACGACCCGGAGACGATCGACGGCGGCGACGGCGCGGACGAGCTGGACGAGGACTTCGACGTCGAGCAGGACGTTCCCGCTCGCCGGGTCCGGCCCGGAGACCGGCTGCTCGTCGAGCCCGCCCTCGACTTGTGGGCCGTCGTCGAGTTCGCCGAGCCTGACATCGATGACGAGGACCTGGTCTGCATCGACTGGCGGGGCGACACCGACGAAGCCGGGTCGACCAGCCTCCCGATCTCCGAGCTCGTCAGCATTCGCCGGCCTCTCATCGAGGCCGCCGAGCAGTGAGTCCCGCGCCCCGCCCCGTCACCATCCGTGCCAGCGAGGAGTCCTCATGAGCAACAACCCGAGTCACAGCAGCTCCGACAGCGACATCCTGGTCATGATCTTCGGCGGGGCACTGCTGCTGGGCAGTGCCGGCACCGTCGCCGCCCTGGCCTGGTCGAAGGTCCTCGCGTGGTGCCTCGAGCAGCAGGTGTTGCTGCCGGCCGCGGCGAACCCCCTGCTGGTGTTGCCGGCAGCGGAGGGAGCCGGTGTGGACCTGCCGCGGGTGGCCGTGGCGGCTGCGGTTCTGCTGTGTTTTCTCGCCGCCGTTGCCAGCACGACGACCCGGAAGATGCGCGGCGGCGGCGACCTGCGGTGAGGCCCGTCTCCCGCCGCGTCCTCGCCCAGCAGCTCGCCAACGTCATCGCGCGAAGCGGGACCGCGGCCTGCCAGGGCCGCGGCCAGTGGTGGAGCGAGCGGGAGGTCGAGCACGCTGCAGCCACCACTCGTTCTGCTGCGGTGGCTGCAGCGGCCCCGGCGATGGAGCTGTGCGCCCGCTGCCCGATCGTCGCGTCCTGCACCGAGCTCGTCACCCTCGACCAGTACACCGGTCTCGCCGCCGGCGCTGCGGTGTTCAGAGGAACTCGTGCGCCGACGAGCCGTCTGCGCAACGCGGCCGCAGGGCAGGTGTCGGTGCCCGTGCGGGAGGCGGGGTGACGCCGGCGGATTTCGCGCACACCACGGTCGCGGAGCGGGCGCGTCAGGACAAGGCGAAGCGGCTGGCGCGCTGGTGCTACGCCCGGGGTGTCGACGTCCGCGTGCTCGAGCTCGACCCGGTGGTGCTGCGGTCGATCGCTCGACAGGCCGGGGTGAACCCACCTCACCAGACCGGGACGGTGCCTCCGACCTGGCAGCTGGTCGCGGACCTTCTTGCCGCCCGCACTGACTGGGACCACCGGTATAACCAGGCTTCGCCCGTACCGGCGGAGTGCGTGGTCTGCGCGGGCGGGGCCGGCTGCGCCCGACACCCCGTGGTCAACCGGTGATGGTGCTGCGCTACGAGCTGGTGTGTGGGCAGACCCTCGAGCTGATCGTCCCGACCGGGCAGGTCCGCGCCGGCCAGGTGGTTGGTGACATCACCACCTGGTGCCAGACCTGCGACCTCGAGCAGTCCGTCGTGCGAGTCCACATGGACGCCACCCGCTGACCCTGACTGTGTATGAGGGTGTTGGAGACCAGTCCGTCAGGTGCTCGGACGTCGCGTGTTGATGAACCCGGCCTTGTTGGGTCCGGGTGGCGGCCCGGGACGAAGGGCCGATCCCACGACCATGGCCAGGACGGGAGGGTTGAGGGCATTCAACACGTCGACCGCCGTGGCCATGTGCCGACGGTCGTCCCGGCTGAGGGAGGTGTCGCTGGCGCTCGCCCTGAGCGCCGCGAGGAGGTTCGTGGCGGCGTCGGTGTTGGTGCTGACATCTTCTGCGAGGTGCCAGCCGCGGTGGATCGCTCGGCTGTGGTGGAGCCCGGTCCTGTCGGGGTTGGTGCCAAACAGGACATGGGCGGCGGGTTCGATGTGGACCCGAAACGGCACGGCGGTCGGCTCGACTGACTTGCCGGTGACGAGCGCGATGCCACGGTGCGGTGCCATGGGCCTACGTCGAGTTCTACGGTGTGTTGCTGCCGTAGTTCCGCTCGTGTGGGCCGAGCAGCGACCCACACGTCGCCCGAGTACTCAGCCGGGTAGTTGTGCTGCCATGACCTCTGCGAGTGCTCGTCGTCCAGCCGGCGTGGTGGCACGTCAGGCTTGCTCCACTCCGGGTACATCAGGCGACCGTAGGCGTCGGTGAACCGGCCCTCGGCCTGATAGAGGTCGTCAAGGATCCTCACGAGGCCTTGCCGGCCGGCTACCTGCCCGACCTCCAGGCGCTGGACGGTTGCATGCGAGCAGAACGCACGTCGGGCAGCAGCTCTGAGGCTGAGGTGCCGGGCCTCTCGGGCAGCGCGCAGATCCGCTCCGAACGTCTGCCAAGCCAGCTCGGTCGCGGCGGCCACATTCACCCCTGTCACACCCTTGTCACACGACCACTTCACGCGATCGGCGGACTCTAGCGTCCTGCTGACCACCCCGAGCTGGTGGAGCTCAGGACAGATCGGCGGCGCCAGCATCGGCCACCCTGACCCTCCAGCTCGAGGTGGTCATCCCCGCCGCCGACCCCCCTGGAGCTGTCATGACCGCAACGCTCGCGCCCCCGCCTCGGCGGGTGCGAACTGTGACCGGAATCTGTCTCGTGCTCGTCGCCGCCCTCCTTACGCTGCTGTTCGACGGTGCCCCGGCACGAGCAACGACCCCCAGTGGGGGCGCCACCGTCGCTGCGGTGCTGAGCACGGCGGACAAGTCCACGGGCCCCGATGACGGGTGGGCCCAGCTGAGCACCGGGGGCAAGGTGTGGGTGTCGGCGAGCTGCCGGTCGTCGCTGGCGTCGTCCGGGGTGAGCGTCCGGACGCTGGAGTGGTCGGCGATCTCGGCGGTGCCCGACGTCGCACCGGTGGCCTGCGACCAGCTGCACCCGAACTTCAACGGGGTGACTGCGGTGCTGAGCACGGCGGACAAGTCCACGGGCCCCGATGACGGGTGGGCCCAGCTGAGCACCGGGGGCAAGGTGTGGGTGTCGGCGAGCTGCCGGTCGTCGCTGGCGTCGTCCGGGGTGAGCGT